>Ga0105855_1000786_pt1 | contig 12573 bp, 12 predicted proteins | sample OrgsoiDNA_201059_FD_89680 | JGI IMG/M metagenome (GOLD analysis project Ga0105855, IMG submission 89680) | Permafrost soil microbial communities from the Arctic, to analyse light accelerated degradation of dissolved organic matter (DOM) -... | ecosystem: Environmental > Terrestrial > Soil >... | reverse complement strand
GTTGGTTGGTGGCTGTTCTCTGCACGATTGTTCAGCCGTGCTGCAGCTTTGACGTACTTGCTTCACACTCACCAACTCCGAGATCTCGGCTTTTTTCCCGATAGCGGCGCAGTTCATTGATGACGATCTTCCGCGGCACGGGGTTCGAGCGCAGCACGCGCCTGAAGAAGCGCTTGGCAGCGGCCTTGTCGCGTCGCGTTTGCACCAGGATGCAAGTTCCGCACCGTGCTCGTCAACTGCACGCCATAGCAAGTACGGTTCGCCAAACAGCGTACGAATATCTCGTCAAGAGGTCGCGTGCTGGCCGAGATGGAATGGACACCGCCCTCCCTTCGGGGGCGCTCGAGTGGTGAGGGCCTCCAGAACCGAACGGCATCAATGTGCCAAAGTGGAGTTGCGAAACAACCACTTGAGGAACGGAGGCCCCAAATGAATGCTACGACATATGGACTCGATGTTGCAAAGCGGGTGTTCCAGATGTACTGGATCGATGCACAAACCGGCGAGATTGCCAATCGCCGGTTCGGACGTGATGAATTAATCGCGTTTCTAGCACAACGTCCTCCTGGTCGAGTTGCCCTCGAGGCATGCGGAAGTGCTCATTGGTGGGCCCGTAAGATCCGGGCGCTCGGACACGAGGTCGTGCTACTACATGCACAATTTATCCGACCATTCGTGCAAACGAACAAGACCGATGCAGCGGATGCTCGGGCGATTTGGACGGCTGTACAGCAACCCGGGATGCGCACGGTTGCGGCGAAGTCAGAAGATCAGCAAACGATGCTGAGCCTGCACCGCATGCGCTCGTTGCTCGTCAAGTTTCGGACAATGCAGGTGAATCAGCTACGCGGGTTGCTCTACGAATTCGGTGCGACGTTTCGGGCGGGACGGGTGGCAGGACTGGCTGAGATCCGCGAACGCATGGCAGAGTTAGAGGACACGCTACCACGACCGATCATCCTTAATTTGCAAGACCAGTTGCGACGCGTCAACGCGTTTGAGGAAGATATTGATCAGCTCGAGAGGCGGATTGGTGCCTGGCAGAAACAGGAAGCGGCGTGCCGCGCGATCTCTGAAGTGCCGGGTATCGGCAGACTCACCGCTACCGCTTTGGTCGCAACAATTGGAGATGCTAGGACGTTCAAGTCGGGACGTGAGTTCGCTGCATTTCTCGGACTTGTTCCACGGCAACACGGTACGGGCGGCAAGGTTCGATTGGGCTCTATATCAAAGCGAGGAGACCCATACCTACGCACGCTGCTGATCCATGGGGCACGCTCCGTCCTGTGTCACGCTAAGGTTCCAACTGTTTGGCAGAAAGGAATTCAAGAGAGGCGCCCTGGCAACGTAGTTGCTGTGGCTCTAGCAAACAAGATGGCGCGAATTGCCTGGGCCATACTGGCCCATGAAAGCGCGTACGAAAAAAATCACGTCAGCGTGAGGCCTGTGTAGCAGCATTAGACTTCGAAACATTGAGGAACTGGTAGGTTGCTAGGGTTGATTCCGTGTGATGGCAAGACAGGTCGGACCGCAAGAACGCAAACCTGAACACAGCCTTGTGCCTGAAGCACGCGGCCGAGATGAGGACGTTCTTGGCGCATTCCATCAGGGCTCGCGGCTTCGGCTTGCGCAAAGCCGAATATAAGACCGCAGCCGATACCTCGTTACGGCATCACATCAAGATCAACTTGGCAAACCGGGCGGTGTCCATATAAGGCTGTGTCGAAAAAGGGACTGTTTTTCGGCACGAGCGAAACCCTCCGACAGTTCATTCCCCGTCCCCTACTTCCGCGTTTTTTTTCAGTTTATGCGACACAAGCAACGGGATTTTTCACTTTTCGCGTCGCGCGCTTAGTGGGTCGTGACAGCGATCGTGAAAAAAGCCTACTAAATCAAGACGTACTTTTTCACTAATTGCGACACCCGACATGAAAACTGTTCCAGGTAAGTGAAAAACTGCTGACACGGTTAGTGAAAAAATCCGGGCGGTGGCCCTTACCCGACGGGAGGCTGACGTCCGCGACTGTCGCTGATCGACCCCTATGCTCAGATCGCAGCTATGCGCAGATGGTCATCGCGAGCGAGGCCAAATGAACAGACAGCAGTCCAAGCTGAGGATCAGCCTGATGAATCGGCCCTGGTAAGCATTTCGTTTAGACGCTCCGAAAGGTGTTGGGTCGATTTATCGAGGAGAGCCTCTCGTGCAGTCGCTGACATGACGCCAATGATGTCAACGAGTTGCAAAGCCTCGATCATCTGCCCTTCACTGTATTTCGGGCCAATCTCACCCTGTTGAATCCAGCGTGACACATGCCGAGGGCCGCCATGCGCGTAATCGCTCAGAGTAGCGTGGTGTGTCCTAAGAATTTCAAAGAGAGCGCAATGCTCCGGGCCCTTTCGCTTGAGTGCCTGCAGTGTTGACTCGACCTTAGGATCGTATTGACCCGCAAAGAAACGCTCAATTTGCTCGTCAGTTGCAACCTCATGGGCCCATAGCGTGCGGATATGAGCCTCAAGAATCGCCCGCGTCAACGTCATGGCCGCGGCGTTTGCGCCGTGCTTCACCAAGAGCAGGAATGCCGCGCGGTGTTCTAAACAGAGCGCAGCGAAAGCGAGAGCGATCATCCGCCTGCGATCGGCAAGTACCTGCCCCTCTTCGCTGAGTACGTCGTGAAACAAGTCTGATAATGCGACGGATCGGGCGAATTCTTCCTCAAGGCGAGTCATGGCGTCGACTAGTCTCCCTATGCGACCGTGAAGTTGCCTGCCGTCCATTGTGGCGCACGGATACCCGCCTGGACACGATCCACGCTCACAGAATTTCTTAAGTCGCGGAGCTAAAGATTCTCACGGAAGAATTTCAAGATCGTCGTCTCGATCTCAGTGTGTACGGCCGCCCGGTCAACGCCCGGAGGATCGCTACATATCTCAGGCGCTTCAGCCTGCACAGCGGGCGGGCATATGTCGACAATTACGAAATGTCCGCCTGATACATAGTCGACCTTCGGTGGGTACGGGAGGCCTGCTATCAGCGCGTCCAAGTTTTCTTCGCCGAGGTCACTCTGCTTCGGTCGAAACACGAGAGTCGGAATCTTCACGGCTGCTAGTCCGGCAGGTGTGTACAAGACCGCAAATGGGTCAAGTAAAGCAAGCGCTTTTACGGGAAGGCGCGGAGTTGGAGGCGATATGTCGGCGGCTTGAGGCTGTTTCGAGGGGGCAGCCGTTGTTTCGTCACTCGGGCCAGTGCCGCATGACTTTGCATCGTCCGGATGTGCCGCGCAGTAGGTGGCAAGATGCTCGAAATCAGGTACACCGCCGGCAAGCCTTAATGCTACTGCGCCTCCGAGCGAGAAACCCAACATTCCAAGCCGCGCGGGATCGGCATGCTGTCTGAATCGCGGGTCGGCGAGCATGGCATCGAGCGCGAGCTTCACCTGTAGAGGTCGGAAAAGCAGCCCCGCCTTGCCTTTAAACGCGCCCTGAAATGGTGCTACCACAACGAATCCCGATCGAGCGAGGAAAGCCGACAATTCGCTTAACACGAGCGGGCTTCCCCCGCTGGAGCCAGCTCCGTGAGCAAGCAGAACAACCGGGAACCTGCCATCCGCCAGGGCAGCATCGTGTGTTGCAGGGAGAGCGCGCGCACCCACTTGCCACGAACCCTCCCCAGCATCCGTCGGGTACCAAACGAGCGCTGTGAATGGCACCTCAGCAGGAACCTCTATGCGGGCGATTCCAGCGTGGTACGGCTGCGTTACATTTTGCGCATGAGCCGCAGGGAGCTGGCCGAAAAGCAGGAGTGTCAGGGCAACGAGCAGTGTGCGCATGTGTTTTTCCAGTCTAAAGAGCGGACAGCACGGAATTGCAGGTAGCGAGTTGATTGACGATTCACCACGGAAAGGCGAATGTCCGCAGTTGGCCGCTCTGTGCCTGACGGATGTCGGCGCGAACCTGCCCGGAGGGGCCTTACTATCCCAGTGAGCGGCCGACCACACCATCCCAAGTTGGCACATTTCGCTGTAAATCAGCTCCGCAACGCGTACGATAATCAGCGCGGCCGGTAACGGCTAAAGCTTGTTCAAGTCCACCTGCTAGCTGCCGCTGAGCACTGGGTCTCTCCCAGGATCTTTCGCGTGAGCAGCAGTCAGAATTAGCCACATTAAATGTCCCATCTGCCGTTCGGTAACTCTGTTGCCGTTTCCTATGAGGCCAAACACGGTACGGGTGTTGATCTGATGAACGACGACGAGATCGTCTACCGGATCCACGATAACAAATTGACCATCTGATCCATCCGCCCAAAAACTGCCTGCGGGCAAATCTTGCGTATCTAGATGTTGCCCATTCCTACTGGTCCACCATAGGTAACCATATGCAGCGTGCATGATCGCGTCGGAGTGAGGCGTTGTACTCTCTGCGACCCATGACGCCGGTACGACCTGCTGGTCTTTCCATCGACCGTCGTTAAGATATAACAAGCCAAACCGCGCCAGGTCGCGCGCACTCATCTTGAATAGGTATGCGGCATGCAACGAGTCCGAACCTCGCTCGTAACTTCCGTCGCTCACGCGATAGTCTTGCATTTCCAGCGGACCAGCTATCTGGCTTTCGAATGATTCGAAGATTGATTTCCCAACGGCCTTTTCGTAAATAGACCCAAGGGCATTGAAATCCCAATTGTTGTAATACCAGAAGGTGCCGGGCGCATGCGATCCCCGTACCGGCCTCACGCGCCGCTCGCGATCAGTTTCATAGAGTGCGACGTGGTAAACGCCGGACTTTGATTCGAGTAGGTCTCGTACCGTGGCTCGCTTCTCGCTATCGGTGAGCGCCGGAGACACGTCGTCTATTCCGAGCGTCCCGAGTGTGTCGTCCAGATCAAGTTGATGGGCATTGACGGCAATGCCAGTGAGTGCGCTCAACAAGCTCTTGCGTGCGGAGTAAATCTTGAATCGATGATCAATGTCACCCCAGCTCGCGACGATAGTACCGTGTTGGATCGCAATGAAACTTGTCGTGCCTATCTGTTTCGAGTAGTCGTGCGCTTCCGTCAATATCTGCGGATCCCATCCGGCCGCTTCAGGAGTAGTGCGGCTCCATTCGGCACCTGGGTATAGAGTCGGCTGGGCCGCGTCAACGGAGATCTGACTGAATATCGCCAAAATCGAGAGAACGGAAAGCGATACGGATCTCGAAAAAATGCCTTGTCGTCGGTTGGTCATATCAGAATTCCGCATGCGGGTTACGCAGTCTACAAGCTGTTGCTTTCGAGTTGCTTTAACGTCGCCGTCGCCCCGATCTCCAGATACAGCGCCGGTCTAGCCTCGATCTGCCGTGAGCCATCCCTCCGCCCTCATCCGATCACGCACGCATCTGCCTGCGCTGAAAGTCAGCGGCGATTGGATCGTTACTGAGCGGTGATCCTTAAAAATTCTGCCAAATCTTCGCCTGCATGCCCTCTCCTTTGCGGATGCGCTTTCCAATAAACCTTCATTGCCTCGCCCCAGATGGCCAAATCGCGATCGCTAGCTCCCAGCATTTTCTCAAACGCTCTGTGGTGCATCGTAGTTAGAACACGTGGCATAACAGGAAGACCAAATTTGCGTCGCAAATGAAACGCAGTGCGGTACGCGCAACCCAGCAACTTGGCCACTTGCTTGGAATCGCCTCGGGCGTTTACAAACACTCGAGTGAAATCGCTAGCTGATTTGGTTGGGTTCATGGGTGTTTTTTCGGGAGAAGCATGATGCTCTACCTCGCTACGTTCTGGTCCGCTTTCCAAGTCCTCTACGTTTTCGAACAGGCTTGCCAGGATCATCGCTAGCACGGTTCCGGAAGCGCCCTGACCGAAGAACGCCGCGTCTATATTGAGGTCTCGTCCTTCGTATTCTGCTCGAAGCAATGCCGGATAGTGCTTCCTTAACCAATGGGGAGGAAAGTTCGAGCGCACGTGCAAGCTCAGTGATGATCTTGGAGCGCGGTCACGGAAGCACCTCATTATGGCCAACTCAATGCAACGTTGTCGAACGCGATCACGAAGTTCTACAGGCGCAAAGCGCTTTGGATTGTTCAGCAGCAAAGTTGCAAACATTCTGTATTTTACGATGACAGGGTCGTTCGAATCCGGGCTTGCTTCATCGGCGTAGTTACCGCGGAGCAGGTAATGGCTTGGCAGCCTTTCTGCCGCAGCATGGTCCGTCACGTTATATAACGACTGGGTATGGTGAATGCATATGTCGACCCCAGGCAGTTGATGTTCCCGTCGCCACCAGCAAATTCCGGAACATGGTCGCCTCTCGTCTTCCTGAGCACACGACACGCAGAAACGTAAGCCGTCGAGCACTGGACCGTCCGCTGGCTTTAACCACTTGGCGACCAAAGTCTGATAATCATGAGATTCTTTTTTGCGACGCGGATATGCGTGCCAAAACGGTAGCAGAGAATGCTCCGCAAGATACGTCTCAGGGTCAACTTTCAGGCTAGCTGCAAGCACTTTGAACTGTTGCCTGAACTCATTGCGTTTCAGATGATTGCTCGCTTTACCGAGCGTCTCGCGCCGAAGTTCCCCAATTCCTGTCATTCCATTCAGGTATGCAATTCGTCCTGCGTGAGCGAGCCCTAGCTCGCCTGGCATTGCATCGACCACGATCATCTAGGCTTTTCCTCCTGGGTGAAGGGACGATACGAGAGATCGCGAAGTGTAGCGAGGCTTCGAATTACCTCAGCGAGTGCCTGAGCGTGTGCATCGCTGCCATCCCAGACTTCCGACAGTGCGGCCATGAGTTCTGCATTCCTGCTCACATTGGGTCGTTTGTTCAAGTGTAGTTGAGATGATGCATAAATGCATAATCTTTCGAGTAACTTTGTATGCCGGATTATGCGACCAGAAAGGACACGACTCACCTGAGATTGACTGACGCCAATTGCAGAAGCTATCTTAAATTGAGTGACTCCTGCGGCTTTAAAGCGTACGGCAAGAGAGGATGCGATCCGTCTTGGATCAGATTCAGCCATAGGTATGGTCTCATTGACAATGCATATTTGCATAATACGTCAAACTTCGACCAAGCATTTCGTTGGTCGAGAAGTCCTGCGACAGAGCACGTTTAAACCCTGAGAACTGACGTCAGATCCAGCAGCAACCTGACACGGCGCTGAAAACGCTTCCAGCGCCGAAGTTGGTTGATGGAGTTTTGGCCAAGCGCGTGCAGGTTTGGTCGTCGGCCGCAGCGGTGCATGTCGACGAGCAGCCCTAGTCGCTGCGAGAGGTCGCGGTACCGGATCTCGGTCCAAATGAGGGCCGCTCCGCTCTTCAAGGATCTCTAGTCGTACTTTCATTCCGAAGCCTGAACCGGCGGCGTTGTGGACAAACTTGTACCGGTCGATCAAGCTCTTCACGCATCCTTGAATTGCGTGCGATGAGGGTGAGTTGCTCTTCGCCGGTACCGCGGAGCGCTCCATAGACGAGATAGATGAGCATGCCAGGTCGACCTCTTCAGTCACGCGGCGGGTCGCGGGGTTTGCCCTGTGAAAATCCGGCTTCCATGGTCGCCGCAGGCGCTTTAGCGCGGCGATTGAGACGGGCGCACGACCATAAAACATCGACCAGCGGAGATTCGATGCGAGCTCCAGAGAATCTATTAGGACTACTGTTTTAATGCTGATTAAATCTGTCAGTATCGAATTCGAAACTCCCAGAATTATCTGCAAATGTTATAAAAATCAAAGAGTTAGGTTGAAATTGTTCTTGCAATATTGCGCAGATCTGCGACACAATTGATCAACTCTTTCAAGTTTGCACAAATGGCCTCAGAACGAACGCGGGAAGAAGTCCGGGATGCATTTGCTGCGCACGGCGTCACAGTTGCAGCATGGGCGCAGGCGCACGGGTTCAAGACAGACTCCGTGTACGCAGTGCTATTGGGACGCACGCGCGGAACGCGGGGCGAGTCTCATCGGATCGCACTCGCGCTTGGGCTGAAGTCGCTGACAAGTGTCCCGAATCCGCTGACATTGCCAACATCCGAACAAGACGAATCTATAGAACCTCAACAGGAGAACCCTATGCCGACCAGCTGATATCGGACCGGGAAAAGCACGAAAGGCCGTAGCTCTTGCAGGAGCATACGGCCTTTCTCGGTGTGCAGATCGCTTTGGTCTCGCGATAACTCACATCGTCGTCCACAATTTCGGCGTTGTCAAGCTGAAGTTGGCGGACCGCTTTTCCCTCCTTTTACGTGTCGCTGAAAATTCATGCCTACGGGTCGCCGGCAGCATGGGCTTCGCTCACTCAAACAAAGGGAATAACGATGGAAGAGTCACGTTTCGAGCAACTAGCTCACCGATACCAAGAACGCCAAGGGGTGCACAGGACCGGTGCACAGTACCAGCCCGCCATCCGTGCAACTCGGGGGGAAGCTCCATCAATATCACGATGCGCAGAGATATGGTCATCCCAAGCGCAGCGGAAAATTCAGGTCCTGAGCACAACTGAGGCAGCGGCAGCAGTGTTTGCGCTGCATTGCCCAGCGTTGGTCGACCTGTTGGAACAGCGCTGCTTACCTGTAAAACCTGATGTTAATCCCGCATCTCTCTACACAACTCCGGGGTTGACCCGTATGCCCGGCATGTCCGGGACCCTCCAGGTGGCGGAGCGGCTTGGGCTTATCAGCTTTCATCCCAAGTTCACCGTCCGAGAGCGCGATGACGAGTACGCTGCGCCGCTGCCCTTGGTCGGCGACCTCCTCCTGATTCTCAGGGATGTGGCGGGCGTATACGCAGTCAACTGGAGCGTGAAAATTTCCGAAGAGGCCTTCGGAGAGAGGCTTGGGAAACGCCCCCTCAAACGCCGCAGCCAACAGAACGTCGAAAAGGCAAACGCACGGCACCAACTCGAAGAGTTGTGTTATCGCGATGCGGGCATTCCTACGCATCGCGTTGTCAAAACGACGTTTAACGGCAGGCTTATTGGCAACCTCTGCGAACTTGTGTTGTGGCAAAAGCGTCGAGCTAACTTGGGGGACAGCGAACGCGCAGAAATGGTCGACGCATTTCGGTCCATTATAGGATCCGACCGCACTCCTCTTGACCTGCTGGACGGGCTGACTAAACAGTTCAACTGTGAACGATACGATTGCCTCGTTGTGCTACATCAGGCGATCTGGCGCCGTGAGTTAATTGTTGACCTGTTCAAGCCGTTCGTCATAAACGCATCGCTCGACGAGGAAAAAATCAACCCGTTTCAGCATTACCCACACGTTTTCGCGCGAGGTGCCCAATGAACATCGGCGCACGACTGGAATTTCCAGATGGGTTTGGTGCAATAGCGAAGACACAGCAACTGCACCTGCTCGATAATTCGCCTGGGACAAAATGGACGACGCTGGTTGAATTCATTGGCGGCAAGCATCCTCGGGCAGACTTTCATCGCATATTGCGAGACGATTTCGAATCGGGCCTATCCCTCGGACTTATCCGAGCGACCGATAAACAGTCAACCTTGCCGCTGTGGTTGGAACCTCTCGAAGGTATCAATCTCGCGGGATTGGAGTTAGAACGCCTCCGTCGTAAGAAATCAAATATCGAGCGCGCCACAGACCGGATGTGCTCCATTCAACCTCTCGTCGCTCGCAGCAAGGAAATTTTTGAATCGGATGACCCCGCTGCTACCATCGCCTCGCTGGCGCGGAAACTTAAGCTGAAGAAAAACTCAACCCGGCTGCGATTATGGTTTTCCTGCTACATCATATTCGGTGGCAGCCTTGATGCGCTCTATCCGGCATTTTTGAAAATTGGCCACTGGAATCGAAAGCAGAAAAAGACGTCCAATCCGTTGGGACGACCGCCCAGTGGTGGCAGTCGTACGTACTGTCACGTGACCGGGGAAATTAAGGAGAAGATAGAGGTTGGGTACCATGAAGAGGCCGACATAGGCCGGACCAGGATTGCGATATACACAGCCATACTACAGAAAAAGTTCAACTGTAAAACCGTCGGTAGTGGAGCAGGAAAACGGATTGTATCCAGTGACGGAGCACCATTTCCATCCATTAATCAGTTCACATATCACGTGCGCAAAGCGTTTGATCCACGCCTCCTCGAAGAAACGACATATGGCGCGACGCGTGTGCGAAGCAAGCTGCAGCCCGACCGCGGCCGATACAGCGAGGGGGTCGCCAATATCCTGGAGCGAGTAGAAGGAGACGGGTACTACTGTCCGGAGAAGTTTAGGGACTTCGACGGACAGACGCTCGAACCGTCTCTATGCGTAGTCAGGCTCGTCGATGTTGCCAGCGCGTCTACCGTGGGAATCGGCTTCGCGCTCGGTGCTGAATCTTCCGCTGCTTACCGCATGGCCTTGTTCTGCTGCTCCGTAAAGAAGTCTGAGTTTGGTCGGCTGCTCGGCATGAAAATTGATGACAATGAGTGGCCCTGCATTGGATTGCCCGGTCGCTTGATCGTTGATCGAGGACCAGGCGCGGCCGAGGGCATTCAGGGCGAGAGGGCTTTGATTCCCTGGCGGGAATTGACCGCGTCTTACTCCCCTTTGGATAAGGCTACAGTTGAGTCATCGCACCCAAGAAATACACAGACGGAAGGAAAACCTCAAACGTTTCATAGTGCATTTACCCTGATCGGCGCTGCCAAAGAAATAATCCGCAGGGCAATCAAGGATAATTGGCAAAGCGACGCGAGTAACCGCATGACGCCAGAGATGATCCGTGACGGTGTCATGCCCAATCCTATGGGCGTCTGGGAGTGGCTTGACCGGCGAGCGCGGACGAGTGGTGAGCGAATTTCTTTCGAGGAGGCGGTCAGAACTTTTCTGTCGCCTGTCGAGTTCACTGCAACACGCGACTTCGTGAAACTTCAGGCGCGCCGGTTCGGGTCAGATGCGTTGGAGGAGATTGGTTTCCGGAGGACCCTGCCACCGGGGCAAACAGTGCGTGTAACCGGATACGCGATGAACTTTTGCGTACGACATGCATGGGTCGACGTCGCGCATAGATTGGTAGAAGTTGATGCGTTGCTACCGATTCGTGATAACGACAAGCAACTTTATGTCAGCATCGACTACCTCATTCGCGAGAAACAGAAGCTCGCGGTAACTCAGGCAGCGCAGCGCAAGCTTGGTTTGGCTGAGGAGCTCAAGTACAACGAGGAGTGCGAACAGGCCACTGGAAAGAGGCCTGGTGCTGGGCGTTGGGTCGCCGGAAAACCGAAACGCTCACCGAAGAATAACGCGGTGAGCAAGGCGGTATGCAATGCCACCATGCCGCCGGTGACGCGCCCATGAAGCCTAACCCTTGGGCCAAGCGCTTCCAAAACCTGAGCGATACAGAAATCATGTCTAGGATCCGATTGGAACCTGCGCCAGTTAGCGGTCTGAACTCCATGACGCCCGGTGTCGCAGCGCAAGCTCTCCATTATGCGCTTGAGGCTATCTTTGTCCCGGCACGACAATGTGTGCGAGCAATTGGGCGCATCGTCGACACCGCTGTAGCTTACTCGCAGGAAGCATTTCCAGACGCAGAGACGTTTATGCACCGCCTTTACAATCAAGACCAGCGTCAATTGATGCCGCGGCCGGCGATATGTCTAACTGGGCTTGCAGGCTGTGGAAAGACCGCGCTATTGAAAGCGCTCCAACGATTGATACCCAATGGAGAATGCGCAGCCGGCGCTGCCCACAGACTCCCTTTGCGCACCTTCCTCCACCTCGCGGTTAAAGGGCATGACCGCGAGGGTGCGATGCTCCAATCTCTGGTCGAAACCATGCGTCCGACTGACGATCATCCGAAGGCACCGAACACGTCGGTCTCAAACGTCGCGAGTGTGATTGTGAAGCGGGTGCGCAGCATCACTGCTACCTTAGAGATCGCACATCGCATGGCTTTCCGTGATGGCGTAGCTGCGATCCTGCTTGACGAGCTGCAGTTCTTGACACAAGGCAATGCAAATACTCGGATTACGAAGACGCTGTTACTGCATACCTACATTGGGCCACCACTCCTATATTCTGCCAATTACGACATGGTTCATCGGCTCAAGAATCGCGGGCAACAAGATACTGACAGATTGCTGTCGCGCCCTATCGTCCTTGTACCTGATGCCTTGACTTGCGCCCAAGAGTTTAAAGATTGGGTGGAATACTTGCGTGAGATTGTTCGGGTTTCGAACGGCGCTCTTAAGTTCGACCCGCAGGCGGACGCAGAAATTCTGCACCGATACTGCTTTGGGCTGCGCCGCAAGTTGCTCGATCTACTCGAATTCGCTTACGGCCGCGCGCGCGAAAGTGGTCGGCTCTTCGCAACACTGTCAGACATTGAATGGGCATACGGATCAAATCACTACTACACCCATCGTGCGGATATCGAAGAACTTATCGGTATCGAACTGGGACAGAAGACCAGCCGACAAGATCTTCTCAGTCCGTTCGACATCGATCCGGAGATTGCGCAGGCGCGACGGAAATTCTTTGCTGCGCAGGTTATGGAACGGGTTGCAGACCAGGCGACAGTGGCTTCTCTTAGTCCCACGGAAGCACAGGTGTATGTCGATGCGGGTGGAACT
>Ga0105855_1000785_pt1 | contig 12576 bp, 9 predicted proteins | sample OrgsoiDNA_201059_FD_89680 | JGI IMG/M metagenome (GOLD analysis project Ga0105855, IMG submission 89680) | Permafrost soil microbial communities from the Arctic, to analyse light accelerated degradation of dissolved organic matter (DOM) -... | ecosystem: Environmental > Terrestrial > Soil >... | reverse complement strand
TCTCAGACATATGATATCTCAGAAATTCTTTATTTAAATCATGTTCTGAAACAAGTCGTAGTTTTTTGCCTATCTGTGAATTTGTTTTATCCTTATGAATTATTGAAAAGTCCTCAATATTAATAGCGATCAGACCATAATCAAATTCAGCATGATGACTCGGGCACAAAATGATAATATTATCGGATGTATCCGGACCATTGTGAGGCTCACCTAATGGCTTAACGTGATGTGCTTCAGAATAGAAAAAATCATTAAAACTTAACGTTAAGTTGCAAACCTGGCATTTATGTGAATGCATTAATTTTATCACTTTGGCTTTTTGCGTATCCCTAATTATCCTGTAAACTTCAGTTTGAGTCCTATTCGGGGGGGGGAATAATCTTTCGAATCAGGGGCTATGGGAGTGGAACTAATTTTATTTCTTAGTTTCCATGTACCATGCCCGATATCATAAACACTTTTAAATATATCAGAGTTGTTTTTAAATCCTTTAGAATCAGATGAATGATCTTGTATTTTTCGCCTAATTATTGCCTGCCAAGTTTTGGGTAAATCTCTTATAGTATTGTCTTTAATATACTTGTATAGCGTTTTATAATGAACTTCTTTTTCATCTATATTTTCAAAAGCCTGTATAATTTCTTCCAACCAGCTTGCCATAATTATAGCGATTAATTCTACAACAAATCAAACCCAATATCTTTCCTAAACACCATCCCGTCATAATATAAACGGGCAGCATCGGCAGTGGCTTGTTGCAGGGCCTCAAACATGGTATCCTGCAGACTGGTGACCATCAGCACACGGCCACCGGTGGCAATTACGTCGTCGCCCTGTTGAGCGGTACCCGCCTGGAACACTTGCGATCCGCGCATATTATCCAGCCCGGTTATTATCTGCCCTTTCATATACTCGCCCGGGTAACCGCCGGCTACGCAAACTACCGTGGCGGCTGTTTTTGGGGAGATAATTAGTTCTCTTGTTTCGAGATTGCCTTCCGCAACACCTTGCAACAGGTCTACAAAGTCACTTTCGATGCGCATCATTACGCTTTCGGTCTCCGGGTCGCCCATGCGGGCATTGTATTCAATGGTGTAAGGTTCGCCGTCGCAATTCATCAGGCCGATGAAGATAAAACCCTTGTAAGGAATGTTTTCCTTTTTCAATCCCTCCACGGTTGGGATCACAATGCGGTCCTCTACCTTTTTCATAAACTCAGCATTTGCAAACGGAACGGGTGAAACGGACCCCATGCCGCCTGTGTTCAGGCCGGTATCGCCCTCGCCGATACGCTTATAATCTTTTGCTTCGGGTAGTATTTTGTAGTTGTTACCATCCGTCATCACAAAAACTGAAAGTTCGATGCCTTGTAAAAATTGCTCAATTACCACTTTATTGCTGGCATCGCCAAATTTGGCTTCGGTCAGCATTTCTTTTAATTCCTGCTCGGCTTCTTCTAAAGTTGTACATATCAATACACCTTTCCCGGCCGCCAGTCCGTCTGCTTTCAAAACTATAGGCAAGCCAGCCGAGGCCAAATAGGCTATACCTTCCTGCAAGGTATCTTTGGTAAAGGTGGATGATGCCGCTGTTGGGATATTATGGCGGTCCATAAATCGCTTGCTGAAATCCTTGCTACCCTCCAATTGCGCGCCCTCGGCTTGCGGACCAATTACGGGGATATGCTTAATGGCCTCATCAGCCAAAAAATAATCATGCACGCCTTTTACCAGGGGTTCTTCGGGACCAACCAGAACCAGGTCGATGCCTTTATCCAGCACCAATTGCTTGATGCCGGCAAAATCGGTTACCTTAATATTAACGGTAGTGCCGTATTGCGATGTACCGGCATTACCCGGCGCAATAAAAAGCTGGCTGCATTTAGGGCTTTGGGCAATTTTCCAGGCAAAGGCACTCTCCCTTCCGCCCGAACCGAGGATCAGGATATTCATAGTGAGGGCAAAGATAGTGCGAATGTGCAGATGCCACAATGTGCAAATGCGGAAATATGCAAATGTGCAGATGCGGGAAAATGTGAGGATGTACAAATATGCGCATGCCAGTTATGTAGATGTGCAGACATTCGCACATTTGCATATACGCACATCTGCACATTTTCCTACATTTACATTCGCACATCTGCATATACGCACATTTGCACATTAACGAATGTCCCGTGGTTTCAACAAAAAATACGAATTGCTGCCTGTATACCAAAAATCGCAGGAGATATTTGACCTGGTAGAGATCATATCCGAAACCCTGAAAGAGGATGATATGAAAGAACACCTGGCGGCCCAAATGTGGACCAATGCCGCCCTCATTCAGGCCAAAATTGCAGGGGCTGAGGGGGCGGGGCTGTATTCGCTGCGGATGCAAAACGCCGTGCTCATTAAACTTGCTGTACAGGATATGTTCAATGCTATCTCATTCGCCTCCATGGTAAAAATTAACGAGGCCGACTACGTACAACTGATGCGCGATAAGGTAGAAGAGTTCCGGCTGGTATTTGTGGATTGGATCCGCGGCTTTGATAAAAGTTATGACATCCCAGATAACTGGGCCATCCGTTTTGATACCAGCACCCCAGAACAGGAAAAAATGGAAGACCTGATGTTTGACGAGGAAAACTTTTTTGAAGATTTTGATGATGAGGACTTTGGCCTGGACGATGAGGGCGACGGAGATGATTTGGATGACAAATAGTGTACTTTCCTAAAAGTACAAGTCCGGCCATATTATTTTCTTTTTTTTTAAAATATTATTGCTTTAAATAAAATCCCCACTATATTTAGCAACCAAACCCTTTTCAATGAAACTATTTTTTACCCCTCTGTTAATTTGTACTATTGCTTTTACAGCAGTTGAAGCCCAAAAAATTGATGCCCCGGCCGGCGTCCCTACTACACAAGCCTACGGCAAGATAGACATGGCCGATATGGATTTAAAAGCCTGCGATTTTGAGAAAGATGCCAACGCTATGGTGCTTTTTGACAAGGCAGAAACCTATTTTGATGACGATTACCGCATTAGCATGGCCAGACATAAAAGGATCAAAATTTTTAACGATAACGGCAAAAGCGAAGCGAATATCAGGATAGAGTACTACAGTGGTAGCCACCTGGAATACATAACCGGTATTGATGCGGAAACTTTTAATGTGGTTAACGGTAAAGTTGAAGTAACAAAGCTGGATAAAAAATTGCTTTATTCTGAAATTATTGATAAGTCCCGATCGGCTTATGTATTTAGCTTTCCAAACGTTAAACCCGGTTCGGTTATTGAATATAAATACACCCTGGGCACGCAGGATTTCGCCAATTTTCCCGACTGGGCTTTCCAGGCAAAAATACCGGTTCGGTACAGCGAGCTAACAACACAAATACCCGATCTATTTTATTTTAGGGTGCAAAGCCGTATAACCAACCCTTTTGTGGTTTATAAAACATCATCCGAATCGCGAAGCATGGGCACCGGGTCAAACACATTTACGTATTCTATTGATATTGTAAAAAGAGCTTTGTCCAATATCCATTCCCTGCCCGATGAGCCTTATATGAGTTCAGCTGTTGACAATATGCAAGCCATCATCTTTCAACTTACCTCTATAAAGCCTATCGGCAATTTTGTACAAACTTATTCCGACTCATGGGCGAAAGTTGGCGGCATTTTAGCAGACAATGAGGACTTCGGGTCTCAGTTTAAACGCAAACTAACTAACGAAGAGGCGATATTGGCCAAGGCCAAGGCTATGAAAAGCAATAATGAGAAGATGGCCTACATTTTTAAAGAAGTGCAATCGACGATGAAGTGGGACGGGCAGGACCGTTGGTATACCAACGATGGCACCGTAAAAGCCTGGGATAAAAAAACCGGTAACTCGGCCGAGATAAACCTCATTCTTTACCATTTGCTTTACCGCGCCGGTGTTCCCGCTTATCCCATGGTGGTAAGCACCCGCGACCATGGTAAAGTTAACCCTGCTTTTACCTTTTTATATCAATTTAACCGGGCTGTTGTGTTTGTAAAACAACCAGGCGATAAATATTTTGTGATGGATGCTACCGGCAAATACAATATTTATAACGAAACGCCCGATAATCTTCTTAATTCTACCGGCTTGTATATTGACAGGGATGCTAAGGAATTCGAAACCGTCTATTTATCCAAAGAAACACCTGTATTAAAGTCGATATTTTTGCAGGCCGCAGTTAGCCCCGATGGCAACATGGCCGGCACGGTGCAGTTGAACGATTATAGTTATAATCGTATCAGCAGTTTAAAAAAATACAAAACCGACGGCGAGGAAAAATACATCGACTATTTGCGGAACAGCGACAATAACTTGAAGTTAACCGGCTTAAAAATAGAAAACATGGAGGTTGACAGTCTACCGCTTACTCAGCGAATGGACTTTAAGATGGACCTTAACGGATCGGACGGTAATTATATTTATATCACACCGGCTTTTTTTGCCCCAATACATGTCAATCCTTTCTTAAGTACCAGCCGCAGCACGGATATTGATTTTGGCTTCCGCGATAACTTCGCGTTAAGTGCTACTTACAAAATACCCGAGGGATTTAAAACAGACATATTGCCCAAAAATGTCACCATGTTAACGCCGGATGAGAGTATATCATTTAGGCGAATTGTTGCAGAACAGGATGGAGCCATTGTTGTAAGGTATACGCTCGATCATAAAAAAGCTATCTACCTCAAAGATGGCTATCCCGAGTTATACGATTTTTATAAAAAATTGCAGGAAATGCTAAACGAGCAGGTAGTATTTAAGAAAGGATAGCGTTAAAAACCATACCGGTAACTTCCGGCATATAGCACAATTTAGTTTCCATATCATGAAAACATCAATAGGTTTTTCGATGAAAATAATCATTGCCCCGATATTGGTTTTGATTTTTTCTTTTCAAATTGTTAACGCTCAAAATAACGGGGGTTCCGCGGCAGCGCCTGCCACGCAGGCATACGGCAAAATAGATATTGCTGATTTAGAAATGAAAGCCTGCGATTTTGAAAAAGACGCCAATGCCATGGTGCTTTTTGATAAAGGCGAGATATATTACGAAGGCAGACAGCAAAAAATATTCCTCAATCGCCATAAGCGGATAAAAATTTTTAACGATAACGGAAAAAAATACGCTGATGTGCGCATCGAATTTGTTGGGGCATACAAACTACAATTGGTGGAAGGTTTGGAAGCTGAAACCGTTAACCTTGTTAATGGAAAACAAGAAATAACAAAACTTGATAAAAAATCTATTTATATCGAAAATACTGACAAGTACCGCTCTGCTTATATCTTCTCTTTTCCAAATGTAAAAGCCGGTTCGGTTTTAGAGTTCAAATATACCTGGTCAAGTCTTCAAGGTACTCTGCCCTGGGCTTTTCAGTCAAGGATACCAACCCGCTATAGTGTCTTAACGTCGGAGCTGCCGCCAACTATTGTGGTGCAGATAAGAGGCGGCGCGTCGGCTATTGTCGACGAGCCAACCAAAGGCGTTACTATTACCGATGCTATGCTTGCCGGCGAAAATGCTTTATTCACGCTGAATAAAAGATCAATGACCAACGTAAAATCGCTGGTTGACGAACCGTACATGACTTCGGAAAAAGACAACCTGCATAGTATTTCTTTCAGGTATTCGGACCCCAGCAATCTCGGGCTTGCCGGAAATGCGCATCTATGGAATATGCGATGCGAAGACCTGATAGACGATGATGACTTCGGCCATCAAATGAACAAAAAACTTACCGGAGAAGAAGATATTATAGCAAAAGCAAAAGCTATACCTGTGTTAGATACCAGGATAGCCTACGTTTTTAATACCGTGCGCGATGCTATGAAATGGAACGGTGTTAATGATTGGTATGCTAACGACGGCACGGCTAAAGCCTGGGAAAAAAAATCGGGCAATTCAACAGAAATCAACCTGATCCTTAATCACCTGCTCACAAAGGCAGGCATCACTTGCGACCCGATATTAGTAAGTACGCGCGATAACGGTAAAGTTTTTGGGGCATACCCAACGCTTGACCAGTTTAACCGCGCGGCAGTGTATATTTCAACGCCGCGCAATTATATTTTAGATGCGGCCGACAAGTTTAACATGTATAACGAAATACCGGAAACACTGCTGAATAATTTTGGCTTGTTAACCAATATGAAGTTTAAACAAGCTGCTATAACTCAGATACAAAAAGAGGATCCTACCCGGCAAATTATTATTGTTAGCGCCGATGTGAAAGCGGATGGGAAAATGACAGGCACAGCGGATATTACTAATAATGCTTACAGCCGGATCAATAATATAAAACGATACAAAACCGATGGCGAACCAAAGTATATAGACTACTTAAGGGACAATGATAATACCTTGAAAATATCTGCGCTAAAAATGGAGAATATGGAAGTAGATACCTTGCCATTGATACAACATGTAGACTTTAAGGCCGACCTGACTGGCAGCGACGGAGCCTATATCTATTTTGTGCCTGGTATGTTCGTCCCATTGCGCAATAATCCTTTTTTAAGCCAAACACGCATGTCTGACATTGATTTTGGTTACCGTGATAATTTTTCGATGGCAGGAAATTATAAGATACCTGACGGTTACAAAGCCGACGCCCTGCCAAAAAATATTACCATGCAAATGCCCGATCAAAGCATCACCTTTAAACGGGTAATTGGCGAACAGGATGGCACATTGGTTGTGCGTTTTGTAATTGATTATAAAAACACCAGGTACACCAAAGATGATTACGCGCAGCTATACGATTTTTATAAAAAACTGCACGAGTTGATAAATGAACAGATAGTATTAAAAAAAGGGTAAGTAATAAATAAAATGGACGGGAAATTAAAAGTTATTGGTTGTTGTATGGTGTTGCTGGCGTTTGGCTTGATAAGCATAGCGCAGGATAAAAACATTCCGAAAGAGACCTACCTCGCATCGGGTATACCCGATTCGTTAAAAGAAAACGCCAACGCCATTATCAGGTATACCATGGATGATATTACCGTTAAAGCACAGGGGCGCGAAGTTTTAAAACATCACAGTATAACAACTGTGCTTAACGAGAAAGGCGACGATGAGGGCGAGATGGTGCTGTTGTATAACCGCAAATTTGATACCTATTCCGATATCGAAGTTAAAGTGTACAGCGCCACCGGGCAGGTACTAAAAAAATATCATAAGGGTGACATGTACGATCGGGCAGCCAGCGACGATGAAACAATTGTGACCGACGACCGCGTGCTTTTGCTGCAGCATGTAATTCCGAGTTACCCCACCACTATCGAGATCAGTTATGAAGACGATATCACCAGCTATACCAATTTATCAAGCTGGATGATACGCCCTTATGCCGAAGTTGCGGTGCAAAATGCTTTTTGCAAAGTTGCTGTTAATCCGGCCATTGGTTTTAGATATCAGCCGCTCAACACGTCTGTCCGCGCCTTGAAAGGCACAGAGGGGGGGTTAGATACCTATAGTTGGGAAGTACATAACATTAAAGCCACCAAACCGGAAGAAAGTACCATGCACTGGCAACTACAGCAGAAATTAGATTTCGTTACCAATAACTTTGAATATTATGGAACGCCGGGAACTATAGACACCTGGCAAAATTTTGGCAAATGGATAAGTAAGCTAAATGCCGATGTAAATACTTTAAGTCCGCAGCGTACCGCCGAGATCAGAAAGATGACCGATACCATAAAAACCGACGTAGGCAAAGCGCGCTTTTTATACCACTACCTGCAACAAAACACCCGCTATGTAAGCGTACAATTAGGCATTGGCGGCTTAAAACCTTTCCCTGCATCGTTTGTCGATCAAAAAAAATATGGCGATTGCAAGGCTTTGAGTAACTATATGTATGCTTTACTTAAAGCAGTTAACATCCCATCATATTATGCCATTATTAATGCTGGGGCTAATGAAAAGCCAGCCGACCCGGCATTCCCAGATAATGTTTTTAACCACGTAATTCTATGCGTGCCGTTTAAAGGCGATACTACCTGGCTGGAATGCACCAGTACCACACAGCCTTTTGGCAAACTGGGCACCTTTACCGAAAACCGCCGCGCCCTGTTAATTACCGAGGATGGCGGCAAGCTGGTAAACACCCCTAAAAGCACTATAAAGGATAACGTTTTTGATAGCAACGTGCACCTGACTATTAACCCTGACGGCAGTGCAAAAGCAAACCTGAAATTTTCGTCGACCGGCGAATACCGCAGCATGTATGTGGGGATGGAGTCGATTAAATTAGACGAACAGAAAACATTCCTCATCCACTATCTGAATTTAAAACAACCCTCGGCCTTCAACTTTAATGTGGCGCCGGATAAAGACGGCACTAAGGAGTTAAATATCGACCTGGAATACGACCGTTTTTATGACGTATCGGTTGGCGACAAACAATTTTACCGTACAAATGTGCTTGACATCTGGCACGAAACCCTGCCCGAGCTGAAAAAGCGCCAACTGGATTTTTATTTTGAACACCCCATGCAGAAAACGTGCACAACGGTTATCGATCTGCCTGCAGGCTTCGAAATGGAGTCGATACCGGCAGATGTGAAACTAAAATTCAGCTACGGTAATTTCGAGGCCAGCTATACATACGATAAGGTAAAGAACCAAGTAACCAGCAAGGTAAAATTTAACCTGGAGAACCAGGTGATACCGGCAGCTAACTATAACGAAATGCAAGCGTATATGGACGATATAGCCAAAGCGCAGAGTAAAAAGATGGTGATAAAAAGGAAAGTGTAAAACAAATAACAAGCTGAAGCGAACGCAATAGTGTTTGCGATTTTTTAGATTTTCGCAAACATTTCTGCAATAGTAATTGTTGCTTGATTTCCATAACTTTATTTTTCATCATTAGGCGTATCACAAAATTCTACTTTCTCTATGTCCCAAATTAACAGCCTGCGGTCGGTGTCGCGTAAATGCCTTGATGGCGGAGGCGAGATGGGGCAATTAACACGTGATTTTAATTGGTCTGAGACAATACTGGGCGAACCGGAAGAATGGCCACAAAGCTTGCTCGCTACAGTTAGTCTTATCCTTAGCTCGCGGTTTCCAATGTTTTTATGGTGGGGGCCTGAACTGATCCAATTTTATAATGATGCTTATAGACCCAGTTTGGGCAATAATGGCAAACATCCCGGCGCTTTAGGCCAGCGTGGTGAAGATTGCTGGCCCGAAATATGGCCTGTAATAAAACCCCTGATAGACCAGGTACTGAACGGCGACGGAGCTACCTGGAGCGAGGACCAATTGATACCTATTTACCGGAACAACCAACTGGAGGATGTTTACTGGACATTCAGCTACAGCCCGGTGCGCGACGACGAGGGCGAGGTGGCCGGCGTTTTGGTGATTTGCAATGAAACAACAGAGAAAGTAAAATCGTTCAACAATCTTAAGCAAGCCAAGCACGAATTAGAACTGGCTATTGAAGCCGCTGATTTGGGCACCTGGGACCTGAACCCCAAAACCAATAAATTTATTGGTAATAACAGGTTGCGGGAATGGTTTGGCCTTGCGCCCAACGAAGAAATTGAATTAAGCAGCGCCCTGAACGCTATTATTGAGGCCGACCGGGAAAACGTGGTGGCGGCGATATCAAACGTTCTGAAACCTGGGTCCGACGGGAATTATAATGTTGTTTATACCATCATAAGCCAGAAAGACCAGGTGAAACGTGTGGTGAAAGCCAGCGGAAAGGTTCTTTTTGATACCAACGGCCTGCCCCATCGCTTCAGCGGAATATTACAGGATGTTACCGACGATTACCAATTGCAACAACGCAAGGATGAGTTTATCAGTGTGGCCAGCCACGAGTTAAAAACACCGCTTACTACGCTCAATGCCTCCATGCAGTTATTGCAGCGGTTGATGAAAACTGATCCGACGTCGCCCAAAGTGCCTTTTTTTGTTGACAAAGCTAACAGCAACCTGAACAAATTGGTGCGTCTGCTGGATGATTTGCTGAATGTTACCCGTATACAACAAGGCCAACTGGCGCTAAATAAAACACAATTTGACTTGCTGGCGCTGGTTAATGATGCCTGCGATCATATAAGGATGGATGGCAGTTACGATATTGCAATTACCGGCGACACGCAGTTGATGGTGTTTGCCGACTATCGCCGTATAGACCAGGTTTTGGTAAATTTGATCAATAACGCGGTAAAATACGCACCCCAGTCAAAGCGAATTGAGATACATATTACGCACGATGAGGATACCGCTTCGGTATCCGTGCGCGATTATGGCATTGGCATAAACCCCGAAAAGCTCCCCCATTTATTCGACCGGTATTACCGTGTCGACTCATTAGGGCACCAATTCTCCGGTCTCGGCTTGGGGCTTTATATCAGTTCGGAAATCATTAACCGTCATGGCGGTAAAATAGGTGCCAACAGCACCTGGGGCGAGGGCAGCCGCTTTTGGTTTACCCTGCCGATAAACGGATAACTACTATCTTACCCGATGTCATTTCGACGAACAGCGGCCGGTGGAGAAGAGGGGTGAGGAGAAATCTTATACACGCGACCGGCTGCATGTATAAGATTTCTCTTTCGCGCCAACGCACATTATCCCACGCCGCTCTATCGAAATGACAAAATACTGGTTATTTGGATACATCCGACGTCGTCCGCACCAAACTGATCCCGGGAAAGAAAAACAACACTGAAATAATGCCTACTACTAATAAGGTGGTGGTCTGTCCCGAATGCTGTACAATATTTACTCCGGTATAGATCAGTCCGATAATACCTAATATGGTTAATACGGCTCCAAATGTGCGTTTTAAGTTCATGATTGCTTTTATTTAGTTTATATGTAACTATTAAAGCAAATTGCACTCCAAATAAATATTGCTACATTTAGTCAATTAAATTAACCTTATTATGGAAGCTTTTGTTCCCCTTTTAATTATTGTTTTTGTTGCGCTTGTTTTACTGTCAGCCTGCTTTGTTACCATCAGGCAGGGCACGGTAGGCGTTGTGACCGTTTTTGGCAAATATCGTCGGGTGATGATGCCGGGTCTTAATTTTAAGATCCCTTTTATCGAGCAAATCTACGCCCGTATCTCTATTCAAAACCGTTCGGTTGAATTGGAGTTCCAGGCGGTAACTGTCGATCAGGCCAATGTTTACTTTAAGGCCATGCTGCTTTATTCGGTTTTTGACCAGGCCGAGGACACTATCAAAAACGTTGCCTTTAAGTTTGTTGACGACCGTAACCTGATGCAGGCCTTGATCCGCACCGTAGAAGGTTCTATCCGTGCCTTTGTGGCCACTAAGCGCCAGGCCGATGTGTTAATTCTTCGCCGCGATATTGTGGAACATGTAAAGGAACAACTGGATCAGATCTTAGAAAGCTGGGGCTATCACCTGCAAGATTTGCAATTGAACGATATTACGTTTGATGACGTGATTATGAAATCGATGAGCCAGGTAGTAGCATCAAATAACCTGAAAGCCGCGGCTGAGAATGAGGGCCAGGCCTTGCTGATCACTAAAACCAAAGGTGCCGAAGCTGAGGGTAATGCCATTAAAATTGCCGCCGAGGCTGAACGCCAGGCTGCCCAGTTACGTGGTCAGGGTATTGCCTTATTCCGCGAGGAAGTGGCCAAGGGTATGAGCGTAGCCGCCAAAGAAATGCAGGAAGCTAATATGGATACTTCGGTTATCCTGTTTACTATGTGGACGGAAGCCATTAAACACTTTGCGGAGAATTCGCAGGGCAACGTCATCTTCCTGGATGGATCGGCAGATAGCATGCAACGCACCATGAAAGAAATGATGAGTTTAGACCAATTGCATATAGATAAGCTTGGAGTTAAGAAGAAATAAGTTGTAACAACCAATCTCGTTAAAACAAGAAAGGCGACCGCATCCAAGGGTCGCCTTTCTTGTTTTAACATTTTTAATCGCTAATCTATCCACCCAAATTTGGTGTAAGGCACCAACACTTCAGGTATCTTAATACCATGTTCAGTTTGGTTATTCTCCAGCAAAGTAGCCACAATACGCGGCAAAGCCAATGCGCTACCATTTAACGTGTGCGCTAATTGCGTTTTACCCTCGGCATTACGGAAACGCAGTTTCAGGCGGTTACTTTGGAAAGTTTCAAAGTTAGAAACCGACGATACTTCCAACCAGCGTTGTTGCGCGGCGCTCCAGGTTTCCATATCATAAGTTAAGGCCGATGCAAAACTCATATCGCCGCCGCAAAGGCGTAGTACACGGTAGGGCAGTTCTAATTTTTGCAGCAGGCTTTGCACATGGGTACTCATTTGCTCTAAAACTTCGTATGATGTTTCGGGCTGTACTACCTGGACAATCTCCACTTTATCAAACTGGTGCAGGCGGTTCAATCCGCGCACGTGGGCACCGTATGAGCCAGCTTCTCGGCGGAAGCATGGCGTGTAACCGCAGTTTTTTACCGGCAGGTCATCGGCTTTTAAAATGACATCGCGGTACAGGTTGGTAATAGGCACCTCGGCGGTAGGGATCAGGTATAGGTT
>Ga0105855_1000784_pt1 | contig 12582 bp, 8 predicted proteins | sample OrgsoiDNA_201059_FD_89680 | JGI IMG/M metagenome (GOLD analysis project Ga0105855, IMG submission 89680) | Permafrost soil microbial communities from the Arctic, to analyse light accelerated degradation of dissolved organic matter (DOM) -... | ecosystem: Environmental > Terrestrial > Soil >... | reverse complement strand
GGCAACCTCGGCAAGCTTCTCGAAGCGAGATTCGCGTTGCGGAAGGGGGCTGATCCGCAGGTGTACGGCATCGGCCTCAAGGAACTGTGGGAGATCAAGCCGGAAAAACACAAGGCCGGCCTCGTTGTGCATACCGCGGGCTGGCCGCTGGAGGCCGACACATACGGCGGCTCTTTCATGTACCACATGGAAAACAACCAGGTAATGGTCGGCTACGTGGTGGGCCTGGCCTATGAAAACCCGTATCTGTCGCCGTACGAAGAATTCCAGCGCTATAAAACGCATCCGGAAATCCGTAAATTCTTTGAAGGCGGCAAACGCGTTTCCTACGGCGCGCGCGCCATCACGGCCGGCGGCCTGCAATCCTTGCCGAAACTGGTATTTGCCGGCGGTGCGCTGGTCGGCTGCGACGCGGGCTTTTTGAACATGAGCCGCATCAAGGGCAGCCACGCCGCCATCAAGAGCGGCATGCTGGCGGCGGAAGCAGCCTTTGGCGCGCTGGGCGAACAGCGCCAGCACGATGAACTGGCCAGCTACCCGGCCGCTTTCGAAAAATCGTGGCTGCATGAAGAGCTGCACGTGGCGCGCAACGTCAAGCCATGGCTGTCGAAAGGCTTGTACCTGGGCAGCCTGATGACGGGCATCGACCAGATCATCTTCCGCGGCAAGGCACCATGGACCTTGCACCACACGCATGGCGACCACGAATGCCTGAAGCCGGCCGCCCAGTCGAAACAGATCGTGTATCCTAAACCGGACGGCAAGCTGACTTTCGACAAGATGTCGTCGGTGTTCATCTCGAACACCAACCACGCAGAAGACCAGCCCATCCACCTGACGTTGAAAAACGCCAGCGTGCCGGTCGACGTCAACCTGGCGACCTATGCGGGCCCGGAAGCGCGCTACTGTCCGGCCGGCGTCTACGAATTCGTGAAAAACGATGACGGCGCCGAACGTTTGCAGATCAATGCGCAGAACTGCGTGCACTGTAAAACCTGCGACATCAAGGACCCCACGCAAAACATCGTCTGGGTCACGCCGGAAGGTGGCGGCGGACCGAATTATCCGAATATGTAATTTGCAATATTCTCATAACGCCAGTTGATCTGCACACGGCGCGCCACTTTCCAGTGGCGTGCCGTTTTTTTAGATGCAAAAAAATAATCAACACATCCAGGGCAGCCGTTTGGCCAGTTTCAGCAAGAGCCCTGTCGAGAGGAAACTAGGTATTTTTTGCAATGGCAGTTACAATCTTCACTATCGCTATTGTTTATGCGATAGTGAAGCGATACCGCCAGCAATACATGCACCACCACTCATACGCCGCAAGTACGGTGCACAGATGGATTCATCATGCTCTTTAATCCTGCCACCACGCCCCGCATGAAAACCATCGCTATCATGCAGCCCTATTTTCTGCCCTATCTCGGCTATTTCCAGCTGATTGCTGCAGTGGACAAATTCGTCGTACTCGATGATGTCAATTACATCAGGGGGGGCTGGATCAACCGTAACCGCATGTTGATGAATGGGGTGCCTCATTTATTTACCGTGCCTTTGCGCGGCGCCAGCCAAAACCGCCGTATCTGCGATCTCGCCGTGATGGAGGAAAACGGGTGGCGCGACAAGCTGTTACGTTCAATCAACCAAGCATATGGCCGGGCGCCGTACTACACACAAGTCATCGCTCTGCTGGAAGCCATGCTGCATTTTCCAAATCTGCAGCTAGACCAATTCTTGCTTAACAGCTTGCAGCAGACCATACAATACATTGGCCTCAATACAGAGCTAGCGCCTACGTCGCGCGCCTATGGCAACGCAGAACTGCCTGGCGAACGGCGCATCATCGACATCTGCGTGCGCGAAGGCGCCACCAACTATATCAATCCTATTGGTGGCACCGGTTTGTATAGCCATGAAGACTTTCGACAACACGGCATTGCACTACACTTTCTGAAAAGCCGGTCGAGCAGCTATAACCAAGGCAAACACCCACATACTGCAGGGCTATCGATCATCGATGTGATGATGCACAATGCACCAGCAACAATCGGGCAATTACTCATAGAAAAAGACTTGATATAAAGCTTATGCATGCCCCTATCATCAGTTATCGCGTTAACACAACGGATCAAAAGGCCATAGAAACGCACTTACGTACTTGTGACACGAAATTCATGTTTTTGCCCGACAATCTTGATAGCCTCCATACCTATGCAGCAAAACTTGGCTCCAATGCACTACGCTGCGAAGCGTGGGTTGCTCAAAAGCTCGTTGGCCTGATTGCAATATACTGCAATGACCATGGCACACGCACAGCTTTCATCAGCAATGTCAGCGTATTGCCAGACTGGTACAACCGCGGCATTGCCACACAATTGCTGGCAAGGGCAATTGAGGAAGCGCGCCTGGCTGGCATGCATGAAATCAGACTCGAAGTCGATCAAGACAATGCCAGCGCCATCGGTCTGTACTGCAAAGCGGGTTTTGGCAAGGTTTCAGGGACGGCACAGTCCATCTTCATGCAGCGTTGCATACGTATCTAGGCGGCCTTGCAAAAATCATCGAAAATATTCCGTAAGGAAATTTTTCAACAGTTACAATCCCCGTTGGCCAGTCTATCTCCCTATGCTCATTGATTCCGCCTATATGCCCGCGCAGCAATTTTGATCTTTGAAAAAACTGTTTGGCAACAGGTCCAAGCAGTAATTTCCACCCTTTAGCCACTGCCTTCATCGTAAAGAGAATTCATGAACCAGCCATTCAGCATGGGCAAACCCATTCTTATTTTTCCGGCAGGAATGCCGCGCTCGCTTGAGTATCTGGAGCAATGCCAACGCAACGGACAAGCGGTCATCGGCTCTTCTTCCCTGGCGTACGACGTGGCGAAACCCCGCTATCCAAGCTGGGAATATTTACCCTACATCACTGACCCTGGATTCAACAGCGCCCTGGCCGAACTTATCGCCCAGCACGGCATTACAGGCATCTACACACCCAATCCGGTCGCCTGGAGCTACCTGAACAAAGTGCTGAAGATAGTGGCGCCGCATGTACCCCTGATCAATCCATGGCCGGTGCAAGAGGAGCTGAGCGGCTACCGTGCCGCCATCAAACGCAGCCAGCAACAGGCGCACACATTGGCCCTGGCATCTGCCACACCGCCAAAGCAGGCCGTATCGGCCATGGAGCTGGCTTCGCTCTTTCGGCATGCCAACATTATTCCTGGCATGTGCGACGATGAAAAAATTAGCGCCCTATGCGAAATCGCACGCCATAGCGTGAAAGGAGATGTGGTTGAAATCGGCAGTGCCTACGGCAAGTCAGCTTTCGTGCTGGCTCGTCTTGCGCAGCTGTACGGCATCGGCAAGCTGCTATGCGTTGATCCATGGAAAAGCGAATACCTGGTACAAAATGACGCCGCTGGCCTGGTCGATGACTCGATACAGTATTTCGACCTCGACGAAACCTTAAGGGTCTTCGAGATGAGTTTATTACCCTATAGCAAGGGCGATATCAACTACCTGCGCCTGCCATCGACCGAGGCGGCACAGCATTATGCTGTCAGACGCGAGGTGGTCACGCCTACCTTCGGCAGTACCACTTATTGTGGCAAGATCGCCTTGCTGCACATAGACGGCAACCACAGCTACGAAGCGGCACGCGACGATGTCCAGTCATGGATAGGCCATCTGGCCTCTGGCGGCTGGATCATCATCGACGACTATGTCTGGCCTTATGGCGACGGCCCACAGCGGGTAGGCGATGAACTGCTGTCCTCGCATCATGACCGCATCAATTCAGCATTTGTGATGGGCACGGCCCTATTCGTTCAACTGGATTGAACAATCGCCACTACGCCCGTAGTGGCGAAGCGTGCCCATCGAGCAAAGCACACGAGCGTAACGCCTGCTGCCCGCGACAACGGGCAAGAATGGAAAACACCGTGTGCAGCGCTGCATCACAAGAGCGGGATAACACGCGCGTCACTTTGCTGATTGGCAAATAAAAATTCCATGTAGAAACTCTCCACTGGGATGTCAAGCAGTTACAATTGCCTCTGGCATATCCTCCCTACACGTCCATGAGCACCCAAACCCCTGAAGCAGTAAATCTCGACGCTGAACTGCAGCGCGCTATCGAACATCATCAGGCGGGGCGCCATGCGGAGGCGGAAGCGCTATATCTGGCGATAGTCCAGGCACAGCCCTACCACGCGATTGCCAACCACAATGTCGGCCTGCTGGCAGGACAGCTGGGCTTCCATGATGCCGCCCTGCCGTATTTGCGCACTGCGCTATCGGTCAATCCGGACGAAGGCCAGTTCTGGCTTTCCTATGCAAATGGTTTACTGTCGGCACAACAAGCCCTGGATGGCCTGGAAATCATTGAAAGCGCCATCCAGCGCGGACTCGACAACGCAGAATCACAGGCCGTGCTCACACGCGCCAGGGCGGCAGTCGCGCAGTTGCCGCAGATACCTACAACAGAAGAAAAGCAGCATATCGTCGCGCTGTATCAGGCAGGCCGGTACGCCGAAATGGAAAACGCCACGCACGCCCTGCTCGCCAGCTATCCCGAATCCGATTTTGCGTGGAGCGTTCTGGGCACTGCCTTGCAGTTGCAGGGCAAAGACGCCTTGTCTGCCTTGCAGAAAACCGTGGAACTTACCCCCTACGATGCGCAGGCGCATGGCAATCTGGGCAACGCGTGGCAAGCCGCAGGACAATACGGGCAAGCCATGGACTGCTATTTGCGGGCACTGGAAATCGAACCGGACTTCGCCGAAGCACATGGCAACCTGGGCAGCGCACTGGTGGCACAGGGGCGGCTGAGCGAAGCGATCCACGCGTATGGCCGGGCTCTGGCCATCAATCCTGCTTATGCCATGGCCCATTTCAATCTGGGCAATACCCTCAAGTCTGCCGGTGACTTCGAGGGCGCTGCCACCAGTTATCGCCATGCGCTGGCGATCATGCCGGATGACGCCGAATTGCATGCTAACCTTGGCCATGCCTTGCAGGCACTCGAACAGCTCGATGCAGCGTTGGCCAGCCATGAAATGGCGGTCCGGCTCGACGGCGCCAAGGCTGCGTTCCAGAACAATCTGGGCTTATGCCTGAAGGCACTGAAGCGGCCGCAAGATGCACTCGATGCCTTCCAGCGCGCACACGCGATAGAACCGCAAAACCTCGATGTACTCACCAATCTCGGCAGCGCACTATTTACTCTCGGCCATAAGACGGAAGCACTGGAAACCTATCAGGCCCTGCTGGAACTTGATGCAGACAATGCCGCCAGCCACAATAATCTGGGCCTTATACTGCGCGGCATGGAGCGGCTCGACGACGCCATTGGCGCGCACCGCAAGGCGCTGGCCCTCGACACTTCCTGCAGCAAGACCCTGCAATATCTGGCCGAGGCATTGGCTGCCGCGCGCGACTTTGACGGCGCAGCCAGCTGTCTGCGGCAGGCAATTGTATTGCAGCCAGAGTCAGCCGACTTGCACAACCGGCTAGGCATCTTCCTGCAACAGGCAAAATGCTACGACGAAGCACTGCTCGCCTATGGCAAGGCACTGGAACTTGAACCCGAACTGGCCATTACACATAATAATATCGGCAGCCTCCACCATGAACAGAAACATTGCGAAGTAGCGCTAAAGCATTTCCGCCAGGCGATCGCGCTCGATCCAGGCTTTGCAGTAGCCTACATAGGCATGGGCCTCACCTATCGCCTGCTGTACGATTACAATGCAGCCATTGCCGCTTTCAGGTCAGCGACAAGATACGACAGTGATAATCTTGCGGCCTATGTCAACCTTAGCACCACGCTGTGCGACAACGGCCAGTTGCAGGATGCCGTTGCCAGTTGCAGAGCCGCATTGAGCATCGACCCGCACTGCGCAAGCGTGTACAGCAATCTGCTGTTCTGCCTCACGCACATGGGTTCTTCCGATCCTGCAAGCCTGTTTGCGGAACACCAGAAATTCGCCGACACTTTTGAGGTCCCGCTGCGCGCGAGCTGGCCGCAGCACCGGAACGATCCAGATCCGGAACGCATCCTGAACGTCGGCTTTGTTTCGGCCGATTTCAATAACCACGCAGTAGCCAATTTCATCCTGCCCATCTTGCTCAATCTGGTCCAGTCGAAGCGTGTGGTACTGCATGCTTATTACACCAGCCTGCTGCGCGACGAACAAAGCAAGAGCTTTGAAGCATTATTCCCTCATTGGCATGCCGTTCACCATCTCAGCGATGCAGCCCTCGCTGCGCAGATCGAGAGTGATGGCATGGATATATTGATCGATCTGTCTGGCCATACGGGCGGCAACCGCTTGCTGGCCTTCGCCCGCAAGCCCGCGCCCGTACAGGCGAGCTGGATAGGGTATCCTGGCACCACCAGCCTGCAAGCCATGGATTATTTCCTGTGCGACCGTTTTTACTTGCCTCCCGGCGCGATGGAAGAGCAGTTCAGCGAAGCCATCGCCTACCTGCCTGCAGCCGCGCCCTTCCTGCCATCGGCGCAGTCGCCGGCAGTCAATACCTTGCCCGCACTACAGAATGGTTACATCACCTTCGGCAGCTTCAACCGCCCGAGCAAACTGAGCCGTGAAGTCATTGCCAACTGGGCCAGACTGTTGCGCGCCCTGCCGGATTCGCGCATGCTGATGGCCGCCATGCCAAACAACAGCAGCTATGAAACCTACATCGAATGGTTCGCCAGCGAAGGCGTGGCACGCGAACGCATCGACTTTTATCCGCGCACCACGACGGCAGCATACCTGGCGCTGCATCACAAGGTTGACCTGTGTCTCGATACCTTCCCGTACACAGGCGGCACCACCACCCTGCATGCTCTATGGATGGGCGTACCCACACTGACCATTCCCGGCAATACCTTGCCAGGACGCGTCAGCGCTTGTGCCCTGAGCCATATGGGCCTGACAGCATTCGTCGCCCAGGACATCGATGATTTCCTGGCCAAGGGAGTCTATATCGCCAACGACATTGCCTTGCTATCCGATATACGGAGCAATTTGCAACAGCTCGTCAGTAACTCGCCCATGGGCCGCCCGGATATCATCGCAGCAGGCTTCGAAGGCGCCATACGCACGATGTGGCGCCGCTGGGTTGCCGGCCAGGCCGCAAGCTCGTTTGAGGCGCCACTTGAGATAACGCAAACCCAGGAGCACGCATGAAAGCAGTGAGTGGCGATGCCCCCATCTATGTCACCCAGCCCAGCTTGCCAGCGCTGGAAGAGTTCCTGCCTTATCTGCAGCAAATCTGGGAAAACAAGACCCTGACCAACTGCGGCCCCTTCCACCAGCAACTGGAACAGGCTCTGGCAGAGTATCTGGGCGTAAAATATATATCCCTGTTTGCCAATGGCACCCTGGCGCTGATGACGGCCCTGCAATCATTGCGCATCAAAGGCGAAGTCATCACCACGCCCTATTCTTTTGTTGCCACGGCTCACTCATTAATGTGGAATGAGATCCAGCCCATTTTCGTCGATATTGAACCGGGCAGCTTCAATATGGATCCGGCCCGGATCGAGGCGGCCATCACTCCCAGGACCACTGCCATCATGCCCGTGCACTGTTATGGACGGCCATGCAATGTGGAACAAATCGAGGAAATCGCCAGTAACTATGGCTTGAAAGTCATCTATGACGCCGCACACGCGTTTGGCGTGCAGCACCGCGGCAGCAGCGTGCTCAATCATGGCGACCTGTCCGTGCTCAGCTTCCATGCTACAAAGGTATTCAATACCTTTGAAGGCGGCGCCATCATTTCGGCAAGCGCCAAGGCAAAACGCCATATCGACAACCTGAAGAACTTTGGTTTTGTAGACGAAGTGACGGTAACGACGCCTGGCATCAATGGGAAAATGAACGAGGTCAGTGCGGCATTCGGCTTGCTGCAACTGAAAGGCATAGACGCTGCATTGCATAAACGCGCATTGATTGACAGGCAATACCGCGATGGCCTGGCAGCAACGGACGGCATTCTGTGCCCGGACCTGCCGAACGACACCAAGTTCAATTTTGCCTACTTCCCCATCCTGGTGCAAGCCGCTTATCCACTCAGCCGCGATGCCCTGTTCCAGACTTTGCGCGATGCAGGCATCTACGCACGCCGCTATTTCTACCCCCTGATCAGCGACTTCCCCATGTATCGCCACATCCCCTCGGCATCGCGCACCAATCTGCCGCATGCCACCGCCATGGCGGCACAGGTGATTTGCCTGCCGCTTTACCCCGATTTGCCCTTTGAGCAAGTCGAACGCATCATCGATATCATCCACGCAGGCGCGTATTCAAATGGCCTGGGCACGGTATTTTCCATCAGCGCATAAAAATTTCCATAAAGCATTTAATAAGCGCCCCAGAACGGTCGTCTTGTACTCAGTGAGAGCGCAAATTCGCAGCTCCCGACCGACTTTACCTTATTAGGAGTTTCACCCATGCTGAGTTTACACACCAACAACGCGTCGCTGTCCGCACAAAACTCGATCGCTAAAACCCAAGCTTCCCTGTCGACCTCGATGACGCGCCTGAGCACCGGTTTCCGCATCAACTCGGCAATGGATGACGCTGCTGGCCTGCAAATCGCAACCCGCCTGAAAGCTCAAACCAGCGGCATGACCGTTGCGATGAACAATACCCAAAACAGCACCTCGCTGCTGCAAACGGCAATGGGCGCGTTTGGTGAAGTGACCAACATGCTGGTCCGCATGAAAGACTTGGCTACCCAGGCAGCCGATGCTTCGTCCAGCGCCGACGACAAAACCGCAATGCAATCGGAATTCGATGCACTGGGTCTGGAACTGAAAAACGTCATGAAGAACACCAGCTTCGGCGGCACCACGCTGCTGGGCGACGGTGCTACCGCAACTTCCGGCACACTGTCGTCAGCTATGACTTTCCAGATCGGCGCCAGCTCGACTTAAACCATGAGCCTGAATGCAACGACCAACCTGGCTGCCCTGAACACGGCTCTGAACAGCGCCAGCGCAAACTTCGCAGCTACCGGCGCCGCCACCGCCGGCGCCGAACTGACGGCAACCGGCGGCGCCACGACCGCTATCGCCAACCTGACCACCGCGATCAGCGCTGTTGGCACCGTCAACTCGCAACTGGGTGCTGCTGCCAACCGTCTGGACCACATCAACAACAACTTGTCGAACATTTCGACCAACACCAAAGCCGCTACCGGCCGCATCATGGACACCGACTACGCGACCGAAAGCTCGAACATGACCTCGTCGCAAATGCTGCTGCAAGCTGGTACCGCGATGCTGAAACAATCGAACAGCATGTCGCAAATGGTTATGTCCCTGCTGCAATAATCATTGCTTGCCTGGCTGCTTGCAGCCAGTCATCAAAAAGCCAGACTACGGTCTGGCTTTTTTTTCGCCTGCATCTTGATTGAATTATATTGCCGCGCCATTTAACGATGTTCTTCACCTAGTCGCTTATACAAGATAGAACAAACCCTACCGGAAGCGCCAAGTGCTGAGCCTCTACACCAATATCGCCGCACTGTACGCACAAAACGCCGCAGCCCGCGCGCAAGCCTCGCTGTCGACATCGATGACGCGCCTGGCCACGGGCTTTCGCATCAATTCGGCGATGGATGACGCAGCCGGCCTGCAGATCGCCACGCGCCTGCGGGCCCAGGCCAGCGGCATGCAGGTGGCCATGCGCAATACGCAAAACAGCACCTCGATGCTGCAGACGGCCGAAGGCGCGTTTGGCGAAGTCACCAGCATGCTGATGCGCATGAAAGACCTGGCCACGCAGGCAGCCGATGCTTCGTCCAACCAGCAAGACCGCGACGCCATGCAAGGCGAATACGATGCGCTGGGCGCGGAGCTGTATAACATCATGCGCAACACCAGCTTTGGCGGCAGCAAACTGCTGGGCAATGGCAACGCCGGCACGGGCACCCTGTCGGCCGCGATGGTCTTCCAGATCGGCGCGTCGGGCAGCGAAACCATGGGCTTTGACGTATCGGGCAAGATGGCCACGCTGGACACGGCACTGCAAAGCCTGTCCGCCCACTTCGCCGCCACGGCGGCGGCCGGCAACGAGATCAGCAGCAATGGCGGCGCGAATAGCATGATCGATCTGCTGGCCGACGCGATCAATCAAGTCGCTGGCGTGCGCTCGGCACTGGGCGCGGCTGGCAGCCGTCTCGATCACGTCAACAATAATTTGGGTAATATGGTGACCAACACCAGAATCGCGATAGGCCGCATCATGGATGTCGATTACGCCGCCGAAAGCGCAAACATGACCTCGGCGCAAATGCTGTTGCAGGCCAGCACAGCCATGATCAAGCAAAGCCAGGGCATGGCGAAACTGATTTTGTCGCTGCTGCAGCCATGATGGCGGTCAAACGCCTGTTTTTTAAATACTTTTATGTGAAAGCAGTGGCATGGCGATAGACCGTATTTCGGCAGGCAATCCCCTGCCCCTGATCACGCAGCGCCTCGATGTCAGCATGGCTACGCCGATGACGCCAGGCGTGGTGCAGCCGCTGGTGCCCGTCGGCCCGTATATGGCGCCTGCGCCCGATGCGGGCACCCTGCCCGCGCAATTACAGCAAGGACAAGACGGCCTGGCTGCCCTGATCAAGCCCAACGCCGATGGCAGCGGCGCCACCGCGCGCGACAGCAGCGCCATGCAGGTCAATCAACTGTTCTTTACGCGCCAGCTGGTGTGGCAGCCACCCGATCCGGCGCAACTGGCCGCGTCCTGGCGCGTGATGGTGAAAACCTATGGCGAACAATATGCCGTGTTGCAAGAACAGGCGCGCGGCCAGCATGTGCCCGGCAACCTGTTCATGGCGGAACAGCAGCCAGCCCTGCTGCGCGAAGGCCCGCGCCCTCCATTGCTGCTCGATAGCGAAGCGTGGCGTTTTGCCGTCTACGGCTGGGGCGGACAGCGGCTGATGCTGCGCGTGCTGGCCAGCGATGAAGACGAAGAACACGCCCCGCCCCGGCGCCGCGCCAAGGTCGCCTTGCGCGTGGAATTGATGATAGCCGGCATAGGCCGCGTGCTGATCCAGATGGAACCGGTGGGCGACGGCGTGCTGCTGGAGCTGGCGGCCGAAGAAGAAGCGGCCATGCGCCATCTGCGCCGGGCCTTGCCCGGGATCGCCGAAGCCATACGGCACGCCGGCCTGCACGTGGTGCGCTGCCGCCTGAACCGCCAGCTGCATGCGCAACGCGTGCACGGCAACTTCCCCATGCAGGCGGCAGCCGCCTCCCTATCGCTGCCGCTGTTCCGCGCCATGGCCGAAGTGGCGCTGCTGCTGACCCAGCCTGAGGCAGAAACAGCAGCGCAAGCCGACGAGCCTGCCCCTTCCCCCACACCTGAGCCAATAATCGCCGCCTCGAAAGAAGTGGCGGCGCCGCTCGGTTATGACTACGGCGATGAGGAAGATACCGCGGCACCAGACGAAGAGTTCCTGCTGCTGGCAGGATCACCAGTGGAAGATTTGCTGCCGCCGATAGACGAACAGGACTGAAAGAGCCGGGGTCAGCAACTGTCTTGATAATTAATTTAGCAGCTGGCCCACAGCGTGTTGTTTCGCACCATCGAATTGAGAATGACGAGCAACTTACGCATGCAGGCCACTAGGGCTACTTTTTTGATTTTGCCGGCATCAAGCAGCTTTTGATAGAACTGCTTGATGACCGGGTTGTACCGTGTAGCGACCAGCGCGGCCATATACAACACGGCACGCACCGAGGCGCGCCCACCCCAAATCGAGCGTTTTCCGCGCAGCGTTCCGCTGTCGCGGTTGAATGGACACACGCCAACAAGTGCACAAATTTCGCGACGATCCAAGGTGCCTAGCTCCGGCAGCTCAGCAAGTAAGGTAAATGTAGCCACTGAACCGATTCCAGGTACGGAAATAAGCACATCGGCCTTGGCTTTCCAGGCTGGACTGGCTTTGACCGCATTGCCTAAATCGAGATCAGCATTTTTGATGCGTTGCTTTAGCCAACTAATGTGTTCTTCGATTTCCTTAGCCATTTTGGCCGAAGCTTGGCCTTTACGATTGCTCTCTGCAGTTACCATGTCAACCAATTGGCGGCGTCTCGTCAGCACTTCCTCCAAGCCCTGCAAGGCCTCGCTTTTGATTTCCCGCTGCTCTGGCCTGACGGCTGAGGCAAAGCGTGCCAGTGCCCACGCATCGACCTGGTCTGTCTTGGCCAGCAAACCCACCGCTTTGGCAAAGTCCCGTGCATTACGCGGGTTAATGACTGCCACTGGTAACTCGCTCGTCACGAGCAGTGCGGTCGCTTCAAACTCCAGCCCGCCAGTCGCCTCCATCACGATCAATGTAGGCTGGACCTTCCGCATAGCTTCCAGCAACTGCTGATGACCTGCTGCATCATTGCTAAATTGCGCTTTGTATTTATCTGGATAACCACATACATCCAGCGTTTTCTTACTAACGTCGATTCCAATGAATACTTCTGGCTGTGTAATCACGATTCTTCTCCCTTTCTTACCGATACGGGGTTTGCCCCCTGACAACTGTTCGGGTTGACTAGAATCGG
>Ga0105855_1000778_pt1 | contig 12631 bp, 10 predicted proteins | sample OrgsoiDNA_201059_FD_89680 | JGI IMG/M metagenome (GOLD analysis project Ga0105855, IMG submission 89680) | Permafrost soil microbial communities from the Arctic, to analyse light accelerated degradation of dissolved organic matter (DOM) -... | ecosystem: Environmental > Terrestrial > Soil >... | reverse complement strand
CAAATTCTAAGCCGCCCAGGGGGCGGTGAACTCAGCGCGTGGCCCTGTTTTACTTGATGTCATATTCTAAGCCGCCCAGGGGGCGGTGAACCCGTAGGCCGCTCCGCCGGCGAAGTTCGCGGCATTCTAAGCCGCCCAGGGGGCGGTGAACCGCAGCGGCCAGCCTTGCGCCGGGACTTCTACATTCTAAGCCGCCCAGGGGGCGGTGAACTTGGTCGGCGCGAATTGCCCAAATCCCATGAAATTCTAAGCCGCCCAGGGGGCGGTGAACTGAACCCGGTGTAAGGGTCGCCCGGGTTGGTCATTCTAAGCCGCCCAGGGGGCGGTGAACGCTGTCGCTGTCGCGCAGGGAACGGCAACGGTATTCTAAGCCGCCCAGGGGGCGGTGAACGGTATTTTATAAATCCAAGTCTTTTCTTCAATATTCTAAGCCGCCCAGGGGGCGGTGAACCAAGCCCGAGCTGAGCATTGGCTTCGCACATAATTCTAAGCCGCCCAGGGGGCGGTGAACCTAAACCCCGCCGAAGCGGGGCTCTACGCGGCATTCTAAGCCGCCCAGGGGGCGGTGAACTTTTCCAGGGAAAACGCGATTTTTTCTGAAATATTCTAAGCCGCCCAGGGGGCGGTGAACTGAACAAAAAAAGGCCGAAACCCCACATGAACAACGGATTGCCTCTTTTTTGGGAGGAAAACCATCGTGCCGGTTGAGGTTCTTTAAGTCTTTGATTATTTTGATCAAATTTGTGCCAAATCAAAACGAAGGATTTTGTGTGCTCACTCAATCAATAGTTTGATTGTTTTGATCATCGTGTCGAGAACTTCGTTTTTTTGAATCATTTCGATTAAATTTGCACGAAATCTTTGTGGGGGGTTTGGCTCCGTGCTGGCTGCATGTTCAAATGCCAGCGGCATCGAAAACGCGTCTTTCGCCACGTCTGCGAGGTCAAACACCAAAGCGCCGCGACGAGTGCTTCCATGAATTAAGGGGAATGCGTGCGGGATGCCTAGCGCATGCAAAGCCACCGTCGCCAGCCCATACATCAAATAATTTCCATGATCAAGGAAGTCATTGAACAAATCCTCTCCGCCGCCCGACTTTCTAGCGAATGATTCGGCGCCGAATCCTCGCGCCAAAACCTTATACAACCCCTTGCTCCATGCGGCTTCTGCGAGAAGGATTCCTAGAGCATTTTGGCTCTCGGCTAGATTTTTCAAAAAGGCTTCATGGGAGCCAGGAGGGATTTGTATGTTTTTCGCGCGAAGCATGGTATTTTTCTGCCATTGCTCGATGGTCAATGAGAGGCGCAACTCCTGTAGCTTTTTTGCCGTGGCCAGACGCCGTGGCTCGTCCAGCCACATCTTGACCCAGGCTTGACAGTATTCGGTCGGCCTGTATTCATCCGCAGGATTTAAAAAAACGTAATCCACCATGGAATGGGCTGGCGTGCCGCCAGAGCCAGCGAATCCGATCACAACGCCTGACTTTGCCAAAGCGCGGGCCGCCGCATCGGTTATTGATGATCCTTTTCCCAACAACAACAATGCCGTGTTGCAGTCCGGTAAATTATAGTCTAAAGCTTCACCGTCCTCTTCCATGCGATAGACAACGCGTTCATGCGCAACCATAACGCGTACGCGATCAAGATAGAACACATTTGCTCTTTTCGAAAGAAGAATGGTTCTCGATCCACCTCCAGGCAGTGCATTGATCACGATTTGAGGTCTTTTAAAATTGGCAAATTTGGCAATGCAATTACTTCGTTGCCGTGAGAAAGGCCGTATCCATTCGGATTCGCTTTGAAGCTTCCCGACCCATGGCGCTTTTCTTCAATCGCCAAGAAAAATTTTTGCCCGGATGACAAACTTCTCAACGAAAAGCTGGGAACCGTTTTTAGATGATTTAATCTCTCAAAAAACGCTTCTGGTTGCATTTTTCCTCGCTTTGGCGCACGCACGCGATGGTAAGAAACCCATCCAAACGGATGCTTTTCTGGCACCGCTGTAACGGCGGACGCACGCACGGCAGATTTCGACCAGTCATGCTCCGATAGCGAATTTTTCAAAAGATATAAGGGATCCTCCCTCTCGCAAAAAACGCGAACCATATTCCCCAATTTTTTAAAATCCCCTGCAAGCATTTGAGGCAAGGCCAATGCAAATTGCGTTTCTGATGCCGCAAAATGCGCATGGATGATCGCCACGATTCTGCTCATCCAAACCACCTGCGGCGGCAGATTGATTCCCGTTGTTGGAGTTGTGGTCGGCGGCATTTGCAAATCGAGATGAAAATTGGGCTTCATGGTTTCTCCTTTGAATTTTTGGCGCTGAATGGCGATGATGATTATTCCGCCGCTTCCGGATCGATCAAAGAGTCGTCTTTGTCGTCCTTGTCGCCTTTTTTCTTTTCTGCGCCTTCGCCGAAAACGCCGCCACGGATCAAAACAGCCAAAATGTATTGCCCTTCCGAAGACGACGGATCCAAAACCGCCAGTTTTTTGAGTAATTCAAAAGCATTTTCCTCTTTTTCGCGCAAAAAAACCGCAAATTCCAACGAAGCTCCCATGGGCTCGACGGGGGCGACAATTCCTGATGCACCAAAACCACTGTGCCACGTGTCGATTGTGCGCAATGCATTTGCGATCTTTTGGTCTCGCAATGCGGCCCGGCCTACCACCGTAAAACCAGAGCCCAACTCGTCATGCGCCACGAGCCCACGCAGCGGAAGCTTAAACAAAGAACGAGCGAATCCCTTCTTTTTTTCGCAATAATTTTGGCTTGGATAAACTTCCAGCGCACCGCGCACGCCAAAATCAACACTCGCTTCGACTCGAAGGGCGGCGCCTCGATCGCCGCTCCATCCTTGCGCCAGTATTTTTGCAATCGCTGTTTCCGCGTCGTTGATCGCGGCCGCTTCACTTGCCCCCCCTTTAACAGGCAGAACGTCAAAGTGTTCCAGCGGCACTCGCAACGCATCGATGTCGGCTATGACTTTTTGCGCGGTGCCATCGACTTCCAGCACAACAACTCGAATTGATTGAGCATAGGATCGATTACGCCAAATCCATCGGGCATTCAAGATGTTGCGGGCATATCGACGAGCGAGCATATCCAACGCGCCGGTGGTTTTTGCGCGCTTGATGAACCCTATCAGGGAAGCACGGAAGTTTTCGGCGGTTTTTTTCTCATCCCGAGGTTCCGAACACATAGTCAACCCGTGATCCAAATCCGCAGTTCGCAAATCGAATGTGATGAACAGCCCATCAGCGTCTTCATCCAGTTTCGCCGATTCGGTGCGTTGCGGATTTGCCACCTCTTTTTTATAGCCGTCTTTGCTCACATTTTGAGTCCCGCGAACCCCATGCTCGATCACGAGCACGGGGTTCGATGGCGCCCTTTCCTTGATGTTGCGGAAAATGCCGTCTGTGATGATCAAAGCGCGTTGAACCGCGAGTGCTGCTGGCAATTTTTGAGTCGTTTTCATTCTGTTTCTCCGAAAGATACAACATGGGGTGAGGATAATTGTTCGCGCCTTCTAAACCGCCTTCCTAAAAGCGGTGAAATTTCGAGCTGATGAGAGCGAATGGCTAACCAGATATTCGTGCCTCTTTTTGTTTTTTTGTTCGGAATCACCACTCTGACTGGCCGACGAAAGTGCGGCTGTCGGGTTGTCTAAAGCGCCAAAAAATAGGTGGGCAATCGCCTGCTTTTCGAGCGGGAAGATATTCTACTAGCCCTAAAATTGGCTCTGCGAAAGCGTGTGGAAGCCCTTTTCTTACACCCACCCTTTGAGCGAACTCCGTTAGTGTTCGATATCCAACACAACTTAATGCACGCCACGGACGCCCCGCCATCCGGATCTTTACGCCCGTATCGTCCTCGACATCTTCGTTTCTATCAAAAGATTTTTTATGCTCACTGAACACGAGTTCGACGTCGTCTCTTTTTTCGTCCACCTCGTCGCCGGTGGCTTCGTTTTTTTCGTTTTCTGGATATAAAATTCGAATGACGGCATCCAACTGATCCTCTCCGGCCATCCTTTCTTCGATCAAATTCGCGCGATCGACGACCCAAAACCCTCGCTTTCCCAAACTCTCCATTGCTTCGGAGGCGCTTTCAAAAAATTGGGGGGGCTTTGGAGCTTTGAAAATAACCCCTCCGGCGATTCTCGCACTCCCGAAAAACCATTCCTCAAATCGGCCCGTGGTGATGTCGTCCAGCATCGAAGCCTCGGCGTCCTCGTTGAGCTTGATAATCAAGCTGCAATCGTAATAGGCGCTGACTCCTGGCTGATCAGACATAGCAAGTGACTTCCCTTTCGTGCTTTCGCTTGCATTTTTCGCTGGCGGTAATCCGCGAACCCTATTCGGGCTAAATCGATTGTAGTCGCCCATCATCCCCTCGAGCTCCAATCCCTGATGCAAAATGGCGACGCCCTCGAACTTCGCCCCGTATCTATGGGCCAGAGCCCCGCCGAACCCCAAATGGGCCGTGATGGAGGGCGCCCCCACAAGATTCCAGGCGGGCATTGCGTTCGCATGTTGAATGCGCAAGCTATTCAGTGTCAGATAAATGCTCATTTGGACAGTTCCTCGGCGACCAACGCCTCTAATTTTTGACGAACCACTTCGTCTAAATGCAGACCCTCCCTTCTTTTCAACTCTCGCACCCACTCCGCGGCGGCTTTTTTCGGCCAGTCGGTGTTGCGATTCGCGACCAACCAGCCCTTCTGGACTGCGTTCAACGCCCCCATCCCCCAGGCCTCTGATAATCCCTTTGGCCAAGTATCTGCGCTCAAAAGCGCCGCGGCCCAGTCGCCATTTATGGCGTCCAATAAAATATCTTTCTTTTTCAACTCATCTGCGAGGGCTTCGCCCATTTTGTCGCGAGTTTTTTTTGCCTGCCCTTTACAATCGGCCATTATTTTAGCGAGATGCTTTTCCAAACTCGCTCCCGACCGAAAATTTGGCTTCTGCGCGTAGATTTCCAAAAGGTTTTTAAGCTCTTCGATGTCTTTCCCGGCCAAACGAAATTGGACCCCACGATATAGCGTCGAATAATTCTGCTGGGCCGTTTGTTTGGGAAATCCCGGAGCCGGTTGCCGCCAGGCGAATTGAGCGCGAGCCATCCCCCCCTCCCCGGTGCATTGAATGCCTACGTTTTGAGGTTTTGATCCTCCGAGCGAACTATTCACCGCTCGCCAAAAAACACCGATGGCTTTGGGGTCCGTGTTGGCCGCTGCGGCTCTGGCTTCTTCTGCCAGACGTCTTTTTTTCAGCTCATTGTTCAACCGACTCAAAATGATCCCGTTCAATCCAATGGCCCCAATCGGGGTCAACACAACATCACCCCCGTTGATTTCATCGGCTACAATCACCTGCCTCAGCCCCGTGTCGACACGATTCAAATTGGTTTCTAGCCGCTCCTTCAGCTCGTCCACAAAAGCGGAATTCGGCGCCAAATCGAGAATTTCTTGTTGCGTGATAGTCGCGAGATTGTAGCCTCCGTTATTGATTTTTCCGCACACATAGTCTTTCACCTGACGCGGCTTGGGCTGCGCTGCGGCGCCTCCTTCTGTGTAATCAAGTTCGGCGAGGCTTGCCCCCAACACGCTCAACCCCAAATATGGTAATTTTGGCTCCCGATCTTCGGCTCCCAAACGAATGCCCACGCCGGAGATCAAAGAACTTGTGGTCTTGGCGGTGAAATGCACATAGCCCTTCGCAAGCATCCCGCGATCTTTTTTGCTGATGGTTTTCCAGGGCACGATTTTCGCGGGCGCTTTCTGCACCGTGATAACGGCGCTCTTCTTGGCTGCGGTTGCTTTTGCCATTTTTTCTCCTTTGCCCAGCGGCATCTGATTTCCTTGGGTCCCTTATTTCAATCTCTTTTTTTTTCTTCTTCGTCAATCCCCTTAAATTTCGTCAATCTGGCCAAAAAACAAGATAAAACATAAAAATAGACATTTTTTTTGTATTGACTGGACAAAATTCATTTGATAGGGTCGGATCATCTGGCCGCGATTGATGGAGGATCCGATGAAAGGCATTTTTTCTGGCATAGAAGACATGTTTGCGTTTCGCCGAGTTTTTAGATTTGGCCGTTTGTCTACCAAAGATCTGCAGGAAGCCTTTTCTATTAGTCCGAAAACCGCAGAACGCAGGCTCGATCAGTCTTTAAATCCAACAGATCCAATGCTCAAAGGACTGCTCCGCAAAGAAGGCCGGATGGTTGTTCTTGCTCCTAACGCCATGCCACCATCATTTGCTGGCGAAAAAGATCTTTCTGAAGCATTGATGGGCTTGCGAGGAAGCGGATTGAGGCCTCTATTTTTTGCGACAACAGGTTTGCGGGAGGCTGAACTTAAAATATCTCGAAGCGAATGGCTCAACAATTTGCCAAAGGCTGACGGAATTTTTAGCTTGATCTTGAGTGCTTTGCGCAATCGCAATGCTCTCGAAGTGTCATATGTGGGGCTGAATCGAGGGGAATCTGGCGAAACCGGGACGCAACGCATTGTTCCCCTGTCCGTTCAAGTTATTGGCGACCAAATGAGTTTGTATGCGTTGCGACAAGAAAAATACGATCCTCGATCAAAAAAATGGATCAAAGAAAACGGCGAGTGCCTGCGCACCTTTGTTTTTTCTCGATTTTTATCTGCGCAACTGGTTCGTGACAAAACAGGAAAGCCACTCGCTGCGCACAAAAACCAGCTCCCGTTTCCTGAGGAGCTGGTCATGCGGCAACCCCTTCTCTTCAACAACTCACTCACTGAGGATCAAAAAACCGTCCTGGCGCATGAGCTTCGATTTGAAAACGGAGACGTTTCCCTTCCGGAATCGAGAATGTTTCAATTTCTTCGCCTATATGCTGACCAGCCATTGGCGGAAAATGGCGTATGGCCTCCACTGCGCAAAGGCTCTTCCACTTCATCGCCCTGGCCTGTTGACAAAAAATGACGACGCCAGAATGCCTCTAATCCATCCTGCGGCCCCCATTTCCCGGAAAACCCATGTTAAATGTTGTTTTTATCAGCCAAAGCGAAAAAAAAGGACGCGATCGGGCCGCGGCGGTTCTTGATCGTTACGCGGTTAGGGTTGGAACGGAAACTTGGCAAACGCCCATCACAACAGAGGGCTTGTCCGTGGTTAAACAAGCTCTCAAAAAAATAGCCACTCGCCAAGTGGCTATTTCATGCTTTCAAAAAACGAAAGTTGGCCTTGTTCTATCTTGGTCGATCGGCCGATCCGTCAAAAGGTTGAGCAATGGAGGAATCCCCGTCCATGTGCATGCAATAAAAGAGAAAAAAGTATTGCCGGCGTTTGTGCGTGTGGCCTCTTTGCTAAACGAAATTTCCGGATTAGCCCATGATTTAGGGAAGGCCAGCTCGGCATTCCAGCAAAAAATTACCGTAAATGGGCCGTTAGCCGACCCTGTTCGACATGAATGGATTTCTTACCACTTGCTTTCAGGACTTCTTGATGACAATTTGTCGTGGGACGACGCATGGTCTCGCGCGGCAACAAATCTGCAAAAAATAGATAATCTATCGCTTATAAACACGGCATTCGGGGTCCGCGATGATACCAATCCTCAAGCGCCGTTAAATAATTGGCGAGACACACTTGATTTTCTTGTCGCCAGCCATCACAGGCTTCCAAGAAAACAAGCCAGTGGCGCCTCGGGTGGAAAAAGGAACAATTACGGAAATAGTCATTTAAGTGCCGAAACTTTTTTGAAATTTGGAAAAACGCCTTCGGCGCAAGACGTTGAATTTCAACAACTACCAGACCCTGCGATCGAATTAGCCGAGCCTCTGCGTCGTTTGCGAAGGCTGGCCGCGCGCATGACGATCGCCGTTGCTCCTATAGCCCCCACCAATCCATCCGTATGGATCAAACGAAGAAATCCCATAAGCAAGAGTGCGCGCCCCCCCGTCAACAAGGACGACGCTGGCACGGGCTCTCACGACAACAGTTCTTTTTCTAATCATCTATCTATCAAGCACCCCGATTTTTGGTTTTCTGTTGGTTTGATCGCCCGACCGGCATTGATCCTTGCTGATCACGAGCAATCCAGCGCCGATTTGCGACCGAAAACCGCTGCATTGAACGGGAATGGTATTTTTGCGAACACGATCAGAGACGACCACAATCAAAAGGGCCGCCGATACCTCAACCAAACCCTGCAATGGCACCTCGGGGCGGTTGGAGCGCGAGCCGCGCAACTTGTTGAAAAAATGTGGACGTTTGAACCACCCGCGGTAAGTGAAGAAACTTCCGAAAAATTGAAGACGCCGGCGCGGCCGGGTCCTTATGAATGGCAAAATGTAGCAGCTTCTTTTTTGTCTGGCCTACCAAAAATACCTACTTTAATTTTAAATTTGGCGGGGACTGGAAAAGGCAAAACGCGCATGAATATGAAAGCATTGGCAATTTTGTCCAATGGCCGCCCTTTGCGAATCGCGTCTGCCTTAAATCTGCGCTCCCTCACGCTTCAAACTCTCGACGCTTACAAACAACAGCTATTAATCCCTGAGTCTGAATTGGCGGGAGTCATTGGCGACAAACTTACAGCGAGAATGCATGAAGAAGCGACAATGAGCGCCGGAGCGCCATCGACCGCCGCCGATGTGGATGACGACGACAACGATCCAGAAGCAACCTTCACAATTGAAACCCCGCCCTCATGGGAGGCCCCGGATTGGCTTGCTCATGCTTTGTCCAAGAAAAAAAATATGACCGCTGTTCTTATGGCGCCGATTGTCGCGTGCACGACCGATTTTCTTGCAACAGGAGCTGATTTGCCTCGACAAGGCAATCAGGCAGCAGCATTTATTCGCTTGATGACCAGCGATCTCATTTTGGATGAAATTGACAGTTATGAACCGAAGGCCCTCGTTTCTGTGTTGCGATTGGTCATGTATTCTGCGATGTTTGGGCGCAATGTTGTCGCCTCCTCCGCCACACTTTCAACGCCGTGCGCGATTGCGCTTTGGCAGGCGTGGCGCCGAGGGACTCAGCTTCGAACCGCGATGCTTGGCGACACTTGTGAGTCTCAGGCCGCGCTGATTGACGACGCAATGTCTCCGGCAGCATCGCCCTTGACTACTGCCTCGGCTTCATCGGCATCGAGCAATCAAAATCTTTCTAAAATTAGGTTCCGAATTGACGGGGCAAAAACACTTGCCGAAAAAGATGAGGACTTTCTGTCCAATTATAGAAAAAGACTCGATGAAATTTCTATTCACAGCAGGAATGGTGTGATTTTACGCCGTCCCCGTCTGATTCCCATGGCAACGCCTCTTTCGCAGACAAACTTTATCGGATGGATGTCTGCAATCGCCGATGAAATCGAAAAATTCCATTCTCAGTTTAACACACCAATCGTTGTTTTTGAGAAAGAAAAAATAGTGAGTTTTGGTCTGATTAGAGTGGCGAATGTGAAGACGGCGGTTAAACTAGCGCGTTTTTTGTCAGAAAGAGCAGACAAGAACGGCTTTTCTAAGAATCGGGAAATCAGGGTCTGCTGCTATCATGCTAATCTTTCTCGTGTGCGCCGTTTTTACATCGAAAAGCGTTTGGACGCAATTCTCAACCGATCTCTCAGCCATGATTGGAAAAAGATGGATGGTGAAATCGAGAAAGAAATAGCTGATGTTAAACAACCTGAAATCATGTTCGTTGTGGTCGCGACCCCGGTGGAAGAGATTGGCAGAGACCATGATTTTGATTGGGCGATCATAGAGCCATCAAGTGTTCAATCGATTGTGCAAACGGCCGGCCGTGTCAACCGCCATCGACAAAAGGATATTTCTCTCACGCCAGAGAGGGCGAATGTTGGCGTCTTGGAAATTAACGAGCGAATGACGCGCGGCGAAAAAATAAAAACTGGCCACTTTTCCAGGCCTGGATATGACATTGAAGCGGACGACTCTTACATAAATATGGCCAAAAAGAAAAATATAATTTTTTCCATGAACGGTTTTTTGGACTGGCCACACTTGCAGCAATATGGGCTTGATGCTGGGCTAAAATTCGACCAAAACAACGGTCGCGAACGTCATTTTTTTTCGGAGTTAGACAATTCTTCGCAAGCAAAAAGCCTGAACTTCGCCACCAAAATTTTTGCTGGATCGCCCATTGTCCCCAATCATTTTGGGGGGGCTCTGGCTGGCATGCAGCCCTCGGCGACACTTCCTTCAAACGCGAACCCTCCCTCCTCCTCTGAGGTTGCCAAAGCCCAACCGCATTGGTTTTGCGATGATTTTTATCGGTTTTTTCAACTTCGGGATAAAACTTGCGGGCTCGATGTCTCCTATCTTTTTGGCCCTCACCAGACAATCACTGGAAATTTTGTTTCGACCACGATGAAATACTATGATGTTGACAAAAAAACAGTTTTTTTCAAAAAAGTGAGCGTGTCGGTTTTGCCTTCTGCGTCAAAGCAATGGCTGGTCATTGATGATGAGGAGGCCATCAAGATCAGCGCTAAAACCAACATTCAAGACGAATTTGACGCTTACGGTGTTAGCGTTGATCAGGGGAGCCCGGACGAAGAGGCTGTTTTTTTTGATTCGTCTTTTGGGCTTTCTTTTAAATAACGATAATTTTCCACTCCCGCCATACGATGCATAATTGGAAAGAAATGAACCCTGTCGGTGCCCATTTGTTCACTACGCGCCCTGAGTGGCTTAGATACTAAGCCGCTTGGTCATGGATCCGGTGAGTGCATGCGCGGCCATGGACCGGCTTAAAATACAATTGACGACGTGGCAAGTGCGGGGGACACATTCATCGCTCTTCGGGGACTTAGGATCAGCGAGGGGAAGCTTTATAAACGGCCCATGGGTTCACCGCCCCCCTGGCCGGCTTAGAATAGGATCAAAAGAAAAACACCGCGATGATGTATGTTCACCGCCCCCTGGGCGGCTTAGAATAGTATGCCTCGGCATGCACGGCGACGCCAGTCGTTCACCGCCCCCTGGGCGGTTTAGAATATTGAGGCCAATGACGCCTCTTCCGCGCAAACGTTCACCGCCCCCGGGCGGCTTAGAATGCATGAGCAAATCACCAACGGCGCGCAGCGAAGTTCACCGCCCCCTGGGCGACTTCGAATGCAAAGACGACGCGGTGCCGGACGAAATCCCGGTTCACCGCCCCTGGGCGGCTTAGAATAGCCGAGCGCTCGATCCTCAGCTCTACGTTCAGTTCACCGCCCCCTGGGCGGCTTAGAATGCACCAAAAGGCTCGTCTCGTTCATGCGCCCAGTTCACCGCCCCCTGGGCGGCTTAGAATCAGTATTACGCGGCCAAAATTTCGGAGGAAAAGTTCACCGCCCCCTGGGCGGCTTAGAATCACCGGGGCATGCGTTCGCGCCCGAGCTTGTCGTTCACCGCCCCCTGGGCGGCTTAGAATACAGTGGCACGCCGAGAAAGGCCGCGATCTCCGTTCACCGCCCCCTGGGCGGCTTAGAATCGCGCTGGGCGCTTCGGTTGTTGATTTTCACGGTTCACCGCCCCCTGGGCGGCTTAGAATACAAAAGCTCCTAGACCGCGATCTTTTTCTCAGTTCACCGCCCCCTGGGCGGCTTAGAATTAATCAATCTAACGCCTCCGAGGCCAAACACAGTTCACCGCCCCCTGGGCGGCTTAGAATAAGAAATTCGTGAAATTCCTGGAGTTCGCGATGTTCACCGTCCCCCTGGCCGGCTTAGAATAGGATCAAAAAAAACACCGCGATGATGTATGTTCACCGCCTCCTGGGCGGCTTAGAATCACCGAGTCGTAGGCGATGCTGGATCGAACGAGTTCACCGCCCCCTGGGCGGCTTAGAATTTGCGGCAATGAACGGCCATTTGGACTGTGTGGTTCACCGCCCCTGGGCGGCTTAGAATTTGGCGTTGGCTTGGCCGGGATCGGGATAGGCGTTCACCGCCCCCTGGGTGGCTTAGAATAGCCGAGCGCTCGATCCTCAACTCCACGTTCAGTTCACCGCCCTCGGGGTGGCTTAGAATACGATCGAAATGGAAGCTGAGGTCGCGAAGCGGTTCACCGCCCACTGGGCGGCTTAGAATACATCGGCGTTTGACCGCGCTGTTCGCGCTCATGTTCACTGCCCCCTGGACGGCTTATGGAGCCTTCAAACGAAAAATATATTTAACCCGCCAATCTGGTTCAAATATCCATGGAGTTAGAGTCGAACAGCACGATTTTTCATCGCCTCCTGAACGACTTGGTCTTGTTTCTCCTCCTAAATTCGATGGGCGTATTTAACGAGGCTGGGCGAGGCCTTTGCTCCGCTCTCCACTTTTATTTTCAACTCACCTTTCAGGGCTTCGCCCTCTCGGTGCGCCGCGACCAGAGGGGCTGCTTTCGGCATTTTGTCTCGCATGATTTGAGTCATCGCCGCGTCTGCGTCCGCAGGATTCATCGTCGCGACCAGGGCATCCAGGGTTTTCCAGCCCTTTTCTCCTGTCAGATTCTTGCTGGACCACTCCAAAACCGTTTGTTCGTTTTCGCAACGAATGGATAGGTCTGAGGCCCGCGCCACGGCGTCGACGATCTCGAACGCGCTGTCTCCCACGGCGTGGCCCATCATCGCATACATCAACGCGGTGTTTTTCTTGTTGTCCT
>Ga0105855_1000777_pt1 | contig 12637 bp, 7 predicted proteins | sample OrgsoiDNA_201059_FD_89680 | JGI IMG/M metagenome (GOLD analysis project Ga0105855, IMG submission 89680) | Permafrost soil microbial communities from the Arctic, to analyse light accelerated degradation of dissolved organic matter (DOM) -... | ecosystem: Environmental > Terrestrial > Soil >... | reverse complement strand
CTAAATATCGGCCCTCCCTGCCCGTCATTTACAATGCCGGTAATTAATGGGGTTTGGCTTTGTGCATACAACATACCCCAGCAAGGCAGCAGTAATATAAAAAGCCAATTTTTACTAAACATTACTTTGCAACTTGTGGCATGTAAAAAAGTGTCTAAACCTTTTTTTATTGGAATGCCATAACTTCTTTTTATTCAATCGTCTTTACATTTTCACAACTGCCAGTCTGTAAGCTTCATTCTGTTTAATTACTTTAAGGTGATTTAACCTGGCAATTGTTGATAGTACCGCGTAAGGCGTTTCTAACTTTGAATTAACGGTGCCGGTAAAATACATGTTCGATATATCCCGGGGATCAGCAACTATATCAACATGGTAAGCTTTTTTAAGTGCACTAACCACGGCAGATAACGACTGATTTTTGAAAATAATGAAACCATTATCAAACAGGGTTGATGCCTCCGGATTTGATGCCGCGGTATCATTGCCCATTTTAAAATCCGATACCTTAATACTATTGGTTGTGTTATTAACCTCTACCATATATCCGGGATTCAGGTAAACATCTGCATGTTTTTGTCCGTTTACCTTATTGATTTGCTTTACTACAACCTTACCGGTAAAAAGCTGAATCAACGTTTTATTTAAATTTTCGGATATTTTAAACCTTGTACCTAATGCCGTGGTTGAAAAATTCCCGGCGTAAACCGTAAAAGGCCATTGTTTATTTTTTGCAACCTTAAATATGGCCTCGCCAAATAAATAAACATCTCGCTTATCCTTATCAAAAACCTTTTTGAAAACAACCTTACCTTTTGCGGTTAATAAAACGGTCGAACTATCGCTCAATGAAACCATTGCCACATGGTTTGTTTTATTTTCAACCGTATCAAATTCGCGGTTAAACAATGTTTTTTGTGCTGCTGCCTGTAAAATAGCCGTCGTTTTGGCCTGCCTTAAATTACTAGCTATTAATGCAACAACGCCGGCTATAATTATTATTGACGCGGCAATAGCTAAAGGCTTAAAAGGGGAAATCCTGCGCACCGGCCTTACCTGTATATGATCTTCAATTACCTCCAGCATTTGTTTGGAAAGCCCGGCAGGCAAAGGCGTTTTTTCGGCAAAGTCTATCCACCCCTGTTCATCAAGGTATTTATCCAGCTCGGCCGGATAATCGTCAAAATATTTATTTACAGCAGCGCGTTCATTCGGTGTACATTCCTGCCGAAAAAATTTAAGTATTAGTGCTTCTGTGATCTCCATATACAACTAATACGTTCAGGAATGGTGTTGCCCCTACTAATAAATTACAATTAATTAATTTTCTGTTCACTATTTATTAAAATTGACTTTTATGGTGCTGTTATAAAAGAAATGAATTGATTGAGTTACGCAACTGTTTGATGGCTTTAGAAATATGATTTTCTACCGTTTTGGGTGATATCGACATAATATCGGCAATCTGTTTATAGGAAAACCCGCTCACCCGGCTCAACTTAAATACCTTTTTCCTTATTGTAGGCAAAGTTTCTATAGCATTATACACATGTTGTAATGTATCCCGGTCTGCTACCTGGTTATCTTCATATTGTTCTTCCTGTACGCTGGTTATAATTTCGCTATATTTTAACTTAACTGTTTCTTTTCGCAATTCATCAATCAACGTTGTCTTAGCAATCCTGAAAAGCTGGATGTCGATTGTTAACTCGTCTGATAACCTTGCCCGGGTTTCCCAAAGCTTAATAAAAGTAATTTGAACTATCTCCTGGGCTAAATAAGGTGACTGTGTGCGGTTATAAACAAACTGGTATAATTTAGTATGATAGTTTTTATATATCATTCTAAAACAATCGATATTGCTGTTCTTTAATTCTGCTATGGGGTCTGCCATACTGTTGGGGCAAATATGTAATACATGTATGATTTTAGATACCATTAACAGTTAAATTATTGTTAACCGGCTATATTAATAACTAACAAAAGCCAACAAATAAATTTGCCGGCTTTTGTAATGGTTGCCCTTTTTAAAAAGTTCTAAAAATTCGGATCAAAATTGAAATAAAGTGGGTTTGATAATCCAACCATATCGCCGGTTAATGCCATTGAACCAGGCACTTCCGGGTATGGTGTAGACGGGCCGTGCACCTCAAGTCGGTAAAACGTGCGGCCTATTAATACCGGGGTATCTGTAAATTCCACAGTAGGTATTTTACCCATTATTGTTGTTTGCATAGTTTTATATGGGTTACCGTTTTTAATAATTGTAACCGTGTAAGGTGTATCTGTAACTGCTTTCCCTGTTAATTGAACGCGGAACTTTACTGGCTTGCCGGTAGCTTTAACATTGTCGCCCATCATCATATCCATTTTGCCGTCATCATCAAGATCTGCAAAAAATTCAACGCGTGGGCCATAAGGATTAGCGCTGACCGATACACGGCCATTAGTTAAGGCATCTACAACTGCTTGTTTGGTTTTTGCCGTCGCATAAACCCAGGTAGTGGGTGTGCCTACATAATTAGCTGTACGCTGCACACTATTTTTAGTTGCTTTATCGGGGGAGTCCGGTGTTCCGTGATGTGAATCGCTACCACCACGGCCGGTTAATTTACGGCCAGATGAAAGCATATCGTCCCAAATCATTATTGCATTGGCATTTTTGGGCCATATTGCAGAATTCCATACTTCGATAGAGTTTACCATATCATATGAAAAGCCGAAGTGATCCTTTCCACTCGGGTGATTTGCTGACAAATGGATGTCCAGTTCTTTTTTAATTGCGCCAACTACTACATCACGCTGATCACGAACATCATATAAACGCTGATGGTTATACGGACGTGCTGAGAATACATTGCCGTGCCCGCGGGTGGTGGTCCATTCACCGCCATAGAGCAACAGTAAATCATCCGATTTAAACTCCGGATCAGTCCAGGTATGATTGGCTACATCACCCTGTACATGATTATCATGGTCGGTGATGCAGATATAATCCATACCAACTGATTTGGAGAAAGCGATGATCTTCGCAACAGAATTGTTTGAAGCGTCTGTGCTGTGGTTGGAGTGTAAGTGCAAATCGCCTTTTAACCATACTCCTTTGGTAAGGCTTTCAACGGGTGGTAACGGGCCAACTTCTGTCGGTGCCCAAGGATTATTGTGGCTGGCCATTGTTGTTTGCGCCAGCGCAGTACTTGTAATACCTGTCATTAACACCACGCAAATCGTATTTGTGATGCATTTTACCAATGTAGTTTTTTTGTAGTTTTTAAGTATCATATATAAATTTTTCTAACTGATACCTGTAATACGTTTGGTAAGGGGCATACCCCCTATCTGCCAACATTAACAAATCATTAACAAAAGCAGATTTACGAGAAAAGTGGTTTCCGTCAATCGCGCCTGTAATAATTGTCAGTACAAGCCTCCTGGCACTTGCTGATTTAATTGCCTTTCTCTTTTTTTTGCTCCTGCTTTTGCACTGGCTCCGTAGCTAAACGTTCTATCCCTTTAAGAACAATTTTTTCAAGATTATTATCCCGAAGTATATTAAAGCATATCTCTTATAAATGGCAGTTTTTCCCGAATTTGTTTCATCTCTATTTCGTTGCCTGCAATGAATGGGGGGGGGTAAAAGAGTCTCACCAGCCGTCGGACAATTACTCGCAGATAGGGGATATGAGCGGGATGGTCCAAACCGCCGACCTGATGTATAACTTGGGCCTTAAGCCGGCCATCGAAACGAGCTGGCCGGGATGGAAACAGTTTAGGGGTTTAAGCTAACCTGCGAGAAACAAATAGCCGGGAAGTATTATCATGGCGTAAGTAAACCCCAAGGTAAATATCAAAGCCTCTATTCGTGGTTTTTAATCGTTAAGATGGACTAAAACAAATCCAAAATTTTTTGGACAATTTTAAATTATTTTCATTGTACATTTATATAATGAAACCTGGTGTTAAATTTTTACATTCACTTTTCGAGATTGCGCACGTTGAATTTCAAACCTATGACTTGTCCAATCGCAAGGTAATATTTTCAAGCGGAATGGCAGGCGAAATGCTGGGTTATTCGGAAGATGAGTATAATGATTTGAGTAAAGATTTCTCTAAAAACATCGTTCATCCAGATGATCACCAAAAAGTACAGCAGACTATAGATAAAATTAATTTGTCGAATACCGGTGATGTTATAGCCATGACCGTGCGCGTGCGTAAAAGTGACGGTTGTTACCTATGGTTATATTCGCGTCAAATGATTTATGAAACGAAGCATAACCATGTTCGCACAATTATCAGAGAGGTTGAAAACGTTACCAAACTGGTAGAACTACAAAATGAACTTGAAAAGAAAGTGGCGCAGCTAAAGGAGGTGTCCTTTAAGAATTCCCATTTATTACGGAGCCCTGTTGCCAATATAGTAGGCCTTGTTGATATTATCGACGAATTTGGGATTACGAGTGAACACAATAAGCAAGTATTACGTTTTCTAAAAGAAGCAATAGTGAAATTAGATGACGTGATCCACGAGATAAATGATGTTGCACGGCTAGATTAGACTGATTGATATTGGTTTTTGTTTGTTGTCAGGGATATTCTATACAAAAGCCCCAAATTTTTCAATTTGAGGCTTTCGGCTTTTCAAGTAGCGGGGAGCAGGATCGAACTGCCGACCTTAGGGTTATGAATCCTACGCTCTAACCATCTGAGCTACCCCGCCGTATTTAATATTACCTGCCTTGGTTATTTGCAGGCCCCTTTTTAAAAAGGTTTGCAAATATAGGATAAATTAGTTTTCTTTAGAAAAAATGTTAACATTTGCTCCCCAGCCGGGATGGCCTATTGATAAACCTGATATGTCTGACAAGAAAAAATTTACTATTGAGTATGAAATAAAATCATCTCCGCGCATACTTTATTCCTTTTTAAGCGAACCTAACGGCTTGACACAGTGGTTTGCTGATGATGTGACTGTTAAAGATCAGGTTTATACTTTTACATGGGATGGCGAGCAGCAGGTGGCTAAATTGCTGTTGATGAAAGAAAATAAATTGATCCGTTTTAAGTGGATTGACGACGACCCCACCTGCTATTTTGAGATGGAAGTATTGCAGGACGAGTTAACTAATGACGTAGCTTTAGGCATCACCGACTTTGCCACCGAAGATACCATTGCCGAACGTAAATTGATTTGGGATAACCAGATTGATTACCTTGTTGGCGTTTTAGGCGCATAATTAAATCCCTTGCTTAAGCCCCGTTTAAATTTCGGAATAAAATCTCTCCGTTTGCAATAAACAACCTCATCGTAAGTTAGTATAATGGCTTGGCTAAACTATAAGCTATTTATCATATTCGGCAGGGACTAAAATTCCCTAAATTTGCACTGTGAAAAAGATACACCTGTTAATCCTTAAATCGTTTATAAGGCCCTTTTTGGTTACCTTTTGCATTGTAATGTTTGTGTTGCTGATGTTGTTTTTATTTAAATACATCGACGACCTGATTGGCAAGGGTTTTGAATGGTATATTATTATGGAGCTGATGGTATACGCATCGGCAACCAATGTAGCCATGGCACTACCGCTTTCGGTGCTGCTCTCATCCATCATGACCTATGGCAGTTTGGGCGAAAATTACGAACTGGTAGCTATCAAATCGGCCGGTATATCGTTAAGCCGGGCATTGTATCCCATGATCATCGTCGTCACTATGCTTAGCATAGGGGCCTTTTTCTTTTCAGATTATATGCTACCCGTGGCCAATATGAAGTACTTCTCATTATTGTACGATGCGCGGAAGCAAAAAACCGCTTTTTTGATTAATGAGAATGTGTTTAACAACAGCGTGCCGGGTTATTCTATACGTGTAAAGCATAAAGACCCGGACGGGCAAACCCTGCACGATATTATGCTGTACCAAAAACCGTCGCTTCAGAGCAACAATATTGATGTGACACTGGCGCAGGAGGGCGTGATGTACAGGTCGCCCGATAATAAATCGTTGATCATACGCCTCAGGAACGGTATCCTTTACCAGGAAACCCCGGGAGATAACTACAGTGATATACGACAGCGGCTTACACGTTTTAGGTTTAAGGAGCGCGTCTCAAAGCTCGATCTCTCGAGTTTTCAAATGACCCGCACACCGGAAAGTCAGTTCAACGCGCCACAAATGATGGACTTAAAACTGCTCACTAAATCGCAGGATTCGTTATACGGGTTGATCAATTTAGGATTTAGCCGTAATTATGATTTGATAAGCCCCTCGTTCAGATACTTTGCTATTCCGCTTAAACCCCATACAAAAAACCTGAAGTATAATAAAGGCCGGGCAGACTACCTGGCAGGGTTAGACCATATCAAACAAATATCTGTAATTAATAACGCCTTATCCGAGGCAAGGGCCATGAAAGAACAGGTTAAAATCCGTGCTGGCCGGTACGATGAACTTATACTTGATGTACGGCATCACCAGGTCGAATATCAAAAGAAATTTACCCTGTCGGCCGCATGCCTGGCTTTGTTTTTAATAGGCGCGCCATTGGGTGCCATCATTCGAAAGGGCGGTTTGGGTTTGCCGGTGGTGGTAGCGGTGGTATTTTTCCTGATTTACTATATTATATCCACCATTGGTGAAAAATTTGTTAAAGACGGCGACCTTACTCCTTTTATAGGTATGTGGATAGCCATTTTTATATTGACCCCGGTGGGCGTCTTCCTGTCATATAAAGCCGCAAACGATTCGGAAATATTTAATGTAGAGGCGTATAACCGGTTTATCAAAAAGATAACCGCGCGGTTTATCAAAAAGACGGCCAATTAAGCCCAGATTCATTTTACAAATAGAAGACCCGATTGAGGCAGCCTTAACGTACTTTTGTACGTTATAATATTAACGGTTGGTGTTTATGTTAACCGTTTAAATTCGCACTAACAAGATGCTTAATACAATTGAAGAAGCAATTGCCGCTATAAAAGCCGGCAAAACCATTATAGTGGTTGATGATGAAAACCGGGAAAACGAAGGTGATTTTTTAACCGCAGCACGTAACGCAACCCCCGAGGCGATAAATTTTATGGTGAAACACGGGCGTGGCCTGGTTTGCGCGCCAATAACGCTTGAACGCGCCAAAAAACTGCAGCTTGATTTGATGGTGGTGCATAACACGGCTTCGCACGAAACTAATTTTACCGTATCGGTTGATTTGCTGGGGCATGGTTGTACTACGGGTATCTCCGCGTCCGACCGGTCTAAAACCGTTATGGCGCTGATTGATGAAACCCTTGACCCTGCTGAACTTGGCCGTCCGGGACACATATTCCCTTTAATTGCTAAAGATGGCGGCGTACTGCGCCGTGCAGGGCATACTGAAGCCGCGATCGACCTGCCCGTGATGGCGGGCTTTGAACCGGCCGGTGTGATTTGCGAGATTATGAAAGAAGATGGCGAAATGGCCCGTTTACCGGACCTGTTAGAGATGGCCAAAGAACATGACCTTGTCATCGTATCCATTAAAGACTTAATAGAATATCGCCTGGCTACCGAAAGTTTGGTGACCAAGGAAATAGCCGTGAAAATGCCTACCCAATGGGGCGAGTTTGATATGATAGCCTATACACAGGTTGATACAGGCGATAACCACCTGGCCCTGGTAAAAGGCTCCTGGGAGCCAAATGAGCCGGTAATGGTGCGCGTACATAGTTCGTGCGTTACAGGTGACATATTCGGATCGTGCCGTTGCGATTGCGGTCCGCAGTTGCATAAGGCGATGGAAATTATTCAAAAGGAGGGCAAAGGCGCTATTATTTATATGAACCAGGAAGGCCGCGGTATAGGTTTGATCAATAAACTAAGAGCTTATCACCTGCAGGAAAATGGATTCGACACCGTTGAAGCCAACATACAACTGGGTTTCAAAATGGATCAGCGCGATTATGGTGTGGGTGCGCAAATTATACGCGACCTTGGCATTTCCAAAATGCGCCTGCTAACCAACAACCCAAAAAAACGCGCCGGATTGATTGGCTACGGATTGGAAGTTGTGGAGAACTTACCTATTGAAATTGCATCGAACCCGCACAATGAAAGCTACCTGAAAACCAAAAGGGACAAAATGGATCATTCCATTATGCAGGAGGAGCAATAGTCAATATAATTACTTATCAGGGGCATCTTGTCCATAAACGGGGGTGTCCGTAGTTTTTACGGTTGGCGTCAGCGGTTTTTTACGCCGGGTGAACAGGCTTTTAAGGAACTCACCCGGGGTGTCAAAATCGCGTTGATAAATTAAACCAAAACCGTTTACATATTGTATGCTTAATTGATTGTACAATGAGTTTAGCGTAGTGCCGTTCAATACCCTATAGGAGTATCGCGCCCGTAACTGTCCGTCAGCCCTTATCAAATAATCGGCCTCAAAATCCTTAGTAAAACTACTGATATCGGTATTAAAAAAGTTTCCGGTGGTGCCCCCAAACAAGTTATTATTCCCGTTGCTGTTATAAAGGCTACCGCTAAATATTAATCTATCGTGAAAGAAACGAAAGGTTGCGCTGGCGTCGCTGGTTGATCGGATATTGATATCTACATTACGAATGTTTGATTGGGATATAAAGGTATTCAACTTATTAAATGCAAATTCGCTCAAGGCCTGTTCGGCTGTTTGGGCCACCTGGTTAGTGAGGTTATTGCCTGTACCAGCTGCAAACTGGCGGCGGATGATCAAACTCAAAGCCTGTTGCGTACGATTACTTTCATCCGTTAAATAGGTAGCCAGGTCGTCCTTTATGGACGGATCGGTAGGGAACGTAAAGTCGAAATCAATTTTCGGCTGCAAAAGTGTATTAGTTAGTATCAACTGCGCCTGCACCAATTTTTGCAGGTTACCCTGCGGCGATGTTAATCCGGCGGCGGTATATAAGTTGGCAATATCAGTACGTACCTCGTAAATAGCTTTTAGGTTGATATCCGCGTTTGACGGGTTGCCCGTCCAGCGGATTGTACCGCCCTGGTTAACCGTAAAGTTTTTACTGATGAAATCCTTAGCCGTAAATTCAAACTTACCTGATGATATAAGAAAATCGCCAAGCATATCAAAATCGCCAAGGCTGTTTATATTTAGCTTCAGGTTAGTAGCCACTCCCCTGCCCTCTAATCGGCCATAGTCGGTTGTAATTTTCACCAGCGATTTTTCATCGACATTGAGTTCCAGGTTAAGCGTTACCCCTTTAAAGGCATTTACTATCTGCGCCACAGCTTGAGTGGTGTCGTTATGATTTTCATAGGTGATAAAATCGTAATCGCTGGCAGTTGATGATGTATTGAGCGGGATATTAAATACGGTGCCGTCCTCGGTTTTGGCCCTGATATCAATATTCATGTTATCGGTTGGGCCGGTAAAGGTGAAAGTGCCGGTACCATAAGCCGTTCCATAATAAACATGGTTGTCTTTAAATGTCGTGTTTAACGCCATAAAGTTGGCGGCTTTAACGGTGACATCCAGGGTTGGGTTCGATATATTGTTTAGGTCCACTGTGCCATTGGCGATGGCTTCATGCCCCAAACTGTCTTTAAGACTCAGGTTATTTATTTTAACCACGCTTTTATCAACCGTTAAATTATCATTTAGTGTGTAGGCAGTTTTTAAATAATTTACCGTCACACCCGTATTGGCCAGGGTGACCTTACCGTTGAGCTGCGGGGCGCCTGGTGTGCCGGTTAGTTTTAAATCGGCAGATACTGTGCCTTTTAGTTTTGTTACCAGCGAACTGACAAATGGATCAAAGATAATGGCCTCGGTTTGGTTCATCTTCACGTCGAAATCAAGTACGTTGTTGCCGGTATTTTTACCCAATTTATATAAGCCGGCTATGTTCATCGTCTCCAAACCGCGGTTCATAATATTTAATTTTACATTGGCCTCGCTACGGTCGTTATCAAGCGCCGACGCAATTTTTACGTTCCCGATGAGCGTTTCGTTCATCTTAAGCGAATCGATGGTTAAGTGCGAATCAACGCCTGGTGACTTGGTTATGGCGCTTAGGGTAACATCCCCGTTTAAGCTACCGTGTAGCGCGATACCCGCCGACTTGGCCAGCTGATTTAAAGTGGCCATGCTGAATTTATCAAATTCCACCTTTAGTTTATCCTGCGTATTGTCAGATATAAAGCCGTTGATGCGTACCTTTTGCGTACCCCTTGAAAGTTCGAAACCCTGTACCTGTGTTTTGCCATCGAGCAGGCGTATACGTACCTGCTCAGCAATCTTCCAGCGTTCATGCTCTAATGTCACATCCGACGGAAGCAGACTCAGCTTAGCTGTTGTGTCCTTGCCAAACTCAACTAAACCGTAAAGGTCTAACTGGTTAGTGGCGTCAAGGTCTGATAATTTAACGTTAAATTTAAGGCTGTCCCTGTTCAGCACGTTTGATATATTTATGTTTTTTACAAAAATGGTTTTGCTTAGGTCTATCTTATTTAACGATATGTTCAGGCCCAGGTAGCCGTCGTTTGTGGTTTCGTCCAAAATAAAATCGTGGAAAATAATGCCGCCATAGTCAATGGTTTTAATGTAACCGGTCAAAGTAGCCGTTTTATCTGCAGAGTTGAACTGGCCGTTAAAGCTACCCTGCTCAGGTATCTTCAATGCAGGTACAAACATGGTTATAATAGTATCGATATTTTTTACCTTAAAGGTCAGGTCAAATTGCTGCGGTTTGTACGGCGTCAGTTCTGTTTTTAAGGATGGGATATATTTTTTTACAATAGTTTTAAAGTAAGCAGGTAAGGTGACCAGGTCAAAATTCCCTTTTATACTACCATCGGCCATAGGCGATTGCAGGCTAATAAGCCGGTTTTTACCTAAGCCGGAGGATGTTAATGTTACCGAATCGATCAGGTAGTTATGCCGGGGATCTATCACTCTTATGGGCATCAATTGTATCTTCCCTGTAAAATTGCCCAAATCGTTTCCGCTGAACGACGTGTTCAAATTGGCGCTCAGGGTAATGGTGTCTTTGGTTAGGTTGAGTGTATGCAAGTGCGCGTCGACTATGCTACCCTCCAAATTGTAAACCGGCATGGCCGGATTAAGATCAGCGCTGCCTTTAAGGGCCAGGTTAATGTTTTTATCATTAATATCGACATTGCCCGAGAAGAACTTTTTAACCACCGACCCATCCACATCTACGTTAGTGTAGCGGTAATTATTATAGTCCATATAGGTAATCTTAGCCTTTACCTTTTCGCTCACGGTTTTGAATTCGTCCCCATTCCCGTTTACGTCAGCAACTGCCGTAATGCGACCAAGGTCTGCGTTGTCGGTAAGGGTACCCAGATCGAAATCAAACATTTTAACGTTGCCACTGTAAGTCGGGTTGCCGGCTTTACTGATCTTCAGGTTCACATCTGTTTGAAAATGCCCCAACCCTGTTTTAAAATCGCCGTAGGCCACAAAGTCGTTTTGCAAACCAGTAAATTTTCCGTTGAAGTTAATGTTGCCAAACTTGGCTATCACATCCGGTAGTTTACGATTAGTAGTTCCGGCAAATCGATTGTACAGGTAATCCAGATCCTTTTTGTTACTGGATACCTGGTCAAAGTTTAGTTCAAGAAAAGTATTATTCCAATCAGGCAAGCCGCGCAGGTTAAAATCGCCTTTTAAATAAGTGGCCTGTCCTGCCGTTATAGTAAGTTTAGTAGCTTTTAGGTTATTTACCAGCCCGTTTATTTTGCCGTCTATACCCAGGTCAAACTTGGTTTTATCCAGCGTGCTGGTAAAGTAAGCAATATCGCTTGATGATACCTGCGACGATTTGAAGTCGGTGTTCAACATCACCTTATCTTCAAAATCGCTCATATCGTCAAATGATTTAAAGCGCATGCGGAAGTAATCCTTTATTGATGAATGCGGCGTTTCGATATGCAGGTTTTGCGCCAGTATCTGGTTGCTGTCGATAGTAGTATTTGCACTAAATTGGTTCACCACAAATCCGCTTTTCTCTTGCAGGCTTAGCTTTTTTACATCTGCCTTAAACAGGTGGTGCACAATATCCATATTGCGCAAATCTGTGCTCAACTTACTTACATTTATATCATTAAAGTTGATGCGATTTTGGATCAGCGTATCGTGCAAATGGTTCTTATACCGAAAATGAAAATTGTTAACCACTATCCGCTCAAACTTTATCGTCCACGGTTTGCTCGGCGTCTTAACTTTAGCAGTATCCGGTGCAGACTTAAAAGAATTTATTATAAAATCGAGATTGGTGGTGCTGTCTTTTTGTTTTTTAAGGTAGAAAGAGCCGTTGTCCAGTTGGATCAAGCTAAGATCAAGATCATGGTTGCCAATACTGCTGAATAGCGAGAAGACGTTGAGTTTTACCGTCAACTTCGGCGTGTTGATGATAGTATCCTTTTGCTTATCCAGCACATACATACTATCCAGCACTATCGACGAGAATGGCTTGATATACAGCCCGCCGATATACACTTTGGTACCCCATTGCTCGGCGAAGCGACTGGCTACTTTTTTTGCGGCCCAGGTTTGTACTGGCTTATATTGAAATACCAATAATAGCACGCTTACCATCAGCAGCAGAACCAGAACTATACCGAGCGCTATTTTGAGTACTTT
>Ga0105855_1000763_pt1 | contig 12824 bp, 11 predicted proteins | sample OrgsoiDNA_201059_FD_89680 | JGI IMG/M metagenome (GOLD analysis project Ga0105855, IMG submission 89680) | Permafrost soil microbial communities from the Arctic, to analyse light accelerated degradation of dissolved organic matter (DOM) -... | ecosystem: Environmental > Terrestrial > Soil >... | reverse complement strand
GTGAGCGTCAGACGGTCTTGCGACAGCATCGCGTGCGACGTTTCGCCTTTCAGCGCGACATCGGCGGCAAGGAACGGATCCTTCGGCGCAACGGCTTCGCCGTTCGGCGCAACCGACAACATCGTACGCGACGGCACAATGCCGGCCGCATTCGCCAGCCGGGCGACGCGTGCGAGCGACAGGGTTGTGTCGCCGAGATACGCAGACGGCACGATCAACGTGGCGTTGGTTGCGAACCGCGCGGCCATGCCGGTGAAATTGTCGTCGAGATCTGCCTTGTCGAGTTGCAGGTTGCTGGTCGGTAGCACAGCAATGGGCTGGCCTTCCGAGCGAGCCTGGCAACCGCCTTCCGGCTGGCGTTCAAACACCACGTGCAACAGGTTGCCCGATGCCAGCGCGTAGTGCGGCACGTGCGCGGTAATCCGTTGCGGCTTGCCGTTGGTATTGAGCAACTGCGCGCCGATCAGCACGTCGTTGATATAGATCGCAGCAGTTTGCGCAGCGCCATTGAGCGTGGGCATAGCCGATACATCGAGCACGATCGCGGACGGGAGTTTGCCGTTGCCTGACACCGCGGCGAGGTCGAAATTCGCATCCCACGTCGCGCGGCCAAGCACATTGAGCGTGCGCGGCTGACCGCCGAGCGCCGACAACGAGATCGCATCGACGTCCGCATTGTGCGTACGATCGATCTGATGCACGACCAGGCGGTCCGACACATCGATTGCACGCCAGGCACGCGCGAGCACTGCGACGCCGTCGTTATCGCCCACGACGATCGCGACCTGACCTGCCAGATGCGCGAGGCGCACTTCGCCGGCCGCAAGCGGCTCGGCGATCGGGCCGATGGAACGGGTGCGCCATGCGTCGAACGCGGCGGCAGTCGCGGATGAGTTTGTGCCGCCCGCGGCGGCATCGACTTGCGTGCGCAGCGCGTCGAGTTCGGCTTTGAGCGAGTCGCGCAAACGGTCGTCGGCGACGATCACATCGGGCGCGAAGCCCGCATGAGGTGCGAGCGCCACCAATGCGCCCGCTTCCGCCGGATTCGCGAGTTTGTGCAAGCCGCCCGCAGCAAGCGCGGCGAATGCGGGAATGGCCCGGAGCGCGTCCGGCACAGTGACGGCGCTCAGGTCGACGGTGTCACCTGCGACCGGCCATGCGCGCGTAACCGGCGTCTTGCCTTCGCGCTGCAGCTGCGCTTCGGCGCGCCAGCCTGCGTCGAACGCCGGCGCCGCGACGCCGCGCGCACTGGTCATCACGACGGGCGTCTGCGGCAGCGCGCTCCACGCAGTGCGCAAGTCTTTGATCGCGGCGGGATCGAAGCTGTATGTCAAACGAGAAGTCGGTCCGATACGCAGCACATTGCCAATCGCAGTCTGATCGGCACATACGTTATCGTTGATCACTGACGACCAGCCAAGACCGACGCGAACGAAGCCGCTCGGCCGCGCCGCGCCATCAACGCCGATCGCGGCCGCCGCGTCACCTTGCTGCTGTGTCAGCGCGCGGGCGAGGACAGGCGCGCCGTCGAGCGACAGCAGCATGGTCGTACGGCCGCCATCCGCGTGCAGATAGGTACCGTCGAACTGGAACGTCGCATTGGAGATCGGCACGTCGACCGGCACAGGCAGATAGAGCTCCTGGCGAGCGTCCGGCGCGTGCAGGACGACCGGATCGTGCATCCCGAGGTCGGCCAGCGACACGTTGCGAATCGCCATGCGGCCGTTGCCGAGTTGCGCGAAAGCAGCGGCTACGCCTGTGGGAGCTGCGGCGGTAGCGTCGGTGGGAGCAGCGGCCGAAACGGGCACGGCATGGGCGGTCAGATACAGCGCACAGAAGACGGGCCACGCTGTGTAGGCGGCTAATCGAAGGGATGCGCTACAGCGAGAAAACGGTTTGATCGTCAAGAGTGTTATCTCAGAGTTAGCACGCAAAGCGCTCAGAACATCGGCAATGCACGGCAGTGCAGACGCTGTGGCCACGCGCTGGTTTCAAACGGCATTGCGAGGTTGCTATCGGTAAAGCGGCGTAGTGCAGCGGTTGTGCACGTCCGGTTAAGGCGCGACGACAGCTGGCGCGCGGGTTGTTACACGAATTGCTGCGAAGGAGTCCCGTTTCCGGCGCCGAACGGCAGGCGCTGCCCTGCCGCGCCCTCCGTAAATTCCTCGAACGGCCGGCCTGCGAGCACGGCGACGATGCGCCCCGACGCATGGCCGTCGCCGTACGGGTTGATCCTGGAAGCGAACTGGTCGCGTGCGCCCTGGTCGTCGAGCAACGCGGTGACCGCTTTCACGATCGACGCGCGCCGCGTACCGACCAGCTTCACGGTGCCGGCAGCAATGGCTTCCGGCCGTTCGGTCACGTCGCGCATCACCAGCACCGGCTTGCCGAGTGCAGGGGCTTCTTCCTGCACGCCGCCCGAGTCGGTCAGGATGATCGACGCGCGCTGCATTAGCCGGACAAAACCTGCGTAGTCGAGGGGTTCGATCAGATGAACGTTGGGCAACTTGCCGAGCTTTTCCTGGACCGGGCCGCGCACGTTCGGGTTCAGGTGCACGGGGTAGACAATCTGGACGTCGCCGCGTTGGGCCAGGTCGGCCAGCGCCGAGCAGATGCCGTCGAAGCCGGCGCCGAAACTTTCGCGGCGATGACCGGTGACGAGCAGCACCGGTTTTGTGTCATCGATGAAAAGCAGCCGTGCGTCGAGCTCGGCACGCAGCGCGGCGTCCGAGTCGATGCGGGCAACGGTCATGAACAGCGCATCAATGACCGTGTTGCCCGTCACGATGACCCGGCCCGACAGTGACTCGGCGGCCAGATTGGCTTTCGAGCCGGCAGTGGGCGCGAACATCAGGTCGCTGATCACGTCGACCAGCCGGCGGTTCATTTCTTCGGGCCAGGGCTGCATCAGATTGCCGGTGCGAAGGCCCGCTTCGACATGGCCGACGGGAATCTTCCGATGAAATGCGGCGAGCGCGGTGACCGATGCCGTCGTCGTGTCCCCGTGCACCAGTACGCGATCGGGCTCTTCTTTGGCGAGCACGTCGTCGAGCGACGCAATCAACCGCGATGCCAGCCCATTAAGCGTCTGGTTGCCCGTCATCAGCGCGAGATCATAGTGGGGTGTAATTTTGAACAGATCGAGCACCTGGTTGAGCATTTCGCGATGCTGACCGGTGACGCAGACGATCGATTCAATAGAAGGATCTGCTTCGAGCTGCTTCACGAGCGGCGCCATTTTGATGGCTTCCGGACGGGTACCGAAAATAGAGAGAATTCGCGCTGACATGATTTCCGGCCGTTTCCAAGTTAATCCTGGCCCGCAGCGGATGCTTTAGACCTGAATATCATGCGAGTGCTCTCGGCGTGGATTTGACCGGCGCCTGTTGCCGATAAAACCCGCCGGCATATACGGTGAAATCCGGTGTTCCAGCGTTTCCGGACCGGCAGGATCTCAAACGTCTTATCATTCATTTCGCCTGCTGGCGCGCATTTTAACCCTGCCAGCTATCATGTAACAGCGGTTTTTAAGTTGTGTCGCAATAAGACGACCAATATGCTGGCGGCGACAAAACGAATGATGTGATCTATTAAGCAGGACCCTGAATCCCGGTATATAGCGCGTGTTCAAGCGCTTGTACTCTCGCTCGATGTGAGCCCAATGAATGGGCGCTGGTCAGTGACGTATTCAACGAGTCTGCGTCACCTGGGAGAAAGGTAAGGCGCAGTAAGATGAGATGCGGGGAGTAAGAATATGCTAAGTATTGCTTATAAAAATATCAACCTAGAGCTGCTGGACGGCATAAAGCGAAGCGTTGCCCGAGCATTTTATCTTCCCTCTTTCCCGCTCGTCATATACACGTTTCAGTTCGCATTCAATCCGGCGTTTTGCCGAGGATCTTGTCTTGGCGGCAATTGTATTTATGCTGAATGGCGAGAAAACGCGTTGATCGGCCTTATCAGGCCTCAACGGATCTCTGCCCGAGCAGCAGAATTCCGTTCCTCTCCCCTCGCATCGCGCTTGTTCACTAACCTTGGCCGACCCGCTTTTCCACCGCCATCCGCATCGCGCCCTCCAGAATAGCGACCAGCGCGGGCCGCCCGGCACGGTGGGTGGTAAAGCCTGCAATCGATACCCCCGCGTCCGGTGAGTAATAGACCGCAGTCCCCCAGTATCCGGTGTGCAAATAACACTCCTGTCCACTCAAGCGCTTTACTGAAATGCCCAGCCGATATTCTTCAGCGCCCTCATGCTCACCCTTGCGCAGCATTTCAGCGAGCGTGGCGGGATCGTCAAACACGCGGTTCTCGAAGAGGTCCTGTTGGAACTTAGCAAGATCACGGACCGACATGAGGAGCCCGCCACCGCCATAAAGATCCAGCGTCGCGCTCAAATCGGTTACGTCAGTGACGGCCGCGTCGTCAAGGAACTGGCGCGCGCGTGTCTGTGTCCCCGCGGGTTGAGCTTCGACGAGTTCCCACCATGTCGATGTCAGCCCGCGTTCATCCAAACGTAGCTGTTGCCGGACGCTCTGAGCCAGCGGCGCTTGCGTCACGCGCTCAACAACGTCGCCCAGCAGAACGTATCCGGTATCGGAATACTTGTACTCTTGGCCGGGCTCGTTGGTCGGCCCTGCGTAGTGGCAGGAAAGGCCAACCTGCTCCTCGCGAGTCCAATGATGCGCGGGGTTCGCAAGCACCGCCTTGAAATAACGCGGTTCGGCGTGATCGTAGACACCCGCGCTATGGCTCAAAAGATGGCGGACCGTGATCTTGTCAGTGCGGTATCCGCGAGACGTCAACAAGCGTTCCAGCGTTGGCGCAAGCAGCGACACGATGGGCGCATCGAGGGAAATAGCGCCCTGCTCCCACAGGCGCAGCACCGTCGCGGCGACGAAAGTCTTGGTATTGCTGGCCACGCGCAGCGGTGTGTCGATAGTGAGCGATCGGGCGGTGGACGCGTCCGCCATTCCCGCGGCAATACCCCACGGGTTCGGCACGTTTTTGCCCGAGACAAACACGGTCATTGCCGCGCGCTGTTCCTGCAACATCGCAGTCAGAACTTCCTGTCGTAGAAAATCCAAACCTTTCTCCTTGTGATCGATGAGAAATCAAGCGCGCCTTGCGTCCGCGCACCTTGAAGATTACCGGTAAACGTCCGAAAAACGGATTGGCGGCAAAAACTCTTGCCCTGGATATTCCTGGCGTTCTGTAGAGAAACGGAATGAGCGAGACCTGGGCGCTTTTCGTGAGACTGGGAATACCGAATTCGTGAGACTGCTCCGCGTTCAAGTTTTTCAAAAGCGTGCCGCTAACTCGAAGAGCACGCGTTCCATCCTGCCGCGTTTGCAAGGAATGCCGCAGGCGTAAAGACAATTGCTGGGCTGACAAAAGGGCACCATGAAACGAAGAATAAGATGGGTGATGTCGCTGTGGGCTGCGTCAATGGTCGCGGGTTGCGCCAGCGGTCCGGTTGTTAAAAATACGGCGTTCAATCGACAGGAACCGACTCGCGTGCGCAGTCTGTTGATCGTAGTGGACGATACGCTATTCGGAGAAGCGTCCGACGCAGCGAAAGGGGCGCGTTTCGCGCGGACACTTGGCAGCACACTCAAAGATACAGCGGGTTCGATCCCTGTCACGCTGCTGCAAATTGACTCCGCGTCCGACGCGAGGGCATTGCCAAGGACGATTCTGTCATCTCATGCAACGCAGATGATGGTGATCAAAGCCACCCGCGTGACGACACGCTCACGAGGCGGTGACAGCGCGATCTGGCAACTTGCTATTTCGGATGTCAGCGCGACGGTGGTACCCGACGCGACCAATCCATCTAAATCCGGTACACGTGTTGTCACGCGGACGTTCTACCGCGATCAGGCAGAGGCGAACGTCGATGACACATTAGGCCTATTGATCCGCGGCCAGAATTCATTTGCCGAGCAATTGGGAATGGCTATCGCCGACCGGTTGCGCGCGGATCACGTGCTGATGCCTGACGATTCACCCGCGCCAGTCGAACCCCAGTCGCAGGCGCCGGTGTTGGCAAACACCGTCACGATGCCTGCAACTACGCAACAGCATAACGTGGAGATCGCCATGCATGGGCAGTACGCGTCGATCGATACCAAGCCTATTGCTGAAGTCATGATCCGGTTGCAGAAAACTGCGGGGCATGAGAACGACGGTTTGATTGTTGAGATCGAACACGAACCGGGAAACTATGCGCCGCCGGTATTCTTCGAACTCTCCCGAACTTTGTTCAAGCAGGGCAACATCGACGATGCTGTGTTTTGGTTTAACGCCGCCAGGCTACGCGGCGATTTCGACGCGGCACGTTGCGCCGATCCTACCGCGCGCTCGGCGGTGTCGGCCATGGTGAGTACGATGCCCGTTGAGTTGAGGCGGGGACAGTTCAACGATATGACGAAGCTGAAAGATACCATCAACAAGGTGCTGACATGGGATAGAACGACGCCCTATGACTACGATTATCGATGGATCAATCTGCACGGCATGAACGCAATATCAAGCGGAATGGGCGATGCCGCTGCGGATAACAAACCGCTGTCCTTGCCGAAGGAACAATGGCCAGCTCTGGCCGAAAAGAACCGGCAAGATTACCTTGCGAGCCTTGATGCGGCTATCGATCAAGTTACGAAAGCAAGAGCCGCTAAATGACCCTGTGGCGGCGATGAGGGGAGCGGCTTCGGGAAGTAGGATGCGCGCCATGGCCGCCGGAGCAGGCAAAAATTTCCGGACTGACGACCTCGGTACTGCTATGGTTGTTCGGCATATAGTCTTTCGCCTGGGTTATTCCCGGAAACATCATCCTGGGCCCTTCAGGGCGTGCTGAAAAGAGTCGATATCCCGGACACGGGACTGAAAGTCCGGTCCGGAGATTGGAGAATTCCGCGCGGCCTGTCGCACGCAATTCCGAGGTGAAAGTATGGAAAAGAAAGTGCTCGTCGCGGTAGCCACCGCGCTGATGTCTTCTGTGGGCGCGCTGCATTCCGAACCCGCCCGTGCTGCTGACGCTGCAGCCTCAGCCTACGAAGACTCGACCGTCGATGCATCTCTCGATCCCGGCGAAGAGCGTGTCTCCGCCGATGGCGACAATCAGGCGCGCCTGAAGGACCTGCGCTACGCGTATTTCATCGGCTATAACGCGCGCGCCAGGGAAGACTCGAAATCCTATGCGACCTTAGGTGACGAGGTGAAACATCCGCAAAAGCAGCTTGCCGCGCCTGCCATGACCGCATCGCCGAAGCCGGTTGCCGAGCGGGTAGCGCCGCCACGGCGGGTCGTAGCGCAAGCCGCGCCGCTAAGGCAAGTATCCGCGCCGGTCGCACCGCCGAAGCGAATTGCTGCTTCGCGAGTCACGCCGTCCAGGCAGGTCGTCGCACACGCCGAGCCTGTTCCGCTGAAACGCTTTCCCGCGCAAGTCGCACCCGCGGCGCAGAAGCATGTTTACGCGCAAGTCGAGTCGGTGCCGCCGAGGCGGGTCTCCGCGCCGGTCGCGTCGTTGAGGCAGGCTTCGGTGCAGGTCACGCCGCCCAAGCGGGCTGAAGTGCAATCTATGCCTCTGAAGCAGGTTTCTACGCGGACTAGGCCGTTGAAGCTGTTTGCCACCGAATCTGAGCCGCCGATACTGATTCCGACGCAAGCCGTGACCGCATTGCCTGACGCAAAATCGGACAATGACGATGCACAGGTAACGAAGAGCCGCAATTCGCAGAACGCTCAGCGGGCGGTGCCGCAGTATCGGCAGGCCAATGAGGAATCGCAATACGCCGCAGAGGAAGGGACTCAAGCGGCTCAAGCGGCGCAGAACCGGCAACCTCGGCAATATCAGCAATATCAGAACAGGCAGCCCCAGCAATACGCGGCGGCGCCGGCCTATAACCAGGTGTCAACAGAGTCTCAGGAGTCAGGTGGGTACTCCGGGCGGGAATACGGGCCGCCGCCCTCTCCGCCTCGAACCGTTCAGGCTAAGCAGTACGCGCCGGCTCAGTATCCGCCAGCTCAGTACCAACCCGCTTACGCGCAGTCCACCTACGTACCTCGGCCGCCCCCTCAAGCCGCGGCCCAGCAGGTCGTCATAGTGGCACGCCCGCCCGCCTATCCGGCATACAACCAGATGTACACGCCGCCTGAACTGCGGCGGCCGTACCCAGCCGGTTACGGCAATTCGGCACAGCCAGTCGGGTATCAGGGATGGGAGTAGGCGCACTCACTCGCGTGCGCCGCCGGGCGCGCTGACTCATATATGCAACGGGCCGCTACTAGCGGCCTGTTTCCACAACGGTAGCTGCATTGTGATGCACTCTTTGGGAATCTTTCGATAGCCGCCAATCTGGACGCGTCGGTCCAATGACCGGTACATGGCCACCATGCCGCCTACGCGGCCAACGCAGAATAGGCCAATCTTAACGTCCGGCCAATCCAATTGATTCGCGTCACAAAGTCGGCGAATCCAACGCATTCCGTACGGGCATCGTTTGCTCGCGCGACCGAATTCGTTAGCAAGTCGTTGATTGGACCAGACATCGAGTCTCACCAAGTCAGTACCACCGCAGTTCACGCGACACCGGCCTCCGCACCCTCCCCAACAAGTCGCCTGGACCGTCATGTCGCCTCAGGGCGGCGGTGAACCTGAAGGTGATCTGGCCCGCGCGATCGATGCCGATATGGGCGGATTTGCCGCTTTCAAGGAGGCATTCACGAAGGCTGCGCTGACGCGTTTTGGCAGCGGCTGGGCGTGGCTCTGCGTCGACAAGCAGGGACATCTGGTCGTGGAAAATACGGGTAATCAGGACAGCCCGCTGATGGCAGGAATGATGTCAGGCAACCAGCCCATTCTGGGGCTGGATGTCTGGGAGCATGCGTACTATCTGAAGTATGAGAATCGCAGGCCGGAGTACATCGCCGCGTTCTATAACGTGATCAACTGGCCCGAAGTCGCGCGCCGTCACGCTGCAGCGCGTGCCTGACTGTAGCGGAAGTGCCTGAAGACAATCGTTGCGCCGTCCAGCGCGACGATCCACTGGCCCTCCACGTGTTTTAGATGCTGGAGCTGGATGGAGAACATGCCTGGGGCGCCCCGTAGCGCTCAGGCAGGTCAAATCTTGCAGGTCAAATTTTCAAAGCCTCTCGAACTGCTTACGTGTCGTCATTGCTATTCCCAGCGGAATCGCGACGCCGACCAGTATCCCCAGTATCGATCCGAACCCGTGCGCGACACTTCCCGGTGTCAGCGCCGACAGGCGTATAAAGCCGGGCGATAACAGCCCAAGAACCGTTTCGAACGTCTGCGTCAGCATGATTGCTCCTTGTTCACGCGGGCTTGAGCACCTTCTTGTGTTTGCTCGTCGCCGGTTGCTTGAACATCGCCTTGCATTCAGGACTAAGTTGCTGCAGATGCGCCTTCATGCAGACGGTGACTTTTTGCTCATTTGGAATCTCCGCTGCGCAGTAGCGAATTGCGTCGCCTTTGCAGGCCGCAGTCTGCTCATCGCGGGTCGCAGCAAACGCCGTACTGTTCAGCAGAATTCCAAGTAAGGAAACAGCGGTAAGGAGAAAACGGGACATGGGCGTGGTAGAAGGTGGCGATATCGTCATACAGCAAATCGCGCGCCCGCCCCTTTGCGTGGCGACGGGAACGCGCCGGCTCCGTCCCGGACATTGCGCACAATACGCAACTCTTGTGTCAACATGCGCGACTTCATTTCATTCGCTACACGCGGCATCTATTTCATGGCTTCGAGCAACGCGCATCACGCGACCGGGTGGGCAGCAGGTTTGATCGCTGCTGCGCTCGTCTGCAAAGCCGGCGCAGCCGGTCCGTATCACGTCTGGGGCATACTGAGTTTTTGTGCGGGCGTGTTCGGCGGCACCGCGCCGGACTGGCTCGAAGTGGCGTGGTGGACGCGGGCGCGAAGGTTATGGATCACGCATCGCACGCTTACGCATTGGGGTGTCGGCTGGGTTGCACTGCTCGCCGTTTCCTACCATTTTCTAGGCGTCCACCCGTGGGCTGCCGTCAGTTTCGGCTTCGCATGCGGCGGCTTGATGCATCTCTTCGCCGATTGGCCCAACCCGCTCGGCGTACCCTGGCTCGCGTCGCGACACTCCCTGAACTGGTGGAACAGCGGTCGATGCGATGCGTTGATCGTCGGCGCGGCATGGATCGCGGCGGCCTTGGCTGTAGACCACGTCTGGTTCCACAGCGTGTACGGCCTCAGGCTGCTTCACGCGCTCTGAAAGAGGGCGTACCTGTCTCCGAACGCCTTGATTTTCCGGCCCCTTTGTTTCTATCGGAAAAGCGACGCAAAACCTGTGGATTCCGCTCGCTAGCCGACGTCAGGCGTCCGCTTGTTCTAAAGCCGCTAAGCACCTGAAAGCCCCTGCCCCGTGGTTGATTGCTCGCGATCCGCATCCATCGGATCATTTGCTGCAGTGCAATAAACAACCCTTGCCGCGTTTGAGCAATTAATTTTCGCTGGTGACTATCGGCGCCAGTCGTTCGGGGAACACCGCCGTCATAAGGCGCGTACCCACGCGATCCCTTCAACAGACGGAGACACGCACTTGTTCCTATACGGCTATGGTCCACTGCTGCTGGCGGGCGCGAAACAGACGATTGCACTCGCGGTCCTGTCTCTCGCGGTATCCATCCTGCTCGGGCTTGCCGGTGCAAGCGCCAAGCTATCGCGCAACCGCGTCACGCGCGGCATCGCCACCGCCTACACCACCCTGATTCGTGCGGTGCCCGACCTGGTCCTGATGCTGCTGCTTTTCTACAGCATCCAGATTGGGGTCAACAACCTGACCGATGCGTTCGGCCTGGAGCAATTCGACATTGATCCCTTCACGGCTGGCGTCCTCACGCTGGGCTTCATCTATGGCGCCTACTTCACGGAAACCTTTCGCGGCGCGTTTCTCGCGGTGCCGCGCGGCCAGCTGGAAGCCGGCAGCGCCTATGGCATGAGCGGCGTGCGCGTATTCGTGCGCATCCTGTTTCCGCAGATGATGCGCTTCGCGCTGCCGGGGATCGGCAACAACTGGCAGGTGATGATCAAGGCGACGGCGCTGGTGTCGATCATCGGTCTCGCCGATATCGTCAAGGCCGCGCAAGACGCCGGCAAAAGCACCTACAAGATGTTTTTCTTCATCCTGGTCGCGGCCGCTGCTTATCTCGCCATCACGACTGTCTCGAACATCGTTTTGCTGTATCTCGAGCGCCGCTATTCCACGGGCGTGCGGCACGCCGACCTCTAAGCGACCTCCGAGCAAAAAAGGGAAAAGCGACCATCATGATCCAGATACTTGCCGATTACTGGCGCCCGTTTCTTTACTCCGATGGCATGCGCGCCTCGGGTCTTGTCGTGACCTTGTGGCTGTTGGCGAGCGCGCTTGCGCTTGGTTTTGTCGCGGCGGTTCCGCTTGCCTGTGCCCGCGTGTCGAAGAACCGCTGGCTCTCAACACCGGTGCGCCTCTACACTTACGTGTTTCGCGGCACGCCGCTCTACGTGCAGTTGCTGCTGCTCTACACCGGCATGTACAGTCTCGAGTTCGTGCGCTCGCAGTCGCTGCTCGAGGCCTTCTTTCGCAGCGGTTTCAACTGCGCGATCCTGGCCTTCGCGCTCAATACCTGCGCGTACACCACCGAGATTTTCGCCGGTGCAATCCGCTCGACTCCGTACGGCGAAGTGGAAGCGGCGCGCGCCTACGGCATGAGCACCTTCACGGTGTACCGGCGCGTGATCCTGCCTTCGGCGCTGCGACGCTCGCTGCCGCTGTACAGTAACGAAGTGATCCTCATGCTGCACGCCACGACGGTTGCGTTCACCGCAACCGTACCGGACATCCTGAAGGTCGCACGCGACGCCAACTCGGCCACGTATCAGTCGTTCGAGTCGTTCGGGCTTGCGGCGCTGATCTACCTGGCGGTGTCGTTCGTGTTGATCGGAGCATTCCGGCGCGCAGAAAAGCGCTGGCTTGGGTATCTGGGCACGAGTCGTCGCTGAAGGGTCGTCACTTAAGGTCGTCGATTAAAATCGGCTCGCTAAAGCGTTACCTTGGTTTAAACCGCAGTTCAGTCAACCACCCGGGAGTATGAGTTGGAGCTAACCGCCAAAGATGCCGCGACGAAACTGGTCGCGCAAGACATTCACAAGCGCTACGGCGACAACGAGGTGCTCAAGGGCGTATCGCTTTCCGCGCGCGCGGGCGACGTCATCAGCATCATCGGTGCGAGTGGATCCGGCAAGAGCACGTTCCTGCGCTGCATCAACTTCCTCGAGCGGCCGAACGCGGGGCAGATCGTGGTGGATGGCGAGACGGTGCTCGTCAAGGCCGACCGCGCCGGCAACCATGACGTAGCCGACCGCAAGCAATTGCAGCGGGTGCGCACGAAGCTCGCGATGGTGTTCCAGCACTTCAACCTGTGGTCGCATATGACCGCTATCGAAAACGTGATGGAAGCGCCGCGACATGTGCTCGGTCTCTCGAAGAAAGAGGCGGAGGAGCGTGCGCGGATGTATCTCGAGAAAGTCGGTCTCGCGCCTCGCATCGAGAAGCAATATCCTTCGCATATGTCCGGCGGCCAGCAGCAGCGCGTGGCCATTGCGCGCGCGCTGGCAATGCATCCCGACGTGATGCTGTTCGACGAACCGACGTCGGCGCTCGATCCGGAACTGGTCGGCGAAGTGCTGAAGGTGATGCAGAAGCTTGCCGAAGAGGGCCGCACGATGATCGTGGTCACGCACGAGATGGGCTTTGCGCGCAACGTCTCGAACCATGTGATGTTCCTGCATCAGGGC
>Ga0105855_1000759_pt1 | contig 12872 bp, 9 predicted proteins | sample OrgsoiDNA_201059_FD_89680 | JGI IMG/M metagenome (GOLD analysis project Ga0105855, IMG submission 89680) | Permafrost soil microbial communities from the Arctic, to analyse light accelerated degradation of dissolved organic matter (DOM) -... | ecosystem: Environmental > Terrestrial > Soil >... | reverse complement strand
TCCATCAACGGTAACCACAAACTGATCACCCGCATACTGAACGACGAGAACGAAGAAGAGCAAACGGCCCTGGCCCGCCAGGCGTTCGATCTGGCTTTGCTTTCGCAAGGGATGCTGACCGGTGCCGAGTTGACCGAATTTGTTAACCGCAGCGTTAATTTGATATAAGTAGATTAGCTATAAAAAAATAGCCCGGAGTTTAAAACCCGGGCTATTTTTATGAAGTATCATTTCCTGACTCGAGACTTTAGACTCAAGACTCTGGACTATCTAACCTACCAAACAGCTACGCGCTCTGCTTCAGGGCGGTAAAGTTTGTCGCCAGGTTTAACATTGAAGGCTTTGTAAAAAGCATCCATGTTGGATAGCGGTCCGTTAACACGGTACATTTCCGGCGAGTGCGGATCGGTGCTGATACGCATGCGCATGGTTTCGTCGCGGTCTTTAATGCGCCATACCTGCGCGAACGACAGGAAGAAACGCTGATCGGGTGTAAAGCCATCGATCTTGGTATCGCCTTTACCTTGCGGGGTATTTTTGAAAGCCTGGTAAGCAATGGCTAAACCACCAATATCAGCCATGTTTTCGCCGGTGGTCAGGCTGCCGTTAACATGCAATCCGTTCAACACGGTGTAACCATCGTATTGTTTGATAACCACCTGTACGCGCTCTTTGAATTTTTTATTGTCCTCAGCGGTCCACCAGTTTTTCAGGTTGCCGTCTTTATCGTACTGGCTGCCCTGATCGTCAAAGCCGTGGGTCATTTCGTGACCTATAACCGCGCCAATTGCGCCGTAGTTGATGGCATCATCAGCATCCTTATCAAAGAAAGGGAATTGTAAGATACCGGCCGGGAAAACGATCTCGTTAAACGATGGGTTGTAGTAAGCGTTGACAGTCGGCGGGGTCATACCCCATTCGGTACGGTCAACCGGTTTGCCCAGTTTGTTGATGTTTTCGGTATAGTCGTGTTTTGATATCGATTGTTGATTGGCAAAGTAAGTGCCTTTATCAATAGTTACATCATCATACTTTTTCCATTTGTCCGGGTAGCCGATCTTTTTCATAAAGGCGCCCAATTTTTCTTCGGCTTTCTTTTTGGTTTCGGCACTCATCCAGGGGTTTTTCTCGATGCGGTCTTTGTAAACGGCTTGCAGGTTATTCACCAGGTCGAGCATGCGTTTTTTGGCATCCGAGGTAAAATATTTCTCGGCATAGATTTGGCCAAGCAATTCGCCTAAGCCATTGTCTACACTCGATACCATCGATTTCCAACGGGGTTTAGGTACTTTTTGTCCGCTCAGCGTTTTGCCGAAGAACTCGAAACGGGCATCGCGGAAAGCTTTGCTCAGATAATTTGCCGAGCCGTTTAGCTCTCCAAATTTCATTTCGGTTTTCCATACGTCGATCGGTGTGCTTTTTAACAAACCGTCCAACGCCTGGTAGTATTTAGGCTGGCCAACCAAAACAGTATCGGTTTTAGCGCCTAAACGGCTCAATACATCTTTCAGGTCAACATCGGGCATTTGTTTTTGAAAATCGGCTACGGTAAACTTGTTATAGTTTTTAACCGGGTCGCGTAGTTCAACAGGTGTTGAATGCGATTGCGCGATAGCGGTTTCCAGTTTCAAAATAGAATCGGCATTTTTAGCTGCAGTTGCGGCATCAACGCCGGTTAGTGTAAATAACTTGGTAATGTATTTAACAAACTCAGTGCGGATCTTTACGCTGGCGCTATCTGTTTTAAAGTAGTAATCGCGGTTAGGTAAGGTAAGTCCTGCCTGACCGAATTGTGCAGCATTCTTGTTGCTGATCTTGTCATCAGGTGCGATATAAAAGTTAAACAAAAAGCCGTCGCCGGTTTTAAAGCCGTCAGCCGAAAGTGCTACAAGGCTTTTGTAGTCTTTTACAGCATCAATTTTGGCAAATATTGGTTTCAGTGGCTCCCAGCTCAATTTTTCGATAGCAACCGTATCCATGCCACTGGTATAATAATCGGCTACTTTTTGCTCGTTCGATCCGGCCGGATTATCATGCGAAGACAGGTCATCTAATATTTTGTGAAGGTTTTTCTGGTTATCATCAAACAACGTGTAAAATGAACCCCAGCCGGTTTGCGAGGCAGGTATTACAGTCTTTTTTAACCATTGGCCATTGGCATACAAAAAGAAATTGTCGCCGGGCTTAACCGTGGTGTCCATACCGGTCTTGTCGAAAAATACAGTCCGGGCGGGTACAGAATCTGTACTTGTTTTGTTTTTGCACGACACGGCAAGGGCTAATGGTATTGCCAGCCATACAGATGATTTTGCTTTCATGAATTTAAATAATTTAATCAGTTTGGTTGAAAGGTAGATATTAAATTTCTGATTGGCAAAACCGCTTCCTTGAAAAGGTGATTTTCGCATATTAATAAAGTAAAAATATTACTATAACCTTACGCCGGCTTACTATATTTGACCACACTGAATACCTAAATAATACCCCAATGAAACCCGTTTACCTATGCCTTTTATTTGTTTTATCGGCAAAGATTGCCCTTGCGCAGCAAATCGCATTTCCGGGTGCCGCTGGTTTTGGCCGCTTCGCAACTGGGGGCCGCGGCGGCTCGGTTTATCATGTGGTTAACCTTGACGATTCGGGCGCAGGCTCCTTTCGGGATGCAGTAAGCAAACCCAATCGTACGGTGGTGTTTGATGTGGGTGGTGTTATCAAAATTCAGGATAAAATACACGTGGCCGAAAGTATTACCATAGCAGGGCAATCCGCTCCCGGCGATGGCATTGTCGTTTATGGTAACGGCATTTCGTTTTCAAATAACTGTATCACCCGTTACATCCGCTTCCGCGGAAGCATCAATATGCCCAGGGGCGCTTGTGTGGTTGTTGCCGATAGTGTTCACGATGTCATCTTCGACCATATATCCGTCGAGTGGGGCCGTTGGGATGATTTTCATATCAAAGACAGCAAGAATATCACCGTTCAGTATTCATTGATCGGCGAGCCGATAGATCCCCAGCGCTTCGGCGCTTTGTTCGAAAACCCAGAACGTGTTACCATAAACCATTGCCTGTGGATAGATAACCAAAGCCGCAACCCCAAAGCTAAAGCAGGCATCGAGTATGTAAATAATGTTATTTACAACTGGGGCGTTAATGGTTTGGTTGGCGGGCACTCAGGCGCGGTGCATAACCAGGATATCATTAACAACTACTTTATTGCCGGCCCAAACTCAGGCCATGCTTTTATTGGCATGTTTAGCGCTACCGACCAGGTTTACCAGATCGGTAATTATGTGGATATGAACAAAGATGGCATATTGAACGGCCGCCTTGTTGTGGACACCGACTTTGTACACGCCGAGGCTACGCTCAAACCGTCGCGTCAGAATATAGCTATCCCGATAGGGGGTATCGAAACCGCGGAGCGCGCTTATTACTCGGTTTTAAAAACGGTCGGCGCATCGTTACATCGCGATGCAGTTGACGAACGCATCATCGGTTATCTCAAAACATTAGGTAAAGAAGGTAGGATATTCAAAACCGAAGCGGATGCTGGTGGACAATCGAAGCTAATCTCAGCAATAAAACCAAACGATAGCGACGGCGACGGTATACCCGATGATTGGGAGCAGAAGCTTCATTTAGATCCGAACAATGCCGCCGATGCTAGTACCGTAGATAAAACCAGCGGTTATACCTATCTCGAGATCTACCTCAATGGATTGGTGATCAGGAAATAAAAGCGGCAGGCAACTATCCGGAATATTCGAACGTATTTTCGGTATAGTATGAACGAGCAGCCCCAAACCCTGGTTATCCTGAGTCCCGGTTTTCCCGAAAGCGAGGAAGATAGTACCTGTATACCTATACAGCAGGTTTTTGTACGCGCGTTAAAGCAAAACTATCCTGAGCTAAATATTATTATCGTTGCATTTGAATATCCCTTTACCCGCGTACCCTATCAATGGTACAGCATGCCGGTAATTCCGTTCGGTGGCGAAAACAAAAGCAGGTTATATCGTTTACGCAATTGGGCAAGGGTGTGGCGTAAATTAAAAACACTCAATAAACAGCACCAGGTGATTGGTTTACTAAGTCTTTGGTTTGATGAATGCGCTTTTGTCGGGCATAACTTTGCAAAACAACACCAGCTTAAACACTTCAGCTGGATGCTTGGGCAGGATGCACGGCCCGGTAACCGGTATTTTAAATGGATAAAACCTAAGGGCGAATCGCTCATCGCCCTATCGGACTTTGTAGCACGACAGGTCTATAAAAACTATGGTGTTTTGCCCAAAAATACCATTACAACAGGTGTAGATACTTCTCAGTTTGGACCTAACAACCATCAGCGCGATATTGATATTTTAGGTGTCGGCTCGCTCATCCCTTTAAAGCAATACGATGTTTTTATTGAGGCAGTTAAGTTTTTACGGGAGTTTATGCCCGATATCAATACCATGATCTGCGGCAAAGGCCCGGAGCACGAAAAGCTGCAAAGTTTGATCACACAAAACCACCTGGAGCATAATATTACCCTGGTTGGCGAAATACCTCATGTGGTAGTTTTGTCTATGATGCAGCGTACTAAGGTGTTTTTGCATACCTCATCGTACGAGGGCTTTGGGGTGGTGTTGCTGGAGGCTCTTTATGGCGGGGCTCAGGTAGTATCGTTTGTTAAACCTATGGATGCCGATATCGAACATCACCATCCGGTTAACAATTTTATCGATATGTGCCATAAACTGCTCGAAGTTTTGGAAGAGCCCAAACCCAGCTATGAGCCCGTTTTAGCCTATCCCATTCAAAATGTAGCCAGCAGTATTATGGAGCTGTATAGTTAAAGCGAAGTGGCTATCTCTTCAAAACGCTTTGCAATAGCCTCGAACGAAAGATTAGATTGATAATAAGCCAAGGTTTTTGCTTTTTGGTCATCCATATCCATTTGTTGGGTATCCATTAACGCCGATAACAATTGCTCTTCGTTTCCGGGTTCAAATGAAACGCCGAACCTGCCGTTGTCGGTCATCATCCTGAACGAGAATATATCGCTTAATACAGGCACGCACCTGCACGACATGGCCTCGCATACCGCCGTGCCACTCCCTTCGTAATACGAGCTGGCGACAATAAAATCGGCGCTGTTATACCAATACAGCAGATCATCGTGGGATATTTTACCAACTAAAACTATGGCGTCCCTGTGATCTTCAACCAAAGCAGCTTTTATTTCGTTTATCAACTCATCGTTTTGATAGATCATGTATAGCCGGGCGTCCGGGCTGTTTTTAACAAACGCTAAAAAGGCTTTTACAACCGTTAATGGGTCTTTGTTTTGATTGAGCCTTCCTACCCATAAAAAAATCGGTTGGCCGTTTACGCCTGTTTTGGCTTTTGCCGATAGTTTATCTACCTGGTGAAAAACAGACGATACCTCCATCACTTCATGTATTTTTTCGGGCGATGTAAGGTTTCCTTTGGTTATCCATTCGGCACCCATGGCGCACGATGCAAAAAGGGTTGCATTTATGGAGCGGCCGGCTATTCGTTGTAGTTGTTTCCTAATCCCGGTAAACGGTTTTTCGGCATGGTTTTGTATAATTATCGGGGTGTTTTTGCCCAGTATTAAACGCAACTGTACAACCTGTAGCGGTTTATCGAGGCCATGTATAAATACCACATCGGGCTTTTGCTTTTTTATAAAGCTGTTCATGGCATAGGGCAAATAGCGCCCGACTTTACTAAACTTTCTGAAATGGTAATGTACCCCGTTCTGCGCATACTCACCCTCGTAGTCAATATGCTCAATGCTGATCACTTTGTGATTTTTGGCCAATGCCTCTAATATGCCGATGTAGCAATTAATCCGTTTTAACCATAATTGCGGGCTGGTAAAACCGGGAGCATAAACGTATGAGGCAAAAACAATTTTCATTACAAATTAGGGTAAATTAGTGAGCCTCTGTGTATTGCTGCGCACTTATCGGGAATCCTGCTGTAGGGTGATATTGTTGTATCTGCTTCATTAATCCTGGCAGGTCACCCTGCACATATTTACAGCTATCACCAAGGTAAACTTTGCTATAAGTAGTCATGTCAATATTACTATTGCAAACCTGCGCATACATTTCCTCATCAAACAATCGGATATTACCTTCGTGAATGACCATTAACAGGTCAGCACATTCAGTCGCGCAAAATCCACCCTTATCTTTTGCAATTACAATATCCGCGTTTTTATCAGGCGCTATCTTGCCGGTATTCAGCTTCCAAACTTTTGCAGGGTTGATCGTCAGGCTATCATACAACTCATCATCGGTTAGCATAGTGGTCTTTTGTGCCATTCGTATATGGTCCCAGGCATCCCAGGTTGATGTCAGGGTAGAGTCGGTACCAAAAAGTATCTGCGTATGCTTTTTCAGCTGGTCAATATGGGCGGTTTTATTGAGCAAAAAATAATTCGACTGTGGGCACCAAACCAATGCCTTAAAGTTTACGGCCTGGCTGGGTTTCATGGCGACGCCGTGTACGGCTATTAAATCACGGTGAAGCAGAGCCCATCTTATCAGTTCGTTAATTTCGGTAAAGGCGCCGATGTCCGATCCTTCTCCAATATGTATTACTGCTGGTATTTTAACTTTAAGCGGATTGTTAAGCCGCAATCTCCAGTATTTTTCGCGCGCTACCGAGTGTAAATTTTGGCAACGGTCAAAAACTCTTATCAGTGGATCATTAATAGCCAAATCAACACCATGATTTACAACTGTTGTAATGCCGCAAAGCAGGTTTTTATAAATACCCCATTGGGTACGCAGGTTTTGCGGGATGTTTAAAACCGCATCAATCTCATCTTTATAATTATCCTGAATATAGTCGCCCCACTCTACATAATTATCATAAATTTTGTCACCCAGTTGTGGGAACAGGTTAAAATCTAAATGATCGTGTGAGTTGATCAATCCCGGGAAAGCCACGGCTCCGGAAAAGGTAAATAGGTGTTCACCCTCCTCAATGGCAGACAAGCTTGTTATTTTCCCGCCCGAAATGCTAATGCTTACAACAGCATCACCATCAATCAACCTCACATTGCTTAAAACCATTATATTCGTTTTAAATGTATGCCATATATCATGGGTTTGCCCTTAAAGTTATTGTATACATGGAGGGCATTCTGCTTCTCGTAGTAGTGTTTCACGGTTTCGTCAACTGCACGTTCTTCTTCGCTCACCACGGTAAAACCCAGCCCCAAAAAAAGTTTTTTCAAAGCCTCGGTCGAGTGTACATGGTTACGGATTCCGATCAGCTTATGATTGTGCTGAAATGTACGCCTGCCGCCTGATGCCAATGCCAGCGGATGAAAATCGGTAATAATAATCTCACCTTGTTGTTTCAATATCCGGCACCATTCCAGTAAAGCAGCTTCGAGGTTTTCAATATGTGCAATAGTTAAAGTAGAAATGATCACATCGTAAGTATGATCAGCTACATCAGCTAAAAAATCATCGCTGTTGATTTTTATCAGCTCGGCATCGGGAAATTTAATATGCAGCCTGTGCAGCATCCCTTCCGATACGTCGTATCCCGTTAAACTGCCTGCATTTTGTTGATATAATAATGGCCAGTGCCTTCCCGTACCACAACCGATATCTGCGACATTTTTATCCTTTAAATCAATGTTTGCCATAAACCGGATAAACAATTGGCTGTCCAGGTAAAACATCAGGTTATCCGGCTGGTCGTCGTAGTTTTCGGCCCACAGGTCGTAAGCCTTGCGCGATCCTTTTTCAGATATCGTTGCCATATTTCGGCGGATAAAGCTTTTGATAGTTTGCAACACGGCCATAATTAAATCGGGATAATAGATTTAACAGGATTACGACAGGCTTTTGGTAATGGTTGCCAGCATAATTTATTTTTTGATAAGGCAACGCGGCTTTTGTAAGCAACGTACTGTTTATACAGTACACTTAATTGTAATTATGAATAAGGTTTTGCTATTCAATCCCAAGAGCGCTAATGCTACCTTCAGGATACCTAATTCTATTTTAAATATCGCGGCCTCGGTCGAGGGACGGTACGATTGGGTTATTGTGGATGGAAATCGTGAGGTAGACCCGCAAGAAACCATTATGAATTACCTGGCGACCGGCGAGTTTAAATACCTGGGGTTTACAGTGATGCCCGGCCCGCAATTAAGGCAAGCCATCCCCATAGCCAAAGCGATAAAGGAGCGGTTTAAAAATACCACCATGATATGGGGCGGCTATTTTCCGTCTAACCATGCCAAAGTGGTTTTGGATTCCGGCTATGTCGATTTCATCGTCAATGGTCCCGGCGATAATTGTTTCCCCAAACTGATCGATGCACTCGAGAACTTTCAACCATACGAATTTCTAAAAAACATCATTTATAAAGCCAACGGGCAGATCGTAAAAAATGCCAAAGAAGATCTGATTGATCAGGATTCGCTGCCACCGCTGCCTTACCATCAGCTTAACCGCTTTTACCCGATGGAAAAGTATCTGGGCAAAACCTATTTAGGCGAAAGAACCTTTGCATACCACAGTAGTATTGGTTGCCCGTTCACCTGTTCATTTTGCGCGGTAGTGCCTATTTACGAGGCGCGTTGGAAAGCTAAATCGGCACAAGCCGTTTACCGTGATGTAAAGTACATTAAAGATACCTGGGGCGCCGATGCGATCGAGTTTCACGATAACAACTTCTTTGTGTCCGAAAAGCGGGCTGTTGAGTTTTCAAAACTGGTTAAAAACGAAAACATGACCTGGTGGGGCATGGCGCGTATCGATACCATGTCGAAATATTCCGACGAATCATTGGCTATCATCCGGGAAGCCGGCTGTACCTGTATATTTTTTGGTGCCGAAAGTGGTAACGATGAAGTTTTAGCACAAATGGATAAAGGCGGTACGCAAACAGGTGCGCAAATTCTGGCTTTCGCCGAACGGCTTAAAAAGTTCGATATCATTCCCGAATATTCATTTGTTTTAGGTACACCCGCCGAAACGCCCGAAAAGGTTACCGCGCAGATCGACTTTGATATCACCTTCATCAAAAAAATAAAAGCCATCAACCCCAAAACCGAGATCGTAATGTATACCTACAGTCCGGTACCAACCGAAGGCTCCGAGTTATACGAGCAGGTGGTAGCTGGTGGTTTTAAGTTCCCTGAGAAATTGGAAGATTGGATAAGCCCGGCATGGGAAAATTTCGACCTGCGTAAAAACCCGCTTACACCATGGTTAACTCCCGAAAATATCGACAAGATCAGAAATTTTGAGACCGTGTTGAACGGATATTTCCCTACTGTTACCGATATCCGGATGAATACTTTAAAACGCAGGGCTATCAGGCTTTTGGCGGGTATCCGTTACAAGATAAACGTGTTTCATTATCCATACGAAATTAAATTGTTGCACCGGCTCTGGAAATACCGCCAACCCGAAATTCAAGGCTTTTAAAAATGCAGTCGTTAATACACACCTATAAGCGTTACCGCACATTGCAAACCAGTGTCATATCAGCTTTGCCGATCGTGATATTGATGCCGCATAGTGCCTGTAACTGCCGTTGTGTAATGTGCGATATCTGGAAAGATAACAAAAATCTGAAACAGCTTACCGAGGCTGATGTAATGGATCTGCTCAAATCGCTCAGAAAATTAGGCACACAGCAGGTTTTAATGTCGGGTGGCGAAGCATTACTCAATAAAAACTTTTTCAGGCTTTGCGCGATACTGAAAAAGGAACACATCGGCGTAACCTTACTTTCGACAGGCTTAACCTTAAAGCACCATGCCGATGACCTGCTCAAATGGGTTGATGAAATTATTGTTTCTATTGATGGCGATGAACTGCTGCACGACGCGATCCGCAATATTCCGGGCGCGTTTAATAAGCTGAGCGAAGGCGTGCAACATATTAAAGCGATCAAACCAGATTACAAAATTACCGGCCGCAGCGTGATACACCGCCTGAACTTTCGCAACTGGGAAAAAATCATTGTAGCCGGTAAAGCAATGGGGCTGGATCAGATCAGTTTTTTACCCGCCGATGTAAGCAGCGAGGCATTTAACCGCCAGACAGCCTGGAGCGAACCCAAACAGCACGAAATTTTATTGGCAGAAGAGGAGCTTCCTGAATTACAACAGGTTGTTACCAATGTCATCCAATACAAAGCAAACGACCGGCAGTTTATTGCCGAAGGCGAACAAAAACTACAGGATATTTATAATTACTACGCTGCATTTTATAATCTTAATACTTTCCCGTTTAAAAAATGCAATGCGCCCTGGGTTTCAACGGTAATTGAGGCCGATGGTAGCGTGCGCCCTTGTTTTTTTCATGATGCGATAGGCAGCATCCACGACGATGAACTCATCGATATATTGAATAGCGACAAGGCCATTGCTTTCCGGAAAACGTTAAATATGGGTGCAAACCCTATCTGTGTTAAGTGTGTATGCTCATTAAATTTAAAGCCACGCACTAATCTGATGGTGCACGCATAATTGCAGCTCATGGTCGCAACCCAACTCAAACAATCCTTCAAACTCAGCCAGGTAAGCCCGCTGCAAATTATTATTGTTTTAACCATACTGCAGTTGCTAATAACACTACTTACTGATGGTTTTGTCCTTTCGTACGATGAAGCGATATGGCATTTTATAGGCCGTAATTGGTTTAGATATAATTTGGTGCCCTACGCCGGCGGCGTAGATAATAAGTCGCCGTTGATCTTCGCGATTTTTGGCTTATCCGATAAACTTTTTGGCGTAAACTATTGGTTTCCGCGTATATTGGGTACCCTTTGTCAATCCGTTGGCTTATACTACGTTTACAAAATTGCCCAATATGTATCAGGTCGTAAGGCAGGCATATTAGCTCTTTCTTTCTATGGCCTATCATTACTCTGGCGCGCCACCGGCAACAAGTATGTATCCTACACCGAAACCTACGAAGTTACATTCGTAATTATTGCCTTTTACTATTACCTGTCGGCGCAAAACAAAAGGCGCTATCTGCTCAGCGGTTGTTTGGCCGGTATAGCTGTTGCATTTCGCCTCACGGCGTTTTTTGCAGTTCTGGCCATATTTATTTCGCTTATTCGTAAAAATGTCCATAACACCTTCTTTTTTTGCATGGGAGTATTGCTTAGTCTTATTTCGTTTGGGATGATTTACTATCTATCAGGCATCAACATGCACGATCTGTTTATTTACGACTTTGCTGATAATTTTCGATCAGGTAATCCTTACGATTATTCTTTGATGTGGAAGCTGGAGCAGTTCTCCGACAAATTCCTCTACTCGGAAGTTGTATTGCTTTACCCGCTTGCCATCGGCTATTTCATCATAAAAAAGCAAGCCGACCTGTTTATGCTCTGGTTGATTTTTGCGTTTGCCGCGATCGTAATTGTAGGTGGCTATACTCGTGTACATGTTAAAGAGGTGCTGCCTGCATTATCATTAATGAGTGCCTTTGCTTTAGCGCACCTCATCGAGGTTTACAAAATGCCGCTCAGGCCGGCAATGATCATCATCTGGATTGTGTTTTTTCCTAAGTTGCTGGAACCACTAATTAATTTAAAAAAGATATTGCATAGCAACCCAGCGAAAGTTGAAGAATACTGCAAGGAACCATACTCGTGGCCCGATGAAGAAACGCGTAAAAAATTGGGCTGGTGGATAAAACAAAACACCGGTGTACAAGACAAAGTTTTTGTAACAGGCTTTGCAGCTCAAATACAGGTTTATTCGGAACGGCAAAGTATTTATTTTAACGGGATGCAAACCCGTGTATCAACCGACAAACTTTTTAAAGACCTTCAGGTAAACAAGCCGGCAATGATACTGGTGCCCTTATATCCCGAATATAAACAATACATCAGGCCACAAATGCGAAACTTCATCGATAGCGTTGTGGCCCGCGATTATACGCTGTACAGATGTATGTACAGCCATAACATTTATAAGTTAAAGCAATAAGGCTAGCAGATAGTTTAAATTGGGGCAACCACTTGAAGAGTAAAAGCGTAACTATATAAAAAACAAAGCCGAATTGGTTGATGAATATGAACAAAATACTGTTTAGTCATTCGTACTTTTTAAGGTTCGATCCCAAACAATGGGAGCAGGGACAGCCTTATGCACCATTGGGCACACTTTATGCCGCAGCCATGATGCGGAAGAATGGGTATGAAGTATCCTTATTCGATACCATGTTTTCAAGCACGGCTAAAGAGGTTGAGCCTATATTGTCGGAGCAACAGCCCGACCTGTTTGTGGTGTACGATGACGGGTTTAATTACCTCACCAAAATGTGCCTCACCAATATGCGTGAGGCCGCGTTCGAGATGTTTAAGCTGGCCAAGGCAAAAGGTTGTACTGTCATCGTTTCGAGCAGTGACTCAACCGACCGCTACGAAGATTACCTGAACCAGGGTGCCGATTTTGTTTTATTAGGCGAAGCCGAGATCACTTTGCTTGAGCTGACCAATGCCCTAAAACAGGGCGTTGATAACTACGATGGTATTGCCGGTTTGGCATTTGTAGAAAACGGCGCAATTAAAAGAACATCAGGCCGGGCTGTTTTAAAAGACCTCGACCAGCTGCCGCTACCTGCCTGGGATCTGGTAGATATCGAACCATACCGCAAAGCCTGGTTAAAAAGTAAAGGCTATTTTTCTATGAATATGGGCACAACCCGCGGTTGCCCGTTTAAATGTAACTGGTGCGCAAAGCCCATTTACGGCAGCCGGTACAATTCGCGCAGTCCCGAAAATGTGATCGAAGAACTTAAATATCTGAAACAACATTACCAGGTTGATCATATTTGGTTTTGCGATGATATC
>Ga0105855_1000754_pt1 | contig 12935 bp, 12 predicted proteins | sample OrgsoiDNA_201059_FD_89680 | JGI IMG/M metagenome (GOLD analysis project Ga0105855, IMG submission 89680) | Permafrost soil microbial communities from the Arctic, to analyse light accelerated degradation of dissolved organic matter (DOM) -... | ecosystem: Environmental > Terrestrial > Soil >... | reverse complement strand
GCTGCGTTACCTGCCGCTATACTCGCTTCATTACGCAAGGTTGCATATTGGGTAGCGTTTAACAGGTCGAGTTTACGTGCCGGGCCCGATATACCGTAATAGCCAGAGTAGTTAATCTGGTTGGTTCCGGCTTTACCTTTTTTGGTGGTTACCAAAATAACACCGGCCGCAGCACGTGTTCCGTAAATAGCTTGTGATGCGGCGTCTTTCAGAACTTCAATCGATTCGATATCCGATTGGTTAAGATAGCCGATACCGCCGTTATCAACCACCACACCATCAATCACCCATAGCGGGTCGTTATTGTTGAACGAGGTGATACCACGTACTCTAACGGTAGCGCCATCGCCTGGCTGACCATCGTTTGAAGCAATGGTTAAGCCCGATGTACGGCCCTGTAATATCTGCTCAATGCGGGTTACCGGCTGATCTTCGAATTGCTTCGAAGTTACACCCGATATGGCACCTGTGGTGACGCTTTTCTTTTGTGTACCGTAACCAACTACAACTACTTCGCTAAGCGTAGCCACGTCATCTTCTAAAGTGATATTTTTAACACCGTGGCCTACCTCAATCTCGATTTTTTTATATCCTATAAATGATATAGCCAATATGGAGTTAGGGCCTTGAACGTTTAAAGTGAACTTACCGTTGATATCGGTAGTGGTACCGTTAGTGGTGCCTTTTTCTACCACGGTAACACCAATAATAGGCTCGCCTTTTGTATCCACAATTTTGCCGGATACCGGTACGCCAGATACAGCTTCTGTAGTTTCTATCTTATCCTTCACATCGGCCTGCTCTGCATCAACTGATACCGAGTGACCTACATCGGATGATTTGCCTAAAACTATCCGGTTTTTGAGCACCTCGTAATCAATGCCGTTTGGTTTGAGTATCTGGTCTAAAACATACTTAAGCGGTTGGTTAACTGCGTCAATCGACACTTTTTTAAGCATATTTATAGAGCTTTTGCTATAAATAAACTTAATACTGTTGTTTTTTTGCAGATCAGCAAGCACTTCAACCAGGCTAATATTCTGCACGGTCAAATTCACCTTTTTATCAAGCATATCTTGTGCCTTGAGCGAATTTGAATAAGCAACACCTGTTAATAATATTGCTATCAGTATTTGATTTAATGTAATCTTCATGATTTGAAACCAGGGAATAGGTTTTCGTAAATGAAATTTCATATATTTGATTTGTTTCTAATGAAAAAATGAGACAATTGAGGCCCCTTCACCATTAAAATGGCGTTACAATCGGGCTGACTTAAAACTTAGGAGTGGTCGTAACACTTCTAAGTTTTTTTGTTTATGTGTATTTGGATTTGTGCTCCGGAGCGGAGCTTAAGTTGGTAATTTGTTCTTCATATGCTAATTGGTTTTTATGGTTAAATAATTGGTTTATTCAAGTTCAATAACGTTGTTGTCTTTCAGCTCATAGTTCACATTAAGCGATTTTTTAAAGGCCTCCAGCACATCGGGCAGATTAAAGCCTGTCATATCGGCATTCAGGATATAGCGGTTTATGCGCTCGTTGGTCACTTTAATATGAACATGGAATTTTGAGTTTAATGCTGGCACTATTTCGCTTAACAGCTTGTTGTCAAACGTCAGGTTAACCCGGTTCCATATCTGCATGGCGGGCTCGTTCTCTGTTTGGGGTTTTAACAGTTTTTTGTCGACAAGATAAATAGCCTTTTGATGCGGGTATAACATCACATCACCCTTCTTTAAAACCAGCTCGGCGGCTTCAATTTTTTCGTTACCCTTTATGCTTACAGAAACTTTTCCTGTTAGTACCGATACATCGGCCGAATTGCTCAGGTCGTTATCGCGCACTCGGAAACTTGTACCCCAAACCTTGGTTACAATGGCCCGGCTGGTGATAATAAATGGTTGTTTAGGATTTTTGGTAACTTCAAAAAAGCACTCGCCCGACATGGTAATTCCCCGGAAACGGGTATCGAATATTTTTGGAAACTTGATCTGTGAATTTGGGCTTAGCCAAACTACGCTATTATCGGGCAGTACCGATTTGTATATCTGGCGGGTATTGTTGGTAATAATAACCAGTTCCTGCGCACGGGCGTTTATGGTGGTGTTATCTTTTAACCTGCCGGTTTGTGCCAGCCAGATACCCGCGAAAATTAAAAATGAAGCAGCTATACCTGCAACAGCGTACCAAGGCCTAAAGCCTGTACGGCGGGCCGGTTCTTCAACTGATTGCGGCTCAATTTCAACCTCGGGAGTGATATTGGTTAGTATGCGGTTATAGATCTGCTCTTCTAAAAGTTTCTCTTCAAATACAGACAGGTTGGAAACATGATCGGGCTCTCCCTCTAAAGAGTAATACCAATCTTTAATAAGGGCTACTTCTTCATCTGTACATTTCCCATTAATGTACTTTTCAAGTAAATCGGTTGATGGGATGTTTTTCATAAAAGGGAATAAAAGGTCGGTTTATAATAAGATAACGTTTCAGAAACGTACAACCCCTACTCTGTATGAAAAAAAAGAAAAATTAATATCTGTTTTGTGAATTTATGCTTCTTGATGAGACTGTGATTATAGTACTTAGTGAGACTGACTTTCGAACAGCATATTCCACAGTTTCTTCGCGGGCGTTATTGTTGTCCGCCGGCTACTTTCTCCAGTGCCTTGATTCTGTTTTTTTCATCTTGATTTGCCGGATTGATCTCCAGCGCCTTTTTACAACTTTCAATAGCCAGTGGTATATTGCCTGCCTTTTCATAACCGTCGGCAAGGCTATCATAGACATTAAAGGAATTGGGGTAAAGTTCGGTGTTGAGCTTAAAAACCTTGACAGCTTCAGCAACTTTGTTTGATCTCAGTAAGATATAGGCATAGCTATTCAGGACATTTTCTGCATAATCATAGTCCGGGTTCGCCGACTTTTGCAGGATGCGGTACCGGGCGATAGCTGGATCGATCGCGGTTTTATCCGTCTCGCGGCTCAGCCATAGGCTTCCAGGTACCTTCGGCAGCCGGTAGGGCCAGCCTTCCAGGATATTAACGATGGCGGTGCGGATTTCATAAAGGGGTGCGCCGCGCAGGTTGGTCAGCTCGATGATATCAATATGGTCACCGGTGATGCGCTCATTATAAGCCGTGTAGCCACTGAATCCGCCGTCGTGGAACATATCTTTAGCCCCGTTACGCATCGCGATCCACCAGCCGAAGCCATAGCTTTTATCGCCAAACAGGTCATCTTTACGGGTCAGCGCCGGATTTTTCATCACCTCTGCCGAAGGCATAAAGGCTTCGGCCAGGGTTTGGAGTTGAACCAGTTTGAAACGGTATAGCGCCTCGTCCCATTTACACAAATCGCTGGCGGTAGAAATAACGGAAACATTGCCGCCCATAAAACTGTCATAATTATTGACCGTTCCGTACAGCGTATAACCGGTAGCCCTGCTGGTGTCGCGGTGGCTGATCTGGTTGACATGGGTATTGCGCATACCGAGCGGTTTAAATATATTTTGCGCCATAAAATCAGGGAAGTTTTGGCCGGAAACCTTTTCAATGATCATGCCCAGCAAGGAGTACCCGGCATTGCAGTATTCAAATTTCGTTCCGGGTTTAAAATGGAGCCTGTCCTGTTTCAGCAGGATGTTAAATACATCCTGTTCGCTCATATCGGGGTAATCGTCAAATACGGCCAGTCCCGAGGTATGGTAAAGCAGGTTCCGGATGGTTACTTCTTGCATAAAGGGCGGCAATTCCGGGAAAAATTGCCGGATTGGCTGGCTGTAATCCAACTTTCCGCGGTCCTTTAAGATCATAATGCCCATAGCGGTAAACTGCTTGGAAATGGAACCGATATATTCCCCGGTTTCCGGCGTAAAAGGTGTGTTTTTCGCCCGGTCAGCAAGGCCGAACGCTTTTTGGTAAAGGATTTTTCCCTTGCGGGCAACAAGGACGGAGCCGGTAAATTGCCCCCGCCCATATAGCAAGGTCATCAAAGAATCTATCTTTGCGCTTTGTGCCGTAGCTGCTGTTTGCGCCCTCAAACTGGCTATTGGAACGATTAATAAGAAAAGGATAAAGAATTTTGCTTTCATCTGATTTAATTTCTAGCACCTATCAAAAACAAACCTGCTGGTAATTGCCTATAGACTTATTGAAATATATAAAGTTACCGCTCTAAAGAAAAATAGCAGAAAAATCAGAATTATAAAACCTTTTTTTACGGTAAGTAAATGAAGCCGCTTTCGTAACGACATATCAGAAAATGCAAAGTATTTTATCACATAGCAAAAAAGTCTCACTATGAGTTATGAGATCAGTCTCATTGTGAACTATAAAATAACATGTTTTGCTTTAACGATCCTGTCTCTCAATCAGGGTAGGGCGCTTTAATTCAAGTTGCTAATTATTTTTTACCAACGATACATCATCTACATAACAAAAAGCGTTTGCCGCGCCATCTGCCATAAGACCAAACGCTTTGATCAATCATTTAGCTTCATTTCAATTTCATATTGGCCAATAGTTTTGTAACAGATTTATTACTAAAATATCATTTAACACTGATGAACAGCAATAGACCGCGCGTAATTAAATTAAACTATTGACCACCAAAACAATTCACTATGAAACCAAACCTCATTATCAAACTCGCGCTAATCGCCGTAGTTAGCGTTGTCGCGATTATTTCTTGCAAAAAAAAATCCAGCACCACAGATGGCTCTTCAACTGCCAGCATTTCGGCACTAACTTGCGCGAGCACCACATTATCAGGCACTCTGTATGCATCTACTGCGTTCACTGGTACTGCAACTGTTCCCTATACCGGTGGTAATGGCGGTACCTACTCAGCGGGTACAGCCATTTCTTCAACAGGCGTAACCGGATTAACGGCTACCTTACAAGCAGGTACCTTAGCCAGTGGCGCGGGTAGTATAGTTTATACCATTACAGGTACAGCATCGGGCGCTGGTACCGCAACTTTCGCTATTACTTTTGGCGGTCAAACCTGTAGTTGTACAGTAACTGTAATTACAGCTGGCTCATCAACAGATTGCTCTACTTCGACAGGGGTAGCAAAAGTAGTATGTTTAGCCAATGCTTTTTTAGCAACGCTTACAACGACACAGCAGGCGTCTGTTATATTGACATTAAATCTCAGCAATGCAGAAAGATGGTCAAATTTGCCATGCGCGCTTTCATGTAGAAACGGGTTATTATTCAGCAGCCTTAGCAGTGCACAATTAACGGCTGCGAAAGCTATTGCACAGGCGGCATTTGGCACAACAACCGGCGAAGGCTATGACGAATTTACACAAATTATGGCGGCCGATGATTACCTTGGGCAAACTGCTTCCGGTTATTCATCAGGCAACTATGTTATTGCATTTTTGGGCGCTCCAACCACAACGGGGAAATGGATGTTACAGATCGGCGGACACCATTATGCACAAAACATAACCTATGATGCAGGAGTTGTTACCAGTATCACCCCGTTGCACCAGGGCGTAGAGCCCAAAGGCTCGTTTACTTACGGGGGTACTACTTACAGTGGCCCAATGGAATCTGAACATAGCGCGATGCAGGATATGCTGGGTTCTTTCACAAGTACTGAATTAGCTTCAGCAAAGATATCCAGCACTTTTTCAGACTGTTTGATGATACCGGGTTCTACCACCAATACATTCCCAACCACCAAACAAGGAATTCAGGTAAGTACATTGAGCACTGCCGCACAGGCAAAAGTGCTGGCAGCCATGATGCCATGGATTAACGATCTGGATGCTACTTCCGCAACTGCTTTTACTACCATTTATCAAAATGAACTTGCAAGTACTTATGTCTGCTATGCCAGTAATACATCTGCAGTTGCCGGTACGGCCAGTTCATTTTTAGCAACCAATACTGATTATGTAAGAATAGACGGACCAAGTGTTTGGATCGAGTTTATTTGCCAGACAGGCGTGGTGTTCACCTCACAAATACATTATCATAGCGTTATGAGAGACCACAGCCGTGATTATATAGGTTTATAGAAAAAACAATAGAAACTATGTACAACATCATTTCGATAAACAACCGCCAGAAAAACAACTGGCGGCTGTTTATTGTTGTAACCATTTTTGCTGTTACAGCATTAAGGCCAACAATTTGTAGCGCACATCAAACACCGAATACACTTGTTTTTTTAGACGCGAGTCCCAACAGAGTTGCACTGGAGCTCCAAATGCCCCTATCAGAACTGGAACTTGCTTTTGGCAACAATATATCTAAAAACCCCGAAACACTTATTGAAAAGTTTGGGCCGCAGTTAACAGAATATCTTAAAGCGCATATACATGCGTATTTAAAAAAGGCCGCTCCATGGGAGGTTGAAGTAGAATCTTTGAGGATGGACAAAGGAAAATATATCGAGAATGGTATCGATTATTGGGAAGTGATTGCCCACGTTGTTATCATACCGCAGCCGGGCGAAAGTACCCGGAAGTTTATGCTCGATTATGATGTGATTATGCACCAGGTTATTAACCATGCAGCACTGCTTTCTATCCGCAGCGATTGGGAAACAGGGATGTTGAACGATACTTCAAAACAGGCGATAGTCATTGCAACGAACACAGCCAACAACATGATTTATCCCGTTGAAATCAATCTAAAGAAAGGCAATTGGTTTCAAGGTTTAAAAAGCATGTTGATGTTAGGGATAGAACACATCAAAGAAGGCACCGATCATTTACTGTTTTTGATTGTGTTGCTATTGCCAGCCACACTTTTGACAAATGGCAGGAAATGGCAGAAATTTGGTGGCACTAAATACAGTATCCTCAGATTATTGAAAATTGTTACCTCGTTTACAATCGGTCACTCAATTACCCTATTGATCGGAGCTTTAGGCTGGTTAAGATTACCTGCACAACCGGTAGAAATATTGATTGCATTTTCTATTTTAGTTTCTGCGATTCATGCCATAAGGCCAATTTTTCCAGGGAAAGAAACGTATATAGCAGCTGGTTTTGGCTTAATACACGGCTCGGCATTTGCATCCGTATTGGCTAACCTTAAATTGGGTGCCGGTACTATGGCGCTAAGTATTTTAGGCTTTAATTTGGGTATAGAACTGATGCAGTTATTTATCATTTTGATCATTGTTCCCTGGTTGATCCTGCTAAGCAATGACCCATTATACAAATGGGTAAGGATACCTGCTGCTGTTTTAGCAGGCATTGCTGCATTGGGCTGGATCGTGGAACGGGTTTCGGGGAATGTAAACTTTGTTACAGATATTCTGAGTCAATTAACACCTTATGCAATATGGCTTATCGTAGTATTGGCAGTTGTTGCGTGTTTGGTCAGCCTGAAGACCAGATATATTTCAAGACCCCTAAAAGCTATTGTTTAATAAAGGTTACCAGCGGATAAGCAGCAGCAGTGCCAGGGTAAGGTAATGGCTTAGACCCAATTGCAGGCGCTTAAGGGCTTTGGTTAAATGGTTTTCGACGGTTTTTTCGGAGATGCCCAGGTAAAGGGCAATTTCTTTGTTCGATTTATGCTCTTTGCGGCTCAAGGTATAAACCGAGCGGCATTTGTCGGGTAGTTGACTAATTTCCGATTCGATGGTATCGGTCAAATCCTTCAATAAAATCGATTCTTCTGTCGAGTTGTCGGTATCGTTATGGATAACTTTAAAGGCTTCGCGGTATTTTTCTCTTACCGACTCTTTACGGAAATGATCGATAACATGGTGCATAACTGATGAGTACAGGTATGCCGAAACACCATGGTTAATATGGATTGATTGCCTTTTGAACCATAAATTGGTAAACAGTTCCTGAACAATTTCTTCGGAAAGCTCTTTGTTTTTAAGGCGCTTATAGGCCGCGCCGTAAAGCTTTTTCCAATACCTTTTATAGATCTCTTTAAAGGCATTAAGCTCGTCTTCCCGCAGTAATTCAACAAGTTCTTCTTCCGACAGCTTAGCGTAATCAGTCATTTCGGGACAACAATAAGTTTAGACGGTCAATTGGTAATTATGGTGTGAAATTCCAGAAAATTATCATAATTAACAAAAATTTTACATAGAAATATCAGAATATTGCTAATTGCCCTGTTTTCGCGAATGTATTTTTAATTATTTGAAATTTACATTATCATATTGGCAACAAGTGTCAATTTAACATTAGTGTACTTTTTACACCAAGTTAAACTAAATTTTTCACAAAGGTTTTATCCGGGTATTAAAAATATCTTTTAATACCCGTTTTGCCGAATGATAACCGCTCATACCATGTACGCCGCCGCCAGGCGGGGTGGACGACGAGCAGATATAAATTCCTTTTGCCGAAGTCCGGTATGGCGACCAGCGTAAGGCGGGCCTTGTAAACAGCTGGCCCAGATCGGTAACACCACCACCAATATCGCCGCCAATATAGTTGGGGTTATGGGCTTCCATTTCGGCAGTATTCATGGTATGGCGTGCCAGTATAATATCTTTAAAGCCAGGAGCGAAGCGTTCCACCTGGTTTTCTATCCGGTCGGTCATATCGCGCACCGAGCCATTGGGCACGTGGCAATAGGCCCAGGCAGTGTGCTTACCAAGCGGTGCACGGGTATTATCAAACAAACTTTGCTGTGCAAGCAATACAAAAGGTTTTTCGGGGTGTTGCCCCTGCCAGGTTTGTTGTTCTGTAACGGCAATTTCGGCTATGCTGTTGCCCAGGTGTATGGTTCCGGCACGGCGGCATTGTATTGATCTGAATGGTATCGGCGCATCGAGCGCCCAGTCGACTTTAAACACACCCATACCATATCGGTACCGTTCCAGTTGCCATTTGTAGATGGTCGAAAACCGATGCCCGGCTATTTGTAGTAATTGGCGCGGCGTTACATCAAACAAAACGGCTTTTGCCGATGGAAGCTGTTCTATCGATTTGATGTAGGTATTGGTCTCAATCTTCCCGCCCAGCGAAACAAAATAAGCTGCCAGTGCATTGGCAATATTCTGCGAGCCGCCTTTAGGCATAGGCCAGCCCTTCAAGTGCCCGGCTGCCATCAATACTAAAGCCACTGCCGATGTTGCCGCATTGGTGATAGGCTGCATGCCATGTGCCGCCATACCAGCAAATAAACCTTTTGCTTCGGGAGTTTTAAAACGGTTTGATAGCGTTGTTGCCGATGATAAAGCCGCCATGCCAAACCTGGCCATTTTTATAGGGTATTTGGGAAAATGCAAAGGGCCCAATACATCTGCTGCTATAGCCGGCCAATCATTTACAATGGGCTGCATGAGTTTGAGGTATGCCTGCTTATCGGCGCCAAGCAAGCCAGCGGTATCTGTTAGTGATTGTTGCAATACGGCGGTTTTGCCGTTATCAAAAGGGTGGGCCGCTGCTATTGCCGGATAAATATACTCCAGCCCGAAATTTTGAAGCGGTAAGGTTTGTAAATATGGCGATGTTGCCGCTAAAGGATGGATGGCCGAACAGACATCGTGTATATATCCCGGTAAAGTTAAAGCTGCCGACCGCAGGCCGCCGCCAATGGTATCCTTACCTTCAAGTAATAATACCGACAGGCCATTCTGTTGTAATAAAATAGCTGCCGACAGTCCGTTTGGTCCGGAGCCTACTACTACTGCATCATAATCTTTTTCCACGGGGCGCATTATTGATCAAGTATATCAATAAAAAAGCAATTTTAATAAAGCATTGGGCAACAGTAATATGTTATTTTGATAAGTGTTTTTTATATATTTAGCCCATTAAACCTAATCCCAAATCTTATTAAAATGATGTATCATCTACTTCAAATGCAGCCATTTTTATTACTGCTTATTATTTTCATAGTATTTGGCGGAGTTGGCGTTGGCGGGGTTTATTTGTTTAGAAAGTACATCAAGATAAATTACAAGCGAGCGCACAATGAAGCAGTGGGGTACACTTTTGCCATTTTAGGTGGTTTTTATGGCCTATTATTGGGTTTTGTTGTGTTTTTTGTTTGGGATTCGATGAAAGAAGGGCACAATAATGCCGATAGGGAAGGTAGCCTGGCAAAAGGATTGTACCGTGATATTCGTTACTACAGCGATGACAGCCAGGCAAAACGTGACGTAATGAATAGTTATATAACCTATGTAAATTACGTTATTGAAAAAGAATACCCGGCTATGGAGCATTTGCAGGAACAAAGTGACACCGGCCGCTTGTATTTTAGCGATGTATATAACAAAATGGAGAGGTTGCACGGCAACGATGTACAAATGGCACAAATGCTTGGCCAGTTAAACGAATTGGCCACTTACCGCAGTTTGCGGCAGTTAGATGCCGACTCGGCAATACGTATTGAAATATGGATACCCCTATTGATTGGTGCTTTTATCTTACTGGTATCGGCGTTGTTGATAGATGTTGAAAGTATAAGGCTGCACATGATGGTAAGTGCCATGCTCGGTGTTTTTATTGGGATGGTAATGTATATCATCATCCTGGTAGATCATCCCTTTACAGGGAAAATACGCATTGAGCCTACAGGGTACGAGGATGTAATTAAAATGACCCACGATATTGATAAATAATAACTAGTCCAGCACCAGGCACTCGTGTCCGTTGTGATTTAATAGTTCAATAATTTTTATCGGGCAAAAATCGTTACCTTCAACTCTTAATATCCTGTCGCAATCGTTCAGGTCGAAATTGATTTTAATAAACGGGAATTGTCGCAGCAAAACAGCATGGAGCATTTTAGCCTGCTTTTGCCATTTAACATCTGTTTTAAAAACTTCAACCATTCCCATTCAATTTTAAAAATTACTCTTGTTCATTATTATCAAAATTCACCATCCACTGTGTGCCGAATTTATCAGTCAGCATACCAAAATAGGCGCTCCAAAAAGTTTTTTGCAGTGGCATGGTTATCTCGCCACCGGCGCTAAGCCCGTTAAATATTTTTTCGGTTTCGGCCTCGCTTACAGTGCTTACACTTAAATAAAAGTTGTTACCAACCACCAGGTTTTGCCCCATCGAGCCTAAAGCATCAGTACCCATTAATACATTATCGTTACCAATTGGGAGCGAAATGTGCATTAATTTTTCTGCATCCTCGGCGGATAGGTTTTTGGTAGCTTCGGGAATGCCTTTATACCGTTGAAGGATTGAAAATTCGCCGCCAAATACTGATCTGTAAAAATTAAAAGCTTCTTCGGTATTACCTAAAAAGTTTAAATACGGGTTAATTGTTGCCATTGTAGTGTAGTTTATTTTAGTTAATTATTGAGCCGGGAATTTGCTTTCGTCCATATAGAACAGCTCCCACTGATGGCCGTCCAGATCATGGAAGCCCCATTGGTACATATAATCGCCATGGTCAACCGGGTCGATAGGGGTGGTAGCGCCCGCGGCTTTTGCTTTATTTACCAGGTCGTTCACTTCGTCTTTACTGTCCGCCGAAAGAGCGATGATCGCTTCCGCTGACTTAGAAGTATCACAAACCTCCTTATTGGTAAAGCCTTTAAAGAAGGGCTCGGTGAGCAACATCGCATAAATATGCTCGCTTATTATCAGGCAGCCTGCTTTATCGTCGGTAAACTTGGGATTAAAGGTATACCCCATTTTGGTAAAAAACGCTATCGACTTATCGAGGTTTTTGACGGATATGTTTACAAAAATTTTGCTTGTCATGGTATTTGGTTTTTTTATTTTTCCAGATTGTTTTTTAATGTGACCAGGCTGGTTTGCATATCCTTGCCCAAAACTTTTTTTAAATTGAGTATGATGTGCATAACCCGCATCATATAAGTGCAGGTACCTTTAAATATCCATTTTACTTTGGTTTCGGTTGCCGATAGTGCTTCGGTTACCACACTGGGATGGGCTATACCTACAAAAGGTTTTTCAAAACGTACTTCCATATCAGCGCGGTCATCCCCGGTTAATTTAATGATCTCCTGCTCGCCTTTACCTGCCTGTTTGTTCTCGCTATCCCATGCATAGATAAAACCAACGGTACCATCGGTGCCTGTAAAACTTTTTTTCATAGATGGGTCTGTCATCACCCACTTGCTATAGTGATCCTGATTTTTCAAAAGTTTAACGTAATTAAAAACGTCGGCTTTGGGGCGTTTTATCACTATTTCACGTTCGATCACATACTCCTCTGGTTTGAAGATGGCCACTATAAAAGGTATGGCGATAATGGCTAATATAATGGCTAAAATTATCATATAGCTAAAATTTATATCAATTGTTAAAATCTATAGTTTTTATTGATGATTGGAATTAATCGTTGATTTTATGGTAGTAAATGTACGAAGTAAACAATACACCGAAAAAAATGATCGCCTGTATTGCTTCGCTACCAAAGCCATCAATGGTAACGTGCGCGACAAACGCGGAGATGAAAGTGATACCGAACGCTACGTATGCCCAATCCTTCAACCATTTCCACATTGGGATGATCAGTATCAACGCGCCGATAGTGCTGCCTATAGACGCTTCTACCATTAACCAACGTGGTAAACCCAAATGTGTACAAGTTTGCGTAGCCATGTTGGTGTTGATCATGAACGCGCCGGGTATCTGCGCTAAGGTTATGAGGCTGGTTGTGATCCAATAAATAACTTTTGTAGCTGTGGTAACTTTTTTTTCTGTGCTCATCATGATATGGTTTTAAGTCTTTAAGTATTTTAAAGTTAAAGAAAATATATTGCTGTTATGCGTTTTGCAGTTTTACCATGCACAAAACTTCATCGTCGTTTTTGTACCATTCGATGCACCAGCTGCTCCAGTCTAACCTTGAATTAGCGAGCAACGCCATAAACGTCGGTCCGAATTTTTGCATATTGTTTTTCCAGTCGTATATCGTTTCGGTAACGTATTCACCTTTCGGGATAATGAAAGTTTCTAAACCGAGCTGCTCACCTTCGCCATCAAATTTTTCGGTAGCGGC
>Ga0105855_1000752_pt1 | contig 12962 bp, 14 predicted proteins | sample OrgsoiDNA_201059_FD_89680 | JGI IMG/M metagenome (GOLD analysis project Ga0105855, IMG submission 89680) | Permafrost soil microbial communities from the Arctic, to analyse light accelerated degradation of dissolved organic matter (DOM) -... | ecosystem: Environmental > Terrestrial > Soil >... | reverse complement strand
AATCGGCGGCACTGGTAATAACCTCGACAATCCCAACTTCAACGCCACGCCGGGCAGTCCGGAATTGAATTTGGCCCCGTTGAATTTCGCGCCTGGCACGGCCAACGGCCTGATAAACGGCCCGAATCCCCGGACCATTTCCAACGTTATTTCGGGTGGCACTGGCGCGCAGGGACAAAATGGCCAGACCACCGATCCCGTTGCCTCTGCGTGGCTTTATGTGTGGGGGCAATTCGTCGATCACGATCTGGGTCTCGAAGCGGCGCCGCTCACGACCGACGCGATCAACATCACAATTCCCGCGAATGATCCCGACGTGAGCGCCGGCACCGTCATCTCAATGACCCGCGCGGTCCGCAGTCCGGCGACCAATACGATCGTCAACACGGTTGCAGGTTATCTCGACCTGTCGCAACTTTACGGCTCGACTCAGGAAATGGCCGATAACTTGCGCAATGCGGACGGCACTTTGAAAGCGTCGCCCGACGGACAGTCGCTTCCGATTGTCGCCGGTGTCTTTGAAAGTGGCGACCCGCGGGTAATGGAGAATCCCGAGCTCACAGCGACCACGACGCTTTTCATGCGCGAGCACAATAATTGGGTAGGTCAGCTGAAAGCCCAGCAACCGACCTGGTCAGGTGACCAGTTGTACAACATGGCGCGAGCGATCACCACCGCCGAGTACGAGAACATTGTGTATTCCGAGTATTTACCTGTGCTGATCGGCCCGGTGCTCGGACCCTACAGGGGATACGACTCCTCGCAAAACGCGCAGATCTCGCAGGAATTTTCTGCTGCCGCGTTCCGCGTCGGTCATTCGCAGATCTCGGATACCCAGGAGGGCGTGGACAACGCTGGCGTTACCACCTTCAGTGAGGGACTCAGCGAAGCGTTCTTCAATACACCTCAAGTCGACATTGCGAACGGCACCGATCCCCTTCTGCGCTCTCTGAGTCTGGATTTCGCGCAGGCAACGGACGTGTACGTGGTCGCGACGTTGCGCAATCTGCTGGCCGCCAGCCTCGTGGGCGGCGGAGTCGATCTGATCGATCTGATAGCGATCGACATCCAGCGAGAACGCGATGTGGGAGTTGGCAGCCTGAACCAGATCCGCATAGCGTTAGGCCTCGCGCCTTATCAGTCGTTCGATGCATTGACCAGCGATCCCGCGCTGCAAACCCAGTTGAAAACCGTCTATGGCACGATTGATCAAGTAGACCTTTTCATTGGCGGACTCGCGGAAGCGCATGCGCCCAACGCGGTTGTCGGGCCAACGTTTCAGAGAATCATCGGCAACCAGTTTTCCGCGTTGCGCGCGGGAGATCGTTTCTTCTGGCTCAACCAGGGGTTCGATCCGGCAACTACCCATATGATTGCGAACACGACGCTTGCCGACATCATCCTGCGTAACACGGACACAACCGCGTTGCAGCAGCATGTCTTCATTCAAGGGCCGCCGGTAACACCGCCCTCGCATCACAAGAGTCAGACTCCAGTTCCTCGCGGGATGAGGCCGGATGCTGCGTCCGCCGTCAATCCGGCGCGTTGAGTCGAGACGGTCGGTCTAACGAGAATGTCCCCATGGCGGGACATTCTCGGGCGTGTCTTCCGCGACTACCAAGCCATTAGTGTCTATAAAGGAGTCCGGATCAAATGCCCCTGACCGGTGATGACCATTTCGACGGGCGTTGTTCGACAGATCCGATGATGGGCGATCGGCAAACCCGGATTCGAACGGTAACGCGGCGGCGCGATCGATCATTCGCCAAGCGTCAGCCGATGAGATCGGCACCTGTCGTCAGGACAATCTTTCCAAAGTGTGCGCCGGAATCGATCAGCTCGTGAGCGCCGCGAGCGTCGGCAAGCGCAAAGGTCTTGTAGATAACCGGCTTGATCTTGCCGCTCTCGATGTGCGGCCAGACCTGCCGCGCCAGTTCATTGACGATGGTCGCCTTGTCCGCGGAGGTGCGCGAGCGCAATGTCGAGCCCATATGCGTCAGACGTTTCGTCAACATCGGCACAAGGTTGAGATCCTTCGCCGGCCCCGCGATCACGCCCACCTGGAGGATCCGACCGTCCATGGCTGCAGCGTCATAGTTTCTGGCCACGTAATCGCCGGCAATGATGTCGAGGATTACGTCGACGCCTCGTCCCTCTGTGAAACGCTTTGTTTCGGCGACAAAGTCTTCCTCGCGATAATTGATCGCGAGGTCTGCGCCTAGCGCCAGGCTCGCCTCCCGATGCGCCTGCGACCCCACTGTCGTGATGATTTTCGCAGCGCCGAATGCCTTCGCCAGCATGGTCGCCGTAGTACCGATACCTGACGCTCCGCCATGGATCAACACCGATTCGCCGGCAACCAGCTTGCCGCGCTGGAACAGGTTCAGCCATACCGTCATAAACGTTTCGGGCACGGCCCCCGCTTCCACCAACGTCAGGCCTTTGGGGATATGCATCGTGTTGCAGGCATGCGCGACTGCATATTCTGCGTAGCCACCGCCGGGAATCAATGCACACACCAGTTCGCCGATACGGAATTGCGACGCGTCGGCGCCAACGGCAACCACTTGACCTGCCACTTCCAGCCCTGGAATGTCCGAAGCGCCGGGGGGCGGATCGTAGAGCCCTTTGCGCTGGAAAACGTCTGGACCGTTCACGGCAGCCGCGTGGATGCGGATCAGAACCTGATCGGCGGCCGGCATCGGCACCGGGCGCGTGGTCGGCACCAGGACCTCAGGACCGCCGGGCTGTTTAATCTCAATGGCCGTCATGGACGATGGCACACGATAAGTTGAAGCAGACATGGATAGCACTCCTTCTATAGATGAGGCTCGATTGATCCGGGCGGATCATTGAACGAGAAACTCTTGCGTTCAGTATAGGTCTCGACATTGCTGCATATGTGCAGCATTATTCACGTGATGACATGCAAATTTGCATCAGGGAGGGTGGCACGATGAACTGGGATGACACGCGAGTGTTTCTCGCGGTGGAGCGGGAAAAAACGCTCCGTGGCGCGGCCAGGACGCTCAATCTCGATCAGGCGACGGTCGGCAGACGGATTGCGGCACTAGAGCATGCCCTTCGCGCAACGCTCTTTCTACGCACCTCTGAGGGTTACGCCTTGACCGCTGCAGGAGAGGCCGCGCTGCGCTCCGCGGAGAAAATGGAACACTCCGCACACGAACTCGTCAGACGAATTCAAGGCACGGACACACGGCTCGCGGGGGACGTAAGAGTCACCAGCACCGACTCGATCGCGCTCGAATTCCTGCTTCCCGCCATCGAACGCCTGCATGCAGCGCATCCCGAAGTGCGTGTCCTGCTGGACACGTCGACGCGCATGCTAAATCTGGCAAAGCGTGAAGCCGATATCGCGGTCCGATCAGTCAGGCCGGATAATCCCGAGCTGATCGCGCGACGCCTGGCTCGCTGGCCCATGGCGCTCTTTGCATCGAAAGCATATCTTGAGCAGCACGGCAAGCCTGCCCCTGGCTCCGCATTCGAGGGTCACGATCTTGTCGTCTATCAAGGAAACTGGACCGGTAGTCGATCGCCGACTCTTGCTGGCGAACCTATACACGCGGGGCGCATCGTATCGACATTCAATTCGAGCCTCATGCTGCGTACCGCGGTAAAGGCCGGCATCGGCATCGGTGAGCTTCCGATACATCTCGCTGAACACGACGGCCTCGTGCAGATATGGCCGGAACCCGCACGTGGCGCGGTCTACGAAATCTGGCTCGTCACGCATCAAGACCTTCGGCATACCGCGCGCATCGCAGCAATGATCGACGGCATCGTCGCCGCGTTCGAAGATCACACAGACCACACGCAATAGTCACGCGCGACTTAGAGAGGGTAGGCCTCGGCGGTTTGAAACGCGGCAGGGATTCGTTCGCCCCAAACACCGGTCGCGGTTGGGGAGCGACATGTGCATTGAGCGGGTGAACCGAATAAGCTTCGACAGCCGTTCACCTGCAATAAGGGAGGGCCCGTTGTTGTAATGATAAGATCAGGTATGCGAAGTATTGGTTAGTCATGAGCGCATACCTGATAGAGATAACAGGTTCCTATGCTTTCGTTTTCAACTGCTGCGCTTCAACACGCAGCGTGAGGGTCGGCTTGGAGATTTTCGGCTCCGTGGTCTTCTTAAGACACAACCGGAGACCTGTGCGATACCTGCCCGTTGCATTCACCCTAGCGGCGACACGCCGACCACGCGCGCATGTGCCCATAGCAGCACGAACACGTACAGCCCCAAGCCCGCGACGATGACAATCCCATCGTTCATAGCAGAAGCTGGTGCGCCCGGCAGCGGGCGGACGTGGGGGCGTCGGCTGACCGAGATCAGGTCCGCCACCGCCCAGACGAGAAAACCGCCGAACAGCAGCAGGTCGTTCAGCGTGCCGTTGGCGAGCAAATGCGACACCGCCCACAAAATCACGGCGAGCAGCATCGGATTCCGGGCCATGCGTTTAATTCGGCCCGGCAGATAAGCCGCGATCAGCAGCGGAAACACCGGCAACATGAGCAGGAACGCGAGATGCCGCAGCGCTATTGGTGGTACGTAGACCATGACCGGTATCTGTCGCGCGATGCCGTAACCGTAGATCATCGCGACCAAACTCACGATCGACACTAGCGCATACAGTCCTTTCCACGCGTTCTCGCCCATTCGCCCGGCTTGCGCGTCTCGCCAGCCTGGCGCGACGATGGAGATGGAGTGAATGGCGAGGAAAATCAGCAGACCTGCAACGAAGATTGTCATAGTTTCGATCAAATGTTGACGGTAGCAACATTTAAAATAAGTGCTGCGCCTGCGTTCGTCAAGCTAAAATTGACGGCGTCAACATTGGTGGAAACAGATGACCATTAGAAAGACGAGCAAACAAGCACTAACTGACGTGGCCAAGCGTCCGTATCACCATGGCGCATTGCGTGAGGCAATGCTGGAAGCGGCCGAGCGCATCCTTGCTCGGGAGGGCATCGGCGGGCTCACTCTGCGTGCCGCCGCGCGCGAGGCCGGCGCTTCTCACGCCGCGCCCAAGAACCACTTCGACAACGTGACCGGGCTGCTCAGCGAGTTGGCAGCCGTAGGTTTTCGCCGCTTCGCGCATCGCCTGCTTGAAGCGGCCGCCGCGGCCGCTACGCCCGAGGGGCGGCTTGTCGCCCAGGGGCGTGCCTACGTTGAGTTCGCGACGCAGTTTCCGGGTCTCTTCATGCTGATGTTTCGCAGTGAACGGCTCGATCTCGAACGGCCGGGTTTGCGCGAAGCGATGAGCGGTGCATCGTCGATGTTGCGCGCGGCGGTCGGGGCGCCACAAGAACCCGACGGCATCCTGCCGACGGACGGTGCCGCGCGGATAGTTACCGCTTGGGCGCTTGTCCATGGGTTCGCCATGCTACAGATTGACGGGCGTCTCGACGCCATAGTCCGTAGCCTGCCGGAGGGCATGGACGCAATGGCGTTGCTCGATGTCATTCTCAATGCGGGCGGCGGCCAACTGAGAAGTAGCGACTCTGTCGCGATGGAGGATGACGGGTCGGCCTACGACTAGAGCGGGTTTCATTCCAATCAGCGCGAGCGCAAGAGGACCAGCACGAAGACTTGAGGCGCCGGAGATAACACGCGTTTGCCGCGCGTCGTTTTTACAAAACCTTTACGGCGGGAAGCGTTCTTTCGACACGGCCATTACCGAGGAAGATCAACAATACCAAGCGATCCGAAGACGGTATGGTTTTCGCAAGATCGACACTATAAAAAGCGGGAGTGCTATGACCGACGACGTTCGGGTTTTGATCGAAGAAATTCAACGATACGCGGGAAACCGCGCGCAGGACGTGACACGTGGCGCGGAAACGCCGGCGCTGGCCGCGCTGATGGTCGAGAAATTCGGTGAAGGTCTGGTAAAGGCGGGGTACTTGCTGGGCGTTGACCGAGCCGATGAACTCAAGCATGAAATTGACCGTCTGGTACGCGAGATCGACGTGCAATACCCCAAGCATCTTCAATGCCGGTTTGAAGCGCGCCCGGCGGGACTGGCCATTAACGGTACAGCCCACTGAGCGTGGCTTTTGCCGACGTGAAAAATGGCCTTGGCCGATTCCCGGCCTCCTGGCAGATAGAGAGTACTACCAAGTATGGGCAGATTGAATTTTTATGCGAACTTCTTCTGCCGGTCCGCTCCAATTTATGGATGATGTTATGGCTTTCAAAAAAACCAAGGGCAACATGACCGTTGAGGCTTGTGTCCTGCCGTCCCCCGGCCAGATGTTCAAAGGCGCTATCCGCGTGACAACGGTTCGTGACACTAAGACGATCGAGCGAGTGACGGGGCGCGGCTGTGGCCGCCCGATGCGTGACTCTGACGCAGCATTGGCGATGGCTGAAACTGCTGCGAGACAGATGATCGGCGCCTGAGCTTTAGCAGGTCCAACCGCTGCAAGCGGGCGTCCTGATCGCTTATGGGAGCAGTGCGCTCCACTTCCTCGCAAGATCCATATGCTCGACACGGTCGATCAGCGCCTGGGTGAATACGCGAATTTTAGCGGGCTGATGGCGCCTACTCTGGTAAGCAATATTGATGGTGAGACGGGGCAGTTGCCAGTCCTCGAGCAGGGGCACGAGACGGCCGGCCACAATATCGTCGTGAACAATGTACAACGGCTGTATGACGATGCCCATGCCGGCATAGCCCGCCGCGCAGATCACCTGTCCCTCGTTCGAATCCAGTGTGCTCGTGATCGGGACGTCGCGGCTCTCTTCTCCCCGCGTGAGATGCAGCACGTAGGGATCCAGCGCAAGGTTATAGACAAGCATCCGGTGGCCCGCAAGGTCTTCGGGTGTCATTGGACGCCCATGCCTCGCCAGATATCCAGGCGACGCTGCCAGTACTCGTCGCGTCTCGGCCAGACGCCGCACCGTGATGCCGGAATCGCCCTCGTACTCGCGCGTGCGAATGGCCACGTCTATGCCGGCTTCGATGAAATCCGGATACCGGTTCGCCGCCACGATTTGCACGGATAGCTCCGGATATTGCAGGCTGAACTCGGGCAACCAGGGCGCAATATGCATCATCGCGAACGAGACGGAACTCGTGACACGCAACGTGCCGCGCGGGTTCAGCGCGGCGTCGCCGGCAGCAGAATCGGCCTCAGCCATCTCCGCCAGTATGGTGCTGCAGCGCCGGTGATAGTCGCGGCCGGCATCAGTCAGCCAGAGCCGGCGTGTGGTTCGCTCAACCAGCCTTGCGCCCAGCCGCTCTTCCAGCGCACTCAATGTCCGGCTGGCCGCGGCGTTCGACATATTCAGTTTCTCCGCCGCTTTCGAAAGGCTGCCCGTCTCCGCCGTCAGGACAAAAAATTCGATCTGGGTGAATCGGTCCATAAGTGATTTTTCCGCCTGGTGGAAATATCATTTCACTATAGCGCGTTTTATTCCGGTGAACCACGGGCTAATATTGGTGGAATCAGGCTCGCTGATCATTACCGGCAGCGGCTATAAAAGGAGACACCCACAATGCGCAATATCGACGAAGACACCATCACGCAGGCTGTCCTTGCGTCAATGGATGGATGTGGCAACCCACGCCTTCATACCGTCATGACGAGCCTCGTGCAGCATCTGCACGCGTTCGCCCGTGAAGTGAAGCTCACCGAGGACGAGTGGTTCACGGCCATCAAGTTCCTGACCGACGTAGGCAATATCACAGACGACAAACGCCAGGAGTTCGTCCTGCTCTCTGACACGCTGGGACTCTCCATGCTGGTCACCACGCAGAACAACAGGAAGCCTGCAGCGTGCACCGAGGCGACCGTATTGGGTCCCTTCTTCGTAGACGGCGCACCGGAGTATCAGAACGGCGACGATGTATCGAATGGTGCGTTGGGCGCGCCGTGTTTTGTGCAGGGTCAGATTCGCGGCGTGAACGGCGAGCCAGTTGCCGATGCGTCAATCGATGTATGGCAGTCGGATGAAGACGGTTTTTACGACGTGCAGAAAACCACTGATGACGTAGGCAACATGGTGCATAGCGCACGCGGCAAGTTGCACGCGCGAGCCGACGGCCGCTTTCATTTCCGGTCAATTCTCGCCGAGGCTTATCCGATCCCTCACGATGGCCCGGTTGGAAGAATGCTCGATGCACTCGGGCGACATCCGTGGCGGCCCGCCCATCTGCATTTCTGGATCAAGGCGCCCGGTTATGACACGCTGATCACCCACGTGTTTCGCGACGGCGATCAGTATCTGGACTCGGATGCGGTGTTTGGCGTGCGGTCGAACCTGGTCGTGGAATGGGTAAAGCACGAACCTGGCATAGCGCCCGACGGCACCGTCATGGGCACGCCGTTTTATACGCTCGACTATGACTTTGTCCTGAACCGCAAAGGGGTCGCGGCATGATTCGGCATATCGTCATGTGGCGTGTGAGCGGAGAAACGCCGGAGGAAAACTTAGCGTCGCGGCAGCTCGTCAAGCACAGCTTTGAAGGGCTGCGGGGTCGTATCCCCGGTATGATCCATCTGGAAGTCGGTTTGGATTCCAGTGCCGCGGATTATGCCTGCGACGTTGTCCTGGTTACCGATTTCGAATCGCAGCACGCGCTTGAGGCCTATGCCAGTCACCCTGAGCATCTGCGTGTGAGGCAGCAACTGGGCGATATCCGGACCGCCCGGTTTCAAGTTGACTACCCGGTCGAACCTTTGACGCCGGCTTCACTGTCGACCGTGGAGACGGCCAATGCAGGCATTTGACTTCGTCTATTCGGCGCGGGCGGCGCGAGTGGTGTTCGGCGCAGGCAGCCTGCAGCATCTTGAACGCGAAGTGCTGAACCTGAATGCCGAGCGAGCGCTGATCCTGTGTACCCCTCAACAACGCGACGTTGCCGAAGCACTGGCCGTCCGCCTGGGAACGCGTGCGGCGGGTATCTTCGATCGCGCGGTCATGCACGTGCCGGTGGAGCTCGCGGCCGAAGCCCGGCAATTGGCTAAAAGATTGAATGCGGATTGCGCAATCGCGCTGGGCGGTGGCTCGACCATTGGACTTGGCAAGGCAATCGCACTCGAATCAGACTTGCCGATACTCGCTATTCCGACGACCTACGCCGGCAGCGAAATGACACCCATTTTCGGTTTGACGGAAGCGGGCCTGAAGCGAACCGGAACCGACTTGCGGGTGCTTCCCAAGACGGTAATCTACGATCCCGAATTGACGCTGACGCTCCCGGCGCAACTGTCGCTGACAAGTGGTATCAATGCCATTGCGCACGCTGCTGAAGGACTCTATTCGCGCGATGCCAATCCGATTATCAGCTTGATGGCGGAGGAGGGTATTGCGTCACTGGCACGTGCATTGCCGGTGGTTGTCGCGCAACCTGAGGATAGTTACGCGAGATCGCAGGCGCTGTACGGCGCGTGGTTGTGCGGCACGGTGCTGGGAAGTGTTGGCATGGCCTTGCATCACAAGCTCTGTCATACGCTTGGCGGCAGTTTCAATCTGCCGCATGCGGAGACCCACACGATCATCCTGCCGCACGCACTGTCCTACAACGCGAGCGCCGCGCCTGATGCAATGAAGCGGATAGCACGCGCCCTCGGGCACAACAACGCGGCGATGGGTGTGTATGAACTCGCGAAGGCGAATGGTGCTGCGGTCGCGCTTAAAGACATCGGGATGAGCGCGGCACAGCTTGATCGAGCGGCGGAGATTGCCAGCGCCAATCCGTACTGGAATCCGCGGGCTGTTGAATACAACGCGATTCGCTCGCTGCTGCAGGATGCCTTCGATGGCGCACCACCGCGCGAACATTAATGCGGTTTTGTTGAGGTGCCGCTTTATATAGGCCATACACCTCTCTTTCGCGAAAGTAGAAGACGCCGCTTACGAGCGGCGTTTTTTACTTTCAGGGTTGTCGTTTTCGCTTGTTTCACCGCGTCGATCAGCACCTTTCACGACGGGATGCGCGCCTCGTTTCCTCTCACACAAGTTCCGGCTCGGTTGCAGCAGACGATGAAGCAAACAGCTTGTCACGCGAGAGCGCCGCAATCATCACGCAGGACAACACCGCAGGTATCGCAGCTGCCATAAAGAGGTAACGCGACGACCAGTGCAGTTCCATTAGATTGCCTGCAACAATAGGGCCGACAATCGATCCGGCGCGACCGACACCCAGGCTCCAGCCGACTCCCGTCGCGCGCAACGCTGTGGGGTAGATCGTTGCCGCAAGCGTATTGTTCGCCGGTTGCGCGCCAACAATGCCGAAGCCACTGACTGCAACAAAGGCCATCATCAGCGCGAAGGAAAGGTGCGACGTCTGGCCGATCCCCGCGATTGCCAGCGCCGCGATCAGGTAGCCCGGCGAGAGGATACGGAAGAATCCCCAGCGATCGATAAGCGGCCCCATCGCAATCGTTCCTATCACCCCGCCTACTTGCAGCGTGGTGCCGACAAGCGACGCGCGAGACACGCTGTATCCGGCATCGGCCGCAATAGTCGGCAACCAGTTCGCCAGGAAGAACAGGTTCAGCAAGTTCATGAAGTTCACGGCCCACAGCAGTAGCGTCACGCGCGCGCGGCCGGACGCGAAAAGTTCGCTGACCGGCATGCCTGTCAGCGCTTGTTCACGCACGAGGTAGCGATGCGGCGTACAGCTTTCTACGAGCGGGGAGATCTTGCTAAGCCAGTGACTCACGCGAGCGAGACCGCGCTGGCGCAGTACGAGGAACTGCATCGATTCAGGCAGGTAGGCGAGCATCGCTATCGCAATGGCAAGGGGAACCGCACCGCCAAATAGAAATACGGATCGCCATCCCGCCGCCGGAATCAGCGCCGCTGACGCTAAACCACCGAGTACTGCGCCGCCCGTAAAGCCGCACGAGACCCACATCATCAGCGTTGCCCGTTTGCGCGTCGGGCTGTATTCACTGACCAATGCAATCGCGTTGCCCATAATGCCGCCAAGCCCCAGTCCGGTGATGAAACGTAACACGAGGAGTTGCGGCAGCGTCGAAGCGAACGAAGTCGCGAACATGCAGACGGAGAGAAAAAGCGTCGCCCCGATCAGCACGGGCCGTCGTCCGATCCGGTCGGCGACTGGACCCAGGATTAACGACCCAAGCATCATGCCGATCAGGCTCGTGGCGAATACCGGTCCCATCGCCGCGCGGGAAACACCCCATTCGTGAATGATCGACGGTGCGACGAAGCCCATCGCCTGAACGTCAAATCCATCCATCACAACCGAGAAGCCCACGAGCACCATCACCCATTTCTGGAAGCGGCTGAGGGGATGACTGTCGATGAGTGCGGCAATATCGATTGCGTCGCTCGTCTCGTCGGTTGGCGTGCTATTGCTGCGATCGGATAGTGCGGCGGATTTTGTGTTCATCGTGGCTCCGGACCTCTGCGACATTGTTTTCTACTTCAGGCCGAAGAGACGTTGCGCATTGTCGCGTCCGATCTTGCGGCGGTCGTTCTCGCTGATCTCGCAGTTGTCGAACCATCGCGCGGCGTGTTCATGCTTTTCGAACGGGTAGTCGACTGAATACATGATGCGGTCGCTACCCACTTCGAGCAGGGTCGACAGCAGCGTCGGTGTGCGGAAATTACCACTGGTGGTGATGTAGACGTTCTCGCGCAGATAGTCGCCGATCTCACGGGCGCATGGCATGCCGCGACGGCCCTTGCGCAGAATGTGATCGATGCGCCAGACGTTGAAGGGAATGCCCTCGCCGAAGTGCCCAAGGATCATCTGCAATGCGGGGTGCCGGTCGAACAGGCCGCTCGACATCAGGCGCAACGCGTGCACGCTCGTTTCCGCAGCGAATGCCCAGGTCGGTCCCGTCAACCAGGGACTGTCCTTGTAGATAGGTTCACGGCTTGGCAGCGGGTCGCGCGGATGCATATAAAAGGGCTTGCCAAGAGCCGCCGCATGATTCCAGAAATCGGCGAACTGGGGAGCATCGTAGTAAGCAACGGTGTGCTCATCGCCGACCTGGGAAAAACCGTTCACGAGGAAACCGTGGAAACCAAGTTGTGTCACGCAGCGCTCCAGTTCGCGCGCGGCAGCTTCGGGATCCTGCATCGGCAACGCGGCGAACCCACCGAAACGCGTGGGATGACGTTGAATCTGCTCGGCGAGAATGTCGTTCGCGCGCTTGGCGACCTGGACTGCCGTTTGCGGATCGGGGATCGACTGGACGGCGGGTGAGTTGAGCGACAGGATCGACAACGCCGTGCCCCATTCGTCCATCTGTTCGAGCCGCTGATGTTCGAAATCCAGAAGGTTCTGCTTGAGTTGCGTCCACATCTCGGGGCGCGCATAGACTTGAGAGTCACCGATAGTCAGATCGATGGCGAAATGCTCTTCTAACGCAATTTTATCTTTCATGGCGGCAGGGCGAAAAAGGAGGCGATTGTGAATGGCTGATGACCTCAGCACGGTTGCGATACAGCTGCATCGCGTGATTAAGTACTTGAAAAATCAAATAATGTGCGTGAAGTATATGCTTGATTTATCAAATACTAATCCGGGAATACCCTGGAATCGTTTTCCGTGTGGGCCAAGTTTTCCGTAAAATTCTCGGCAGGAGGAGAGGCGGGGTATACTTGACAAATCAATCAATATTTATTGCCGTAGAAAAAGGGGTTGCAGCACATGGGAAAACGCCACGAGGTATCCATCACGGTCGAGCACGATCTGGAGGCGGCAATCCCGTATCTGGTCGCGAGAACGGGCAGCAGGATCGGGAACGCGTTCGCCAAGGCGCTCAAACCCTATGGGCTCAGCCTCACGGAATGGCGGGTATGCGCTTCACTGGGACAGACCCCTCATCAACGTTTATCGGAGTTGGTGGTTCGTGCATGTGTCGACGTGTCGGCGCTGTCTCGTATCGTCGATCGCCTGATCACGCAGGGCTACGTTTCCCGTGAGAAGAGCGCGGAAGATGCGCGTGCGGTT
>Ga0105855_1000751_pt1 | contig 12978 bp, 7 predicted proteins | sample OrgsoiDNA_201059_FD_89680 | JGI IMG/M metagenome (GOLD analysis project Ga0105855, IMG submission 89680) | Permafrost soil microbial communities from the Arctic, to analyse light accelerated degradation of dissolved organic matter (DOM) -... | ecosystem: Environmental > Terrestrial > Soil >... | reverse complement strand
TCCACGGCGAGCGTCAAGGCGCTGTTGCCCTTGTGGCTCTTGGCATTTGGGTCAGAAGCTGGCAAAAGCAGCCGCACGCATTCCAATGCGGCTTGCGACTCGGCCTCCGAGGAGCATCTTGCGTTCGCCGCCCTCATAAGCGCGGTGGCCCCTCGCAAACACGTTTTCTTCGCGTCGGCGACCGGCAGCAAAACCCTCACGGCTTCCACGCGAACTTCGCGCGCCGCCACCATCAAGGGGGTAAGCCCGTCTTTGCCTGATTCGTTCGGATCGTGTCCTGCGTTCAGCAGGTCCAAGATGTTCAACGTTGGCCCGGATTTCGCGGCGATCGCCAAAAAATTGCGTTTTTTTCGCGTGGGTTTTGAGCCTTTCGGCGTTGCCGCCACATTCCAAAATGCAATCGCATAGCCAGCGGCCCGATCGGCCATGCGGCGCGCAATAGATATCCACTTATTCATCGCGCGCCTCATTGTTCACGGGGTCAAGATTCAGGGGGCTAAAGCAAAAAATGTCGTCGAGACTTTCGTTCGGAGGATATTCGCCGCGATCAAGGTCAAAGCCGACGGCGCCGCACGGACTGCGAAGACGGAAGGGGGACGGGATCTTTCACAGCGGGCTCCGCGCCCTGGCTCGACAGGGGCGAGGGCTCCATGGCGCGAGTCAGCAGCAAGCGCTCGAGGCGCGCCCCTGCGCAAGGCATTAAATCGACTGCGGCGCGCAAGGCCAACCTTTCCGCCTCTGCGTCTGAGCAATGCAGGACAAGCGCATCCAGCGCCGTCCATTGACCCAGCGAGAGCGCCAAGTCCACCGCGCCAAGCCCCTCTCGCCCGCGAAGGCCCAGCCCTTTCTTGGAAGCCTCCGCCAAGGCGCGCAGGCACTCTTGGGCTTCCGTCTCTTTGCTCTTGGCGTTGCGAATGGCCGCCAGAAGAGCGGTGTCGCCGTCCTTGGCCTGCGCGATGGCGTCGCTGGCCCCCAATAGCCGCATCACGCATTCCCAATGGCCTTGGGTCGCGGCCAAGATCAGCGCGGAGCTTCCATTGTCTGCGCGCAAGCGCGAATCGCTAAGAGGCAACAACGCCTCAACGATTTCGGATAAGCCTCTTTCAGCAGCCACCATCAACGGCGTGTGTCCATCGGGCCCTGGCATGTCAACGCTCACGCCCGAAGGCCACGCCGCGAGGATGGCATTGATTGTGTCAACGCTCCCGCTCCCCACCGCGCTCGCCAAAACACTCCAACCGGACTTGTGGCGGGACAAAATATCCGACTTTTTGGCCAACGCCTCAACGCAATGCGCGTGGCCTTGATCGGCGGCCAGATGCAGCGCAGTCCAGCCCTCAGCATCCTTGGCCATTGGATCGCTTGCCGTGAGCAAAAGCGCCACGCACTCTGCGTGCCCCTCAATGGCCGCGAAATGCAGCGCAGTCCAGCCCTCAGAGTCCTTGGCCATTGGATCGCTTGCCGGGAGCAAAAGCTCAACGCACTCTGCGTGGCCTTGATCGGCCGCGAAATGCAAAGCGCTCCATCTCCTGCTGTCAACAGCCAAAGGATCACACTGCGCCAGAAAAATCTTCACGCATTCAGCGCGCCCCTTGCTGGCGGCGCAATGAAGGGCGTTCCACCCTTTTTTGTCGATGGCCAACGGATCGCTCTGCCAAGCCAGCAAAGTCATCACGCATTCTGCATGGCCATTCGCGGCCGCGTGATGCAAAGCGTCCCGTCCATCGTGGTCGGGCGACAAATGGGATCCGGCGGACAATAAAAGCTCAATGCACTTTGCGTTTCCGCGCTGCGCCGCCCAGTGCAGCGCGGTGAGTCCGTCGTTGTCGACAGCCATCAGATCGCTGTGCGGAATCAGCGCCGCGAGCCCTTCCTCAAATCCCTCCGCGGCCGCCCAATGAAGCGCGGTGTGCCCACTGTCGTCGCGATCGGCTGCTGAACAATGCCTCAGAAGCAAGGACATCGCCGCGGAATTTTCGTTCATTGCCGCCACATGGAGTGGACGACGCCCACCGGCGGCCCTCGCTTCATTTCCGCCCATCGTGGCGGCAAGCCTCACCGCCGCAGGATTGCCTGAGTTGGCCGCATACAGCAAAGCCCCCCATCCAGATGGGGTGAGCGCGCGGGTATCCGCCAGCCCAGCCAAATGCCTCATGGATCGAACATTGCCGCTTTTGGCCGCCATCAAAAAAGGGGTTTCCCCGACCCAATCACCTCCAGCTGCTGCGTTGGCGTCTGAGTGGGAAGCCAGCGCGCTCACGCAGCGCGAGTGTCGAAAGCTATTGGTCTGTGCGGCCCAATGAAGCGCGCTGAATCCATCGCAATCCACAGCCATGGCGTCGCTGTCCGGCAACAGGCTCCGAATGGCCTCCTCATCCCCCTCAATCGCCGCCTGCATCAACGCCGTGCGCCCATCCTCTGTCGCCCAGGCGAGGTTGGCGCAGCGAAGCAAAATGCGCGCGCATTTTTTTCGCCCACGGCGTCCGCGGCGCTCGTCGCGGTCCAACGCAAAAAACAATGCGGTCTGGTTATGATTCTCTGGATCCGGCTGATCCGGGTCGGCCCCTTGCGCCAACAAGCGGCGCAGCTCTTGGACATCTCCGCGTTGCGCGGCTTGGCAAAGCGGGATGTTCGTCACCGTGGGCAATACGGCGTTTTGCGGCTCGCTCTCAGCCTCTGCGGCGCCAGAAGGCGCCTGAGGCTCTTTCATTCCAAAAAATGACAAAAGAGGGCCTCGCCTTATTCCCAAAGGAAAAAGCGCGCGGATTAGGCTGCTGGAAAGCCATTTGGAAATCATGATTGGGCGAAAAATTCGGCGAAAATCCAGCTTATCACCAAAAACACTGCTGGACGCGCGCTTTTTTGGCCCGGATTGTTCCTGCGCCGGACCCCCATCAAGAAAGCCAAATACGTTCGAGCGTTTTTGGGCTCTGATTTTCAATTGACGGCGCTCAAGGTCAAAGCCGGCGGCGGCGCCCAGGTTGCGGAGACGGGAGGTCCACGGGATCTTTCACGGCGGGCTCAGCGCCTTGGGGCGGCGGAGACAGAGGCTCCATGGCGCGAGTCAACAGCAAGCGCTCCACGCGCCCCCCTCCGCGGGGCATCAAAGCCGCCGCGGCGCGCACGGCCAACCTCTCGGCCTCAGCGTCTGAGCAGTGCAGGATCAGCGCATCCAGCGCCGTCCACCGGCCCAATGAGAGCGCCAAATCCACCGCGCCAAGGCCCTCTCGCCCGCGAAGGACCAGCCCGTCCTTGGACGCTTCCGCCAAGGCGCGCAGGCACTCCATGGCCTCTTTGTCTTTGCTCTTTGCGTTGCGAATGGCCGCCAGGAGAGCGGTGTCGCCGTCTTTGGTTTGCGCGATTGCGTCGCTGACCCCCAATAGCCGCGTCACGCATTCCCAATGGCCTTGGGCCGCGGCAAAAATCAACGCGGAGCTTCCATTTTCGGCGCGCAAAAGCGGCTCGCTGAATGGCAAAAGCGCCTCAATGATTTCGGAGAGCCCCTTTTCAGCGGCCACCATCAACGGCGTGTAGCCATCGGGCCCCCGCGTGTCAACGCTCACACCTGAAGGCCACGCCGCGAGGACTGCATTGATTGTGTCAACGCTCTTGCTCGCCACCGCTTTCGCCAAAGCGCCCCAACCAAATTTATTAAAAGCCAAAATATCCGATTTTTGGGCCAACGCCCCAACACAATGCGCATGGCCTTCACCGACGGCCATCAGCAGCGCAGTCCAGCCCTCAGCGTCTTGGGCCATCGAGTCGCTGGCCGGGAGCAAAATTTCAACGCACTCTGCGTGCCCCTCAACGGCTGCGTAGTGAAGAGCTGTACAGCCCTGGTTGTCCGTGGCCAAAGGGTTGTCCTGCGCAAGCAAAAGGCCAATGCATTCTGCGTGGCCCTCCGCCGCCGCGCAATGAAGGGCGGTCCAGCCGGTGTTGTCGGCGGCCAAAGAGCCGCCCTGCGCCAGCAAAAGACCAACGCATTCTGCATGGCCATTCGTGGCCGCCCAGTGGAGAGCTGTCCAGCCCGTGTGATCTGGGGACAAATGAACGCCAGCGGCCAATAAAAATTCAACGCACACTGCATTTCCGCCCAGCGCCGCCCAGTGCAGCGCGGTGAGTCCGTCGTTGTCCACAGCCATCAGATCGGTGTGCGGCATCAGCGCCGCGAGGCATTCTGCCGATCCCATCGTGGCGGCCCAATGAAACGCCGTGCGCCCATCGTCATCGCGAATGTCTGCGGCGCATTGCCTCAGCAACAGCGCCACTGCGGCGGGGTGCTCGTTGATCGCCGCCAGATGAAGCGCGCTGCGCCCGTTTTCTGCTTTGGCCTCGTCTCCGCCCAATGCCATGGCAAGCCGCACCGCCGCTTGATTTCCTGACATGGCGGCATACAGCGGCGCCCCCCACCCAAATGGGGTGAGCGCGCGAGGATCAGCCAGTCCAGCCAAATGCCTCATGGATCGAACATTGCCGCTTTTGGCCGCCATCAAAAAAGCGGTTTGCCCGGCCCAACTGTCCCCGGCTGCCGCGTTGGCGTCTGAATGGGCCGCCAGCGCCCTGACGCAGCGTGAGTGCCGAACGCTGTTCTCCTGCGCCGCCCAATGAAGCGCGCTGAACCCATCGCAATCCACCGCCCTGGCGTCACTGTCCGGCAAAAGGGTCAGAATCGCTCCGACATCCCCCTCGATCGCCGCCTGCATCAACGCCGTGCGCCCATCCGCGGCCGCCCAAGCGAGATTTGCGCAGCGGATCAAAATGCGCGCGCATTGTTTTCGTCCCCAGCGTCCGCGGCGCTCGGCGCGGTTCAAGGCAAAGAACAGCGCTGTGCGGTTGTCGTTATCCGGGTCTGGCTGATCCGGGTCGGCCCCTTGCGCCAACAAGCGGCGCAGTTCTCGAACATTTCCGCGTTGCGCGGCTTGGCAAAGCGGAATGTTCGTCACCGTGGGCAACACGGCGTCGCGCTCCTTGCCGCCCGCCTCTGCCACGCCAGAAGATTCCTGAGGCTCTTTCGTTCCAAAAAATGACAAAAAAAGGCCTCGGCCTCTTCTCAAAGGAAAAAGCGCGCGGATTGGGCTGCTGGAAAGCCATTTGGAAATCATGATTGGGCGAAAAATTCAGCGGAAATCCAGCTTACCACCAAAACACCGCTGAACGCGCGCTTTCTTGGTCCAAGGTGGATTGATCGCCGGAGCCGTCCTTCCGTCGCAAACAATCGGGCCAAAGAGCCTTCGTTTTGGATTCTTTGACTTTCCATCGGCGTTGCGGAGCGCGTGCGCCCTCGGCAATTGCGTCCCGGCCACGTCAGTGAGATACTGAAAGGGCAAAAGGCGCGAAATGCAAGCCATCGTTTGCCGGGGCTGCGCCGGATCCGTCAACCCAGACGCAAGCCCCCTTCATTCAGAGACGCCCCCATGTCCAACCCCAGCAAAAAAGCGAAATTCAGCAGTGTCGTGGGCGGGTTGGCCATCGCGACCGTTTTCGCGTTGCTCTATCCGCGCAAAAGCTTGCGGATGGCAGGGCCCGCTTTGTGGGCCATGACGCACAAAAGCCTCCACGAGGCGATCCGAGTCGCCCGGGAAGAACAGGGCGAGGCCGCCGTGGAGCGGCTGCGCGAATTGTCGAAGCAAACGAACTTCAAAAAGCCTGACGCCCATGGCAGCACCGTGTTGATGTATGCGGCGTTGTCGCACAACGCAGGCGCGAAAATTGACTTTTTGCTGCCTTTGTCCGACCCATTGGCCAAAAACAGCGAAGGGACGACCGCGTTGATGGCCGCGACCCACCTCATCGGAACCGAGGGGATTGAGCGCCTGATTCCGGTTTCTGACGTCAACGCGCGCAACAAAGCGGGCGAAACGGCGTTGATCCTGGCGGTGTGTGCGGACGCCCATGAGTCGATTCCTCTTTTGTTGCCCGTTTCCGACTTGTCGGTGACCGGCTCAAACGGCATGTCGCTGGCGTCCTTGATCGCGAAAAAGTGCCAATGGCCCTCGTTGGAGCAAGCTTTGGCTGCCGGAGCGGGAGCGGGAGGGCCGGACCTGAACGGCGACACCGCCTTGATCCATGCGTCGCGTCGCGGATACAAAGAAATGATCGGAATGTTGTTGCCGTTGAGCGACCCGAATCACCAGAACGATCAAGGGGAGACCGCATTGATGTTGCTGGCTCGGCAAATGGACACTCACGGGCGAAATCGCGAAAGCATGGAGTTGTTGGCCAAGGCCTCGGACGCCTTCGTTCTTGACAACCAAGGGCGTTTGGCTTTTGACCATGCGGTGGAAAATGAGAATTGGACCGCGCTGGACATTTTGGCGTTTTCAGCGCCGATTGAGAAGCTCGCGGCCGCGGTCAAAAAGGCCGAGCTTGACATCGAAACCCCGGCGTTCAAATTGAAAGCCGGGAGCGTCGCCCCTCCGTCACTGGGCCGCGCGAAAGCGTTGTTGGAGGCCGCGGCGATTCGCGAAGCCATGCCTGCGTTGGCGGAATCCGACGCCTCGGGCCGCGCCCATGCCTCAGAGGGCGTCGTTGTTTCTCGAAAAGCGAAGGCGGGACGGCTGTGAGCGAAAAAGAGACCGGGGCCTCGGCGATCGGACCCGTTGAAAAAGCCGAAAGATCAATGCCCGTCGCCGGTTTTTTTTGAAAAGGCGAGAAGCCAAACCCAAGTCGCGTTCCGCGCGGCGGTGGGCGAATTGGCCGTCGCCGCGGCGAATCCATGGATAGCGGTTGAGCGATTTGACCGTGTTTTCTGGTCGCGAAAACGGCGTGCTCAACGTCTTTTCTTTCAGGCGGCGCATGACGGCGATTTTGCCGAGATGACGGCCCTTCTGCCTCGCGTCGACCCAAAACAAGCAGACCCGGAGCGCGACGGCATGACCGCCTTGATGCACGCGGCGCACCGAGGCCACGTCAAGGCAATTGAAGCGTTGCTTCCGGTGTCGGAGCCTTTTGCGCGCGCCAAAAACGGCCAAACAGCCTTGATGTTCGCGGCTTTCGGGAAAAATCCGGATGCGGTGAGATTGCTGTTGCCCATCTTGGAGGATGCAGAAAGCGAAGGTCGGCGCGCTTTGGGCATGGCGTTGTTGGGCGGCACTCTGGAAAACGTCAAATTGCTGCTTCCCTGGGCGAACGGCGCGCGCCCCATGCCGACGGGCTCAGAAGAGCGTGAGCAATGCCGATGGCTCCAACACGCCGTGTCGCACGGAACGGTTGAAACGGTGAAGTTGATGTTGAGCGTGTGCGACGCCAAGTTGGCCGACAAAACAGGGGAAACCGCTTTGATGGCCGCGGCGCGGATCGGCGACGTGGAGAAGGTTCGATTGCTCTTGCCTGTGAGCGACGCCAAGGCGCGGAATGACCAGGGATGGACTGCGCTCATGTCGGCCGTGTCGCGGCGCGGCCCACGGGACGAAACGGCCTGCGCCGAAGCATTGATTCCGTTCTGCGATTGCTGGGCCGTGGACGAGGAAGGCTCATCAGCCTTCGACATGGCGGTGGACGTCAACTGGGAGCTGGCGGACAAGTTGAACTTTTGGGCATCGTCGGAAAGCATTCGCAAGGCGATCGCGCGGGCCGCCGAAGACCCAACCCCGCATGAGATGCCCCGCTGCCGCGCTCGCCTGGAGGCCGAGGAAATCCAGAAAGCGCTGCAAGAAGCGCCCGCGCTCAATGCCGCGCGCTCAGAAGAAGCGTCCGGCTCCGCCACTCTCGCCGACGCCGAGCGCGACGGCGAGAAAAAGGCGCGCTTGAAAAGCAAGCGCATTTGAGGGAAAAAGAAAACCCGGGGGGCGAGCCGCCTGCGTGGGCGCAGCTCGTGAACAAAAAAAGGGCCTTTTCGCAAGGGCCCTTTTTGTCTTCGAGACGCCGGATCTCTTCCTGCAAGCCCGATCGGCTTCGCCGGGTCCGACACAACGGGGGCGCTCGCCGTTGACCGCTCGACCGCCATGGGAGGGCGTTCGCCGTGGCTTTTTGCGCCGTTTTTCACTGGGTTGGCTTGATCCGGCGCGAACCGGGAGGATTCAATGTCCCGTCCCGGGGCTTCTTCTTGCGCTGACGGGTGGACGATAGCGGTGTTTGGGGGCGTCCGCAAGAACAAAGAGGTGAAAAATGGAGTCCCTTGCGGGACTCCATTCGTGTTGTTGAGGCGCCCTGTCTTAACCACCCAACCCGAGCCGAACAGAAGCCGGGCCCGACCCAGCCGAATCGCTTCGGCCAGCCCCTCAATGGCCATGGGAATTGCCAGCGCCCTATTCCCGTTCTCACAGCCTTGTTCGCAGCATAGGCCAACCATGTGGAAGTTCCAGAGGCATCGCTGTTTGCGCGCCCTTTCAGAGCACCGCGTCCCGCCTCCCGGGCGATATTCTCTTGCGCCAACGGCCAAACATTATCGCGCGCCGCGTTTTTTCGCAAGGCCAAACAGCCACGAAAAAAACAGCGCGCAAGAAATCAAGTCAAGCCAGACGCCAATCCGCCGCGTGTGCAGGCTAAGCCCGAGGAGCGCCGGCGGAAGGCGCGGCGGGACGCGTGATTGCGGCGCTGTTTTGGCCCTTTTGGCGAGCCGCGACCAAGCGAGCCGAGAGGCCCTTGGAGTTCAAGCCCACTTGCGCGAGCTCTTTCTCGAAAACGCCGCTGGCGGCCAGTTGCTGGATTTTCTCAATCGTTTCCGGGCGCGCGAGGTCTCGATCCGAGACGCGGGCCACCCGCGCGGCCAATTGGCCCAGCGCCAAGGATTCGCCGGAGCCCACGCTGACGCCGCCCGCGGCGCGCGCGGATTTCGCTTCCGAGAGCGTTTGGCGAGCCAGCTGCGCCGAGCGCCCGGTTTGCAGGGGAGCCCAAGAGCCCGCGCCTTCGCGCGACAAAGGCCAGCTCACCGTTTCCGGATACACGTTGGGAAATGCCGCCATGGCGGCGCGAGCGAAAAGGTTCTCCACTTCGCTCGCGTTCCACAGGGCGTCTTCCCGATCGATCCCTTTGCGCGGGCTCATGCCCGGGCGGGCGATTTCAGCGCCAGAAGGCCCCAAAGAGACGCTGCCAATGGAGTATTCGGTGGTTGTCGCGGCGTTGGCGTTCAGAGTCGGCATAGAGCGGGAACAGGAAGGAAAGCGGTGAATGAAATAAAGCGGCGCCGCAGAGCAGAAGGAGCGCTCGAAGGCCGCTGCGGGTGGCGAAGGTTTTGAAAGAATCGGCGCGATAAGTTGCCCACATCGCCTCAACCCCATCGCCCTCAAACCACTGCTCTATTTTTTCAGAAACCAAAGGCCACGTCAATGGCCTGTGTCCCGCCGCGCTCGACGGCGATTGACGCCGAAAGCGCCTGTGAGAGAATAAGGGTATGAAAAAAGCCACAGAAATTCCATTCCGCGTCGCGGCTTCCGCGACAATCGAGCGCCCTAAAAAAGGAACGCCCTCGTTGGCTGCCTTCGCGTCGCTCGCGTTGTCGGCCCCGCAAGCCTGGGACGGGGCCGAAATGTGGCGCGCGGACGGCCCTTTTTCGCCATTGTTGGACCCCGCGCGAATCGGGCAAGCCATCGAAAACGCCAAGAGCCTCGAAGAGTTGGCGGACATTGGAGTCCAGGCCTTGAATCCCGGGCCCCGGCGAGCCCGAGGCGATTCGATCGAATGCTGCATGATCGCATGGCGGTTGTGGGCCATGGTGGAGTGGACCGTCGCTGCGGCGCCGGACGCCTTGCGGGCGCAATTGCCCAAAGACATGGACGGAAAGCCCAGAAATGGCGGCCAATCAGGAAAAAGCGTCGAGATCGTGGATCCGGCGCAATTTGGCCTGTTGCAGTGGAAAGTGGCCAAAGCGCTGTTGAAGGCCTTAGCCACGCCCTCAGATTTTGAAGGGCTGGCCAACGGGCTCGCCCAATTTCACGCAAAAATGGAGATCGAGCTCCAGGCGTGGGCCGAAGCCCATGCCCCGGCGCTCATCGAGACCGTCTGGATGGACACGCGAGACAGAATCGTGTTGAATCGGGCTGATGGCGAAGTCGCGGAGGTTGGCCAGGCGAATTGGCGGCTGCGCCCTTTGGCGAACGCCGTCATGGGCCAAGAGCTGGCGACGATTTGCGCAGAGCCCCTCCAAGAGCCCGCGGCGCGCTCCGAGAAAGAATTCAAGTCGCACTGCGCCAATCAGCGCTATTTCTGGCGCCAAGAAAGCGTCATCGCCGCTGAATGGAGGATGACGGCGGATCAAGGCGTTGACGAGCGCGGGCAAAAATTGATCGACTCGCGATTGCCTCCGGAAGGGCAAACCGTGGGGGCTGTTGGGGCGGCTTTGGCCAATGCGTTCGGGTTGCGCAGCGTGGCGATTCACCCTGTGGGCGGAGCGCAAAGAGCCAAGCAAGAGCTTGTGCGCGCCTTCTGCGCTTTTTCCTCCCTGAGCGAAGTGACCGGGCTGCCAGAGAAAGCTTTGGGTTTGGGCGGCACAAAATTATCCGTGGCGGCGGCCTTTTGGGCCTCGGGGCGAAGCGATGGCGTCCAGGCTTATTTTGCGTGGGGGACGGGCGGGGGCGCCGATCAGGAAAAATGCGGCAACTTGGTGTTCACAGCTCCGATGAGTGGCCTGGCGCATGAATGGACGCACGCCTGGGACATGCCGTGGAACAGTTTGACGCACAAGGCTTTGCCCAAGGGGGCGCTTGAGGCGTTGAATCAAGCGCGTGAAAATTTGCGAAAAACGGCCCGGTTTGAAGAGCCCGTCTCCGCGGCCACGGCGCGAACCTATTGGCGCGGAAAAGAGCGCCCCGTGAAAGCCTGGATGTGGGATATTTTTGTTTACAACGACGGCGCCATTTTCGAGTCTTTGAAAGCCCGAGGGACCGAAGAGGCCAAAGCTCGCGCAGAAATCAAACGGTTGCCTCTCAAAATGCCCCGACAGCTCAAAGCGGTGTGGGCCGCGATTGAAGAAGGCTCCGAAAAGCAAATTCGGGAAAAAGTCCTGATTGCAGCCAAAAATTTTCGCGTGTTGACGGTCGATGAAGAGGCTCCGGAAAAATGGGCTTTGGAAACAGCGAGGCTTTTGTCCATCCATCGACAGGAATTGCGGGATCGGCGCTTAGACATGAAAAAAGCGATAAATGAGGGGCCTATGCGGTGGGAGGCTGGATTCAGAGACAAAGGCGCCGACGCGCCCTATTGGACCGCCCCGCATGAAATGCTCGCGCGATCCGCTGAAAAATTCGCGGCGGACAAAGGCGGCGTCGGCACATTGTCGCTGGCCGAGAAGATGGATTTCATGTGTCCCTTCGGGGAAGAAGCCGCGCGCTCAAACACCGCGTTCGAAGATTTTTTCGTTGCGGCTCGGCCCCTTTTTGAGGCATTCGCCAAGAAAAGCGAAGCGCGCGGGGTGGCGTCGCCGATCACGCCGGAGGCGCTGGCCACGCATGAACGGCCCGAGACAATCATCTCCAAAGCGGCGTTTGCCCAGAATTGGACGCCAAAAATTGATTTGCGGACACGATTGAGCGAAAAACCCCACGCCAAAATCCCTGTTGAGTCAACCGTGAGTGAGCCGCCCAGGCGCAAACCACGGGCTTGATCAGAAGCTTTTGATCGCCCAATCCCACGCTATCGCCGCAACTCCGTCGCGGAGTTTTTTCTCGCCATTGAGACTTGTGTCGCTGAGCTTTCACCACCGACGCGACAACCACGCGCCAAAAGCTGAAAATCGCCAGAATGCCAAAAACGTGAAACGGCGGCTCAAGTTTGCGGAAAACGAGCAACTCGACACGAAAACAACAACTGGCCTGGGCAACGACAAGACGGCGAATCATTGCATATGCACGTAACGTTTTCCGATTAACCGTCCGCGAGGTCGGCTCGGCGAGCCGCATGAGAAAAGGCTTTTCAGGTTGAAAGACAATGTGTTGCGCAAAAAACACATTCGTGCGAATTTTGGTGTTTTCAACAAAAAAATATTAAAAAATTCGTCTGAGCAATTAAATACGCGCGAGAATGGAGGCTAATTCCAAAAGAGGGGCCGCAGGGTCGATGATGGACCGCCGAGCGCCACGAGAAGACAAAACACAACAAAAACACCCAAGGAGCCCGTGGCCGTATGTGCATGCGCGGGCGCAAGGAAATTTGCATGCAGTCATACAAAAGAAGAACGGCCAATGGCCAAGCCGGCATTTTCGGTTCTTTTGCGCGAGCCATGGCCCGCGCGATGGGTTGGCGAGAGGAGCGATGGGGCCGCTTTCCCTGGCTGCGCCTTTGCGCCTTCCCGGCTCTGGCCGCGGTGGGGCTTATGGGCGTGTGGGGCGTTCTGATTTGGAAAATGCACACGGCAGAGCAAGAGGCGCGCCGCGCGGGAATCGAGCACGCGCAAAGCACGGCCATCGCCTACGAGCAATATATCGGCCGCACAGTCCGCCAAATGGACCAAATGACGCGTTTTGTCGCATTTGAATACGCGCGGCGCGGCGACAAAATTGAGCTCCCTTCGCTCATCCGCACGCTGGTGGCGCCGGCGCCCCCGATCCAAGTGTCCCTGGCGGACGCCAGAGGTTGGGTCTTTGCGTCCAGCCAAACGAAATTCAATCCGATTTCAATCGCCGATCGCGTGCATTTCCAAATTCCGCGAGACCAAAAAAACGACGACTTGTACGTCAGCGAAGCCGTGATGGGGCGCCTGTCGGGCAAAGAGACCACCCAAGTGGCGCGTCGTTTGTTGGACGAGAGCGGGGGTTTCGCGGGCGTCGTCGTCATTTCGATGGACCCGCGCGGCTTCACCGCATTTTACTCCGAAAATGAAATGGGCCGAGAGGGCCTATTGGGGGTGGTTGGGCTGGATGGCCATTATCGAGGCATGCGGATCGCCGACTCCTTTGTGGGCACGGGAGTCGAAAAGAACCTCAACACGCTCACGCAGGCTTCGGGCGTCTCGATCGCGCCCGCGAAAGGCAGTGTCGACGGGCGCGAGCGTTTCGTGGCTTGGCGCCGTGTCGAGGGCTACCCCTTGGTGGCCATCGCGGGGCT
>Ga0105855_1000750_pt1 | contig 12985 bp, 15 predicted proteins | sample OrgsoiDNA_201059_FD_89680 | JGI IMG/M metagenome (GOLD analysis project Ga0105855, IMG submission 89680) | Permafrost soil microbial communities from the Arctic, to analyse light accelerated degradation of dissolved organic matter (DOM) -... | ecosystem: Environmental > Terrestrial > Soil >... | reverse complement strand
CCTTGGCAATGAGCACGCGGCGTTTCATACCGCCGGCTAGCGTGACCTGTTTGTTGTCCTTCTTGTCCCAAAGCGACAGCGACTTCAGCACCTTTTCTATGTGAGCCGGATTTGGCGGCTTGCCGAACAGGCCGCGGCTGAATGAAACAGTCGCCCAGACCGACTCGAAGGCGTCGGTGGTCAGCTCCTGCGGCACGAGGCCGATCATCGCGCGGGAGGCGCGGTAGTCGGAGATAATGCCGTGACCGTTGACCCGGATCGTGCCTTCCGTGGCATTTACGATGCCGCACACAATGCTGATCAGGGTGGTTTTACCGGCGCCGTTCGGCCCCAGCAGTGCGAAGATTTCGCCACGGCGGATATTCAGCGTGACGTTTTTCAGCGCCTTGAAGCCGGACGCATAGCTCTTCGACAGATTCGAAATTTCGATGATGTTTTGCATGGCCGTGAAGATATCAGAAAGCGGAATATCGTTCGCAAATGGCCGGGATTGGATCTGGAGCCACGTGGCCGCATGTCCACGAAAAGCGCCGGGAACGTGGTTCGCGGCGCCGTTTTGCGGCACGTTTCGCACCCATTTCGCGGCAATATTCCAGAACATCCGCAAGAACCGGAGGCGCGCATGACCGATCCTTTTGACTTGCAACGTTTTATCGATGCCCAGGATCCGCTGTTCCAGACGGTGACGGCCGAGCTCGAGGCCGGCAAGAAACGTACACACTGGATGTGGTTCGTGTTTCCGCAGATCCAGGGACTGGGCCACAGCGAAATGGCGCGCCGCTACGCGATTTCATCGGTCGACGAAGCGCGGGCCTACCTCGCTCATCCGGTGCTGGGCGAGCGCCTGCTGATCCTCACGCAAATCGTGAATGCGCTCGACGGGCGCTCGGTGGAGCAGATTTTCGGTTACCCCGACGACCTGAAATTCCATTCGTCGATGACCCTCTTCGCCCACGCCGCCAGAGACAAGGCTCCGTTTGAACTAGCGCTGAATACCTATTTCGGCGGAGAGCCGGACGCGGGAACGGTAGCGCGCCTGAGGTAAGCGGAAAATCCACTCCCCGCGGATCTCGTCCGACGAAACGTTACAATTCGCGTCGACGCACATTCGCCGCCTGCCAATCCCACGAGGATCCGTGACGGCTTGCGTCACTGGCCGCATTTATCGATGGCACGGTCAGCCAAGCCTGGAACACTCTTCTGTTCGCTTCGCTTTGTCGTTGTTTGCCCAGCGCCGTGTGCCCCCTGCACCCCGGCCCTCTGGGCGACGCCCTTATCAATCAGTCAGGATCGTCTCTCCATGCTTTCGCGCGTCACCCGCTTGTTCCCTCTTTGGGCCGTTCTCATTTCGGTCGTCGCGTACTTCTCGCCGGCAACGTTCACAGGCATTGCGCCGCACGTCACCCTGCTACTCACCATCATCATGTTCGCGATGGGCGTAACGCTTTCGTTCGCCGACTTCCGGCGTGTTTTCACCCGGCCGGCGCCGGTTATCGCGGGCATCGGTCTGCATTACCTGGTGATGCCGCTCGCGGCCTGGGCGATAGCAAAATTACTGCGCATGCCACCCGACCTGACCGCTGGAATGGTGCTGGTCGGCAGCGTTGCCAGCGGCACGGCGTCGAACGTGATGATCTATCTCGCGCGCGGCGACGTGGCGCTGTCCGTCACCATCAGTGCACTTTCCACGCTGGTCGGCGTGTTCGCCACACCGTTGCTGACGCGCCTTTACGTGGACGCGTCGATTGCCGTCGATGTCCACGGCATGCTCATGAGCATTCTCCAGATCGTCGCGCTGCCTATCGTGGCCGGGCTGATCATCAATCAGTTGTTTAACGAGACCGTGCGTGCGGTCGAGCCCGCGTTGCCGATTATTTCGATGATTGCGATCCTGCTGATTATCTCGGCCGTGGTGGCGGGAACGCAGAAAAGTATTGCGTCGGTCGGCTTGCTGGTGATGCTTGGCGTGATCCTGCATAACGGAATCGGCTTGCTTGGCGGATATTGGGGCGGCCGCCTGCTTGGTTTCGATGAAGCCGTGTGCCGCACGCTGGCGATCGAAGTCGGCATGCAGAATTCAGGACTCGCTGCCACGCTGGGCAAGCTGTATTTCACGCCGATCGCAGCGCTCCCGGGTGCGCTGTTTTCGGTGTGGCACAACTTGTCGGGATCGTTGCTGGCAGGGTACTGGGCTGGACGGCCTGCCAAGGGCTCGACGCGTGATCTTGAAGCGATAGGGTTGGCGGAAGGTTCGCGGCTGGAGCGCTGACGCTAAGCATCCTCGCCTGCGCCGTGTCGTTTCAACTTATATTAGTGGGTGGATAAAGACCCACTAGAAGGGGAACGATCATGGAACGCGACGATTTCATCGAAATGCTCGCGCGCGAGGGTTTTCAAACCACCGTGCTAGTGGAGCGCGAAGCCGGCGCGTTTCTTGACGACCATGCGCATGCGTTCGAAGCCAAGGCGCTGATTCTCGAAGGTGAGCTGACGCTGCGCGTCGGCAATAAAGACACCCGCTATCAACCAGGCGACATGTTCCATTTGAGGGCAAACGAAACGCATAGCGAGCGTTACGGTCCCGAAGGCGTCTGCTATCTCGTAGGCAGGAAATAGCATGACGGCCAGCATGACGGCAGATGAACACCGGCCATTCCATCATTAGAGAGCGAAGCCGGAGAACACATCGGCTTCGCTGCATCGCATGGTCACTCCTTCAGGACCGAACCAATCGGCATGTCGGCGGCGTACAAAGTCATGCAACTTGGGCGTTACCTACGCATTGAACAGTTCGCTGCGCGCCGTGCTCATGATCGACGATATAGCGGGATGGCTGATGCGCCGTTCAATGGAGATGGCGAAGAATTCCTCAACAATCGTGTCGATGTGTCCAACCGCAATCAAACCGTGCTCTCGTTTGAGTTGTGCGGCCAGGACCGTCGGTGCAAATAGCACTCCCCTTCCCTCGCGGCCAAAAGCGAGCGTCAGCGCGCTGTCGTCGAACTCTCCTACAACGCGCGGCGAGATCGTGCGCGACTTCAGCCAGTGATCGAGTTTCCTTCGGACTGCTGAATCAGTGCCGGGTAACAGTACCGGCATGTCGCTCAGTGATGCGGGGAAAGCTTTGGCGGCGCGTACCGCCAAGGCTTTCGATGCGAAACAACTGAGCGTCGAGCGGCCAAGCGAATGGTTGAACGCCTTGACGTTCACATCGGGCGGGATGGGTGCGTCGGCAATGATCAGGTCCAGCCTATGTACGGCTAACTGTGAAAGCAAAGCATGCAGCTGGCCCTCATGACAGATCAGCCGCAGTGAGTCCGACAGGTTCAGTGCCGGCTCGAGCAGTCGATAGGCCACCGTCTTCGGAACCGAATCGGCCACGCCCACGCGCAGTTGCGCCCGCGCGGCTTCCTTCTCCTGCCTGACCGCGCTTTCCAGCTCGGCACCGAGCGAAAAGATTTCATCGGCGTAATCGAGTGCAAGCCGGCCCGCATCCGTCAGTTCAAGGTTGCGGCCGCTCTTTTTGAAGAGCTTTTTATTGAGCGCGTCCTCAAGCAGTTTGATCTGGCCACTCAGCGTTTGAGGCGTGATGTGCAACTGCGTGCCGGCACGCGCAATGCCGCCCGCATGCGCCGCGGCCCAGAAATAATACAAATGCTTGAAGTTCATTCACGCCTCCATAGCGATGCTCGCGGTGTCGGGATACATCGATTTTCTCGAAGTATTGACGCCGAAAATACGAATTTTACATTATCCCTACATCCGCTACATTGAGGCTTCGCTAGGGTGTTTGACGAAGGAGGCAAGGTAATGAAATGTCCAGTGTGCAAGACGCCGGATCTGCTGATGGCGGACCGCCAGGGAATCGAAGTCGATTATTGCCCGACATGTCGCGGCGTGTGGCTGGATCGCGGGGAGCTCGACAAACTGATCGAGCGCGCCGCTGACGAATCTCTCAGCCAAGCGCAGGCGGCAGCGGCAAGTACGCCAGTCGCGCGCCGGCATGACGAAGGCCGTCATTACAACGACCATGATCGCCGCCACGGTTACGGCGACGACGAGTATCGCGACCGGCGTTATCCGTACAAAAAGAAGAAGTCGCTTCTCGGCGACCTGTTCGACTTCGGCTGACGACTTCGGCTGGAAAGCGCAGATAGCCGCGCAACACGGGCAGCAGCTCAAACCTATTTCTTAACTGAGGCACATGATGGCAACCGTCGCACAACTGCTGAGTTCGAAAACAGATCAGTCATTTCACACGATCGAGGCGTCGGCGAGTGTCTTCGACGCGATCAAGCTGATGGCACATAAACAAATCGGCGCGCTCGTGGTCACGTCCGGAGAGCATATTACCGGCATCGTTACAGAGCGCGACTATGCCCGGAAAATCGTGCTGCACGACAGGTTGTCAAAAGAGACACCCGTGGGCGATGTCATGTCGAAAGCCATCCGATACGTGCGTCTCAATCAAACGACAGACGAGTGCATGACGATCATGACCGAAAACCGGATACGTCATCTTCCGGTAATCGACGGCGGCCTTCTGATCGGCATGGTATCGATCGGCGATCTCGTCAGGAATCTGATCGTCGAGCAACAATTCACGATCCACCAGTTGGAACACTACATTCGCGGCAACAGCCATGCAGCAGAGTTGGATGTCGAAACGCGCTAGACATGCGCTGCGGTTGTTGGGAACCCTGGCGGACTCAAGCCAGGTCGAATGAATCTCGTGGCGAGGTCACGTTGCATGAGGCGCGAAAGCGCGCCCTACCGAATTCCTGCTTCGGTAGGGCGCAACCATCCTAAAAGTGAAGAGTGGCGAGCACAGGGGCTGTGATGTGATCAGTTTGCGGCAAGACCCATGCGCATGGGTTTGGGCTCAGCGAGAGTAGGCAAGAAAAGCGCGGTGCGGTCGGACGCAACCCGCGCAAGGCATGGTCAAACGGTACTGTCATGGCGGGAGGCTCGCTTGGGCCAGCGGCAGCTCCCGTTCTCTGCCATAATGGCGGCTTCGCCGTTTGCCACTTTTTGCCATCAAACGCCTTACCTTGCCACGCACGCGATTACCCATGCCGTCACCCTTCCCGCGGTCCTGATGCAGCCTTTCATCGTCTTGCTTGTTCTGTTCTCCGCGCTGCTGCACGCCACCTGGAACGCCTTCCTGCACACCAGCGGCGACCGCGTGTGGCAGTTCGGCATGATGTCTTTCCCCTACCTCGTGTGTTCGGCGATCGTGTTGCTGTTCGTGCCCGCGCCGACGCGCGAAAGCTGGCCGTACATCGCGGCATCGGCGGCTTTGCAGCTCGGTTATTGCGTGGCCTTGGCGAAGGCCTACAAGGCTGGTGACTTCGGGCAGATTTATCCCATTGCGCGCGGCCTCTCGCCGCTGCTCGTATTCGCGGGCGCGTTCGTGTTCGCAGGCGAGCACCTCCGGCCGCTCGCACTGGCGGGCGTCACGCTAGTGTCAGTGGGGATCATTTCGCTAGCATTCCGCAAGCGCCGATTCGCCACCGCGAGCGTGCCGGCCGCGCTGGTAACAGGCGCGTTTATCTCGGCTTACACGATCGTGGATGGCATCGGCGTGCGCGTCGCCGGTAGCGGTTTCGGATATATCGCGTGGGCGTACATCCTCTTCAACGTGCCCCTTGCCGCGATGGCTTTTTATCGATACGGCGGCCCGCGTCGCCTGTTCTTCGACGACCCGCGACGCTCGCTGCAAGGATTAAGCGGCGGAGCGATCGCAATGGTTGCGTACACCATTGTGATCATTGCGTTCCGTTATCTGCCCATTGCGATGGTCTCGGCGTTGCGCGAGCTCAGTTCAATCTTCGCCGTTCTGATCGGCTGGCTGTTCATGCGTGAAAAATTGACCGCGCGGCGCGTGCTGGCGTGTGCGCTCGTCACGGCCGGTGCAGTTTTGATCCGCATTTAAGCGGCAGTTTTCAGGTTCTCAACCACGTCCACGCATTATTTCGCCGTGGGTGTGACCTCCACCGCCGTGGCTGAAATTAATACCGCGTGAACGGTGTCGCCCGGCTTCAATTTATACGCGGCTATTTCAGAGCTTAAATCGAACGTCTCGGTACGCCATGGACCACGCAAAGTGATTGTTTTATTCTTGCTATTGATACTCTGCACCGTTGCGACAATCTCGGTTTCGTGGACTGCGCCGAAACCCTGAGAACCGGATGCAGGCGCATAAACCTCGGTATCAACACGTTTTCGCAATTCATCGCCCTTCGATGACGCTTTCATTGCCCTGATCAGCATCGCGTCCCTGACCTGCACATCCACACGATCGCCAATCTTCAAGGTATCGAAGTTCGTGACCTCCTTGCCGACTGCCACCGGTATCACCCGGCCCTTTGCGCCCTTTAGCGTCAAGGTCCGGGTGCCGTTGTCGATACCAACAATCTGCGCATGAAGCTGCTTCGGCGGAGCGTTCAGCGCGGATTGGATTGCGGCACTGGAAAGTTGCTGATCGGTTTGCGCGCCGACGTGCGCTGTTATCGTTAATAAGGCAAGCGATAAAGCCACAGTCCATTTTGCGTTCATGCAGTTTCTCCGTGCGAAGGGAAATTAAATCGCGCATCGAATCGAATGATTAATTCGATGTTGAAGCGCCAGCGCATTAATTTGCGAACGTCATTTATACAGCGCACACCGGAGTTCTGTCCACGAAACCGCGTTAATTACTCATTGTCAAGTAATCGGAGAAAATATGTATAAAATCGAATTTATTCTAATTTTATGATAATCGATTCGATTCAACAGGAATTCGACGCACAACCGATACCCTTTTCAGGACACCGGCCAAAGCTTGAATCGTTGAAGCTGGCTGGCAATTGAGACTTAGGCGGGACGCGCGCCGCTCACGTGCACCAGACGCAAACGCGTAATTTCGGATGGGGCGCCGATCCGTATCGGCGGTCCCCAGTAGCCCGTGCCGCGACTGGTGTACACCCACAAATCGTTGAGCTTTTCGAGTCCGGCAACGAAAGGCTGCTGTAACCGGACGAAGAAATTCCACGGCAGAAACTGACCGCCGTGCGTGTGGCCGGACAATTGCAACGTAAAGCCCGCTTTCGACGCCGCCGGTGCGCTGCGAGGTTGATGGGCCAGCAGCAGACGAAACGCAATGTCGGCTGGCGCGCCGCGCATGGCTTTGGCCGGATCGCTTTTGTGGGCAGGGTCGAAACTGCCCGCGCCGTAGTCGGTCACGCCGGCCACGACCGCACGCGCGCCGTCGTGATCAACAATCACGTGTTCGTTAAGCAGCACCTTCAGCCCAAGCCGTCGAAATTCAGCAATCCATTTGTCCGCACCGGCGTAATACTCGTGATTGCCGGTGACCAGGAACGCGCCATGCCGCGCCTTGAGGTCGGAAAGTGGCCGCGTATGCGCGGCGAGATGCGGCACCGAACCATCGACCACGTCGCCTGTCACCGCAATCAGGTCTGGCGACAGCGCATTAACCGCCGCCACGATCTTTTCGACGTAATGACGCTTGATGGTCGGGCCCACGTGAATATCGCTGATCTGCACGATGGTGAAACCATTCAACGCGGGAGCCAGGTTCTCGATAGGCACGTCGACGTTCTTCACCCCGGCACGCCGCCGCGCGCTGTAGATGCCGAGCAGCGTGACCAGCACGGCGAGCAGCGGCACGCCAAGCGCGCTCCAGGCGATGAAAACCGGCCAGCCGCCCGTCACGTTTTGCACTTTGCTGATCAGGTGCAGGACAAGCAACACGATATCGCGAAGAAAAGTCAGCGCCAGCAGCGAGGAGAAGAACCCCATGGTGAGCAGGCCGATCCACGCCAGACGATCGGAGAGCGGTTGCTGACTGATATTGCGCGCGGCCATGCCGAGCGGAATCAGCAAGCAGGACGCCACGAGTGCGAGCACCGCGAGCCATTGCAGCGGCGCGCCAACGGGTGCCGCCGGAATCAGGCGCACGCCAATATATACGTGAAACAGAATCCCGATACCGATAACGCGGATGAAAAACGCGGAACGTCGCATAGACCGCCTGGTAGAAGATGAAGCCGGCAGGTTGAACCGAGATTGAGACTGGCGACCGGCTGCGTCGATACGTCTGACCGTCTGTTATCGAGCCAAACCCAAAGTAAGACCCGAAGCCCGGCCCGAAACGGCATCCGATTCTACCGGTTCAACAAAAAATCTGCCTGCGCACAATCCCCGCCAAAAGGCCCGCAACGCGCATGCCATAAAGGATTCGTCAAGGCTCTCACTTCGCGAACACAGCGGCAAGCGTGACGAGCCACTGCCCGAAACCGCCAAAGAATCCGGGCTGAGCGAAGAATCCCACACGGACGAATTTAACCACTGCGAATTGATGTATCGAAAAAATAACCCGCTTTAAGCGGGTTATTTTCATGCGATCACACTACGTCCAAAGCGAACGTTCAGGGTGCGGAAGCTGCCTTGGCTTTCTCTGCCGCCGACTTCTTCTCAGCATTCTGAATGTTTTGCGGATAGTTGGTCTGGTCACCGCCTGGCTGGTAGCCGTTCTTTTCCAGATCCTTCAGTTCGGCGTTTTTCTTTGCGCGGGCAGCCTTGCGAGCGGCCTTGTTTTGCGCCTTCTTCACTTGCTTCGGTGTGGAGGCGGCGGTGTCGCTGGAGGCGGTTTGCGCCATTGCGACAGGGGCAGTCAGCCCGGCAATCGAAACTGATACGACAAGAGCCATTGCAGCCATGCGGATACGATACATAACGAGATTCTCCACGAAAAGCGGTTTTTTTGGTGCGGCAGCGCCGTCGGCGTCCACCGCGTTTGTCGTGCTGGACCTGCATGCTTCGCTACGTGCCAAACAATCCCACGCGAGCCGTCGGACACGCTTGGATATCTTAACCAACTCTTTGTAAAAACGTGTAGCAGATCCGTAAGAACTAAAGCACAAAACCACGTTTTTTTCGATGCTGGCCACGCTGTCACCTTAGTTACCTCAAGAAGCGCACAAAGTCGTCGACCTCCTCGCGTCTGCTGACGAGCGCATTCTCAGGTTGAGACAGATCCGCGTGGCCGATGCTCATGCCGCACACCACGATCTCGTTGTCAGGCAGTGCCAGATGTTCCGCGATGATCCGGTGATAGCGATTGAACGCGGCTTGCGCACAGGTATCCGACCCGAACGCGCGTGCCATGAGCATGACGCGACATCAGCGTCTGCATCGCGGTTCCGGTCACGGTTGCATCGTGGTTCATCAAATGGCCCTCGTCTCGGGATTACATGCCTCAAGCGCACTGGGTTGGTGCCCAAGTGTTCGCAGGATACTTTATAGCGACTCGGCCGAACGCACCCGGCGTGCTCGCCTGAAGTGCGTGTTCGCCAGGCCGACGACTTCATCGGTGCGGCCGTTCAACACCGCGCGCAGCATGTAGAGACTGAAGCCCTTCCCCCCAATGCGCCCACTGGATCTTCGGCGGCAACGCAATCTCATGCTTCGCGCTCACCACGTCGATCAACGCCGGCCGCTTCCAGCGTCCTCTCCAGATGATCCGCAACGGTCCTGCCCAGGATGAATGTCCCCCGCTCAAAGCAAATGAAGTTCATGCGCCTGCGCGCTCAGCGTGTCGCGGACGTCGGGGTGAGCGAGACGGATAAGCGCGGCGGCGCGTTGTGTCGACGACATACCCTTCAGGTTCGCCACGCCGTATTCCGTGACAACCAGGTGCGTGTCCGTGCGCGGCGTGGTCACCGGCCCGGCGAGACGGGCAACGATCTTTGAAACATTGCCGCGCCCGGTGGTCGAGTGAAAAGCGATGATGGACTTGCCGCCACGAGACGCGTAAGCGCCGCGAACGAAATCCAGTTGACCGCCCGACGCGCTGTACTGATGCCCCTTCACATGCTCCGAATTACACGCACCGGTAAGGTCCATTTCGATGGTCGAGTTGACCGAGACCACGTTATCGTTACGTGAGATGGTGTGGGGATCGTTCACGTAGCTGACAGGGTAACTTTCGATGGCCGGGTTATCGTTGAGGAATGTGTACATGGCGCGGTCACCCATCGCAAAGGTGAACACCGACTTGCCCCGGTTGAGCGTCTTGCGCGAGTTGTCGACCACACCGCGCTGGATCAGGTCAACAAGTCCCGGTGTCAGCAACTCCGTGTGAATACCCAAATGCCGATGACTCGCCAGTGCACTGCACACCGCATTCGGCAACGCGCCGATACCCATCTGCAAGCACGCGCCGTCGGTGACGAGTTCGGCGATGCTCGCACTTATCGTCCGGTCGTGCTCGCTTGCAGCCTTGGGCCTCAACTCGGGCAAAGGCTGACTCGACTCGACGATTGCATCGACTTCCGACACGTGCAGAAGCGAGTCGCCAAACACGCGCGGCATGTTGGGGTTGACCTCCACGATCAGCCGCCGCGCCGCGCGCGCCACACCGCTCGTGTAGTCGTTGTTCGTGCCAAACGTGAAGTACCCGTTCGTGTCCATGGGCGAAACCATCACGAGCATGGCGTCAACCGGGATATGTTCCGCGAACAGGCGCGGCGACTGGCTGAACGAATTCGGCACGTAATACACGACCTTGCGATTGTCCTCCTCCATCCCGAGCTTGATCAGCTCGCGCTCGGGCGCACCGAGAAACATGCAGTGCGGCAAGATGCGACCCATCAGCGAATAACGCAGCAAGGATTTGCGAAGGAATTCTTCGGCATGGAAGTAATAGACCTTCAATGCGTCGATATCACCCGCTTCAGCCCGTGCGCCCAGCGCTTCGAGCAGCGCGGGCGGTTGGGACATCGCCATGCCCAGCGCGATCGACGAATCGCTGCGCAATGCGGCCACCGCATTTCCCGGCGACGTGAGCTTGCCCTGGTACATCCCTTCAACCTGCATCCTGGTGTTCATGTGTGTGCTCCCTGAGCAAAACCCTGCATTAGTAGTTGGCCGCTTCTTCCGGGGAATGACCACGCTTGTAGATCAGCATCGTGCGTTCGAATGTCATGACTATTTTTCCATCCTGATTAATTCCTCTGGTCTCCACCGTGACAATGCCCTGAGTCGGCCTGCTCGCCGACTCGCGCTTGGCCAGCACCGTGGACTCCGCGTACAACGTGTCTCCCGCGAATACCGGGTGCGTAGCCTTGACCTTGTCCCACCCAAGGTTCGCCACCACTTTTGCGCTCACAGTGCGCACGCTCATGCCGGTGATCACAGCAAGCGTGAACGTGCTGTCGACCAACAGCTTCTTCCACTCGGTTTTAGCGGCGTAGGCGGCATCGAAATGAACTTGCTGTGTGTTCATGGTGAGCAGCGTGTTCCAGATGTTGTCGACGTCCGTGATCGTGCGGCCCGGGCGATGTTCATAGATCGTACCCGGCACGAAGTCCTCGAAATACAGTCCCGATGTCTCGCGGAAACGGTTTTCATCGATCTGGCGATAAGCTGAAATAGTCAAACTCATGATGTTCTCCAAGAGGGGTTAATGACGCTCAGGCAGCGGCAAGCACACTGCGCGCTTCACGGGCAATGGCCTCGTCGACCATGCGCCCATCCACAATGCCCGCGCCTTGTTCATTTGCTTCGAGCACGCGTCTGGCCCACGTGACGCGCTCGGCGGACGGTGTGAAAGCGCGGTTGATGACCGGGATATGCGAGGGATGAATGGCGGCCTTGCCGTGGAAGCCGTTGGCGACTGCGAAAGCCAGGTCGGCGTGCAATAGATCGGCGTCGTGAATGGCGAAGCACGGCGCGTCGATCGCCTTGACCCCCACCGACGCGCACGCCGCAGCAATGCGGCAACGCGCAACTTGCAGCGCGAGCGAATCAGGTTGAGCCCGTACGTCCGACGCGTAGTCAGCCGCGCCGAACATCAACGCGGCGACGCGCGAACCGGCATTCGCAATCGACTCCACCGCGGCTAGGCCCCGCGCCGACTCGATCATCGGCACGAGCGCGCTCGCCTTGCCGGCCTGATCGAGCAGAGCCGCGATCTGCACGACCTGTTCCGGCGATTCTATTTTCGGCAGCAGGATAAAGTCGGGCGCGCGGGACGCATCGAGCAATGCAACAAGGTCGTCGAGTCCAAAGCGCGTGGCGGTGGAATTGATCCGCACGGCGAGCCGCGGCAACAATCCGTTCGCAGCGTCATCCAGCAGCGTACGAACTGTGTTGCGCGCATCGGCTTTGTCCGCCGGAACTACGGAGTCTTCAAGATCGGCAATCGATAGATCCACGCCCTTGCCCGCAGCGCTAAGGAGCCGGTCGGGACGGGTTGCAGGCGTGAATAACCAGCTACGGACTGACACAAGAGAATGATCAAGCATGACGCTGAGCACCTTTAAGTGTTACTCGACGCCTTCATTCTCGTGACGATACCTGCCGCAGACAATGCGGCTTTATCGGTGCCAGCCTTCGGAAAAATAGAAGCCTGAGAGGGATCCCGAGAGACTCAGCCCTTTCCGCGTGATGGTTTCACACCGCTTGCGATCAGGTGATCCAGCAACTGCCGCGCGTAGGTCGGCAACGCTTCGAGTTCGTTCACGCACACGCGCATCTCGCGTGACGCCCAGCTATCACTCAGGCGCAGCACGCGGATGCTCATGGTCCGCTTGCATCGCCGCGCTGCCGACTCAGGTACCACCGATACGCCCACGCCGTTCTCCACCAACCGGCAAATGGCATCGAAACTGCGAAGCTGGATACGATGCCGAATCCGCCTGTGCAGCTTGCGTGCATGGGCTTCCAGATAGATCTGGATCGATGCCCCGCTCGCATATCCAACGAAGTCATGATCCAGCAGCGCCTCGAACGCAATGTCGCGCAAACCTTCAAAACCGGCAGCAGCTGCGGGCACGACCGCGCACAAGCGGTCGGTCGCAAACGGATATGCTTGCAGTGCTCCAACGTCCGCGGAAGCCGCCACGATACCGATATCCGCGACGCCGTCGATCAAGGCCTCGACAATCTCGGGACTCAGCCGCTCCTCCACTTCTATATT
>Ga0105855_1000747_pt1 | contig 13002 bp, 7 predicted proteins | sample OrgsoiDNA_201059_FD_89680 | JGI IMG/M metagenome (GOLD analysis project Ga0105855, IMG submission 89680) | Permafrost soil microbial communities from the Arctic, to analyse light accelerated degradation of dissolved organic matter (DOM) -... | ecosystem: Environmental > Terrestrial > Soil >... | reverse complement strand
ATTATTTCAAGCAGCTTTTCGCGCAGGTGACCAATCCGCCCATCGACCCCATTCGCGAAGAGATGGTGATGTCGCTCACCAGCTACATTGGCACGGAGCGCAACATCCTGGCCGAAACGCCGCAGCACTGCCACACGCTCAAGCTGCCGCACCCGCTTCTGAGCAACCGCGATCTGGAAAAGCTGCGCCGCGTATCGCAGGGCGATTTTCTGGCTACCACGCTGCCCATGCTGTTCGAAGTAGAGCAGGGGTCGAAGGGCCTGGAGCGCGCGCTGACGCAGCTTTGCCGGCGCGCATCGCTGGCCATTCAGTCGGGCTACACCTTGCTGATTCTTTCCGACCGCGGCGTGGATCCGGACTACGCGCCCATCCCGAGCCTGCTGGCGCTGACCGCGGTTCACAACCACCTGGTGCGCGAAGAAACCCGTACGCAGGTGGCGCTGATCATAGAGTCCGGAGAGCCTCGCGAGGTGATGCACTTCGCGCTGTTGATCGGCTATGGAGCGAGCGCCGTGAATCCGTACCTGGCTCTCGAAACCGTAGGGGCGGGGTACGGTACGCCCGCCGAAACGCAGAAGGCCATCTACAATTACGCCAAATCCATCAACAAGGGGCTGCTGAAAACTTTTTCCAAGATGGGGATCTCCACCTTGCAAAGCTATCGCGGCGCCCAGGTATTTGAAGCCATCGGCCTGAACAAAGAACTGATCGAAAGGTATTTCACCGGCACCGTCTCGCGCATTGAAGGCGTGGGGCTCGATGTGCTGGCGCAAGAAGCCATTCTCAAACACCGGTACGCGTACGCGCCCCTCACGGATTCCGATACCGAGCTGGCGGTGGGCGGCAATTATCAGTTCCGCACGCGCGGCGAGTATCATCTATACAACCCGGACACCATCGCCAAACTGCAGCACGCCGTCCGCAGCGAGAGTTTCCAAAGCTTCCAGGAATACACTGACCTTCTGGACCGCCAGGGCCGGCAACTCTGCACGCTGCGCGGGCTGCTCGAAATCAAGCATGGCGAACCCATTCCGCTCGAAGAAGTGGAACCGGCGAAGGATATCGTGAAGCGCTTTGCGACGGGCGCGATGTCGTACGGCTCCATTTCGAAGGAGGCTCACGAGACCCTGGCCATTGCCATGAACCGGATTGGCGCCAAGTCCAATACCGGAGAGGGCGGGGAAGACGAGGCGCGGTTCGGCACCGAAAGGCGCAGCGCCATCAAACAGGTTGCTTCGGCGCGATTCGGCGTTACCGCCAACTACCTGGTCAACGCCGATGAGTTGCAGATCAAGATGGCGCAGGGCGCCAAGCCCGGCGAAGGCGGCCAGCTTCCGGGCCACAAAGTGGACGCCGCCATTGCCCGCGTCCGGCATTCCATTCCCGGCGTGGGGCTGATCTCGCCGCCGCCGCACCACGACATTTATTCGATTGAAGATCTGGCGCAGCTCATTTACGACCTCAAGAACGTCAACCCGCGCGCGCGCATTGCCGTGAAGCTGGTAGCGGAAGTGGGCGTGGGGACCGTGGCCGCGGGCGTGGCCAAGGCGCACGCCGACGTGGTGCTGATTTCGGGCGACTCGGGCGGCACCGGCGCCTCGCCGCTCAGTTCCATCAAACATGCCGGCGTGCCATGGGAGCTCGGGCTCGCCGAAGCCCACCAGGTGCTGGTGATGAACGATCTGCGCGGGCGCATCCGCGTGCAGACCGATGGCAAGCTGCAAACCGGGCGCGATGTTGCCATCGCCGCGCTGCTGGGCGCCGAGGAGTTCGGTTTCTCCACCGCGCCATTGGTGGCCATGGGCTGCATCATGATGCGCAAGTGCCACCTCAATACCTGTCCCGTAGGCATTGCCACGCAAGACCCGGCCTTGCGCGCCAGGTTCCAGGGTACTCCGGAGAACGCCATCAATTTCTTTTTCTTCATCGCCGAGCAGGTGCGCCGTTACATGGCGCAGATGGGCTTCCGCACGTTCGATGAGATGGTGGGGCGCGTGGATATGCTGGAGGCGCGCACTGCCCGGGACCATTGGAAAGCCAAGGGCATCGACCTTTCGGCCATCCTATACAACCCGCAGACGCCCAGCCGCATCGCGCGGCGCTGTGTTCAGGCGCAGGATCATGGCCTTTCCGCGGCGCTCGACTATAAGCTGATTGAACACGCGGCCGAGGCGCTCGAGAGCGGCACGCCGATCGAGATCAAGCTGCCCATCCGCAATATTCATCGCACCGTGGGGGCCATGCTTTCGGGCGAGATCGCGCGGCGCTATGGTTCGGCCGGCTTGCCCGACGGCACCATTCACTGCCAGTTCCGGGGTTCGGCCGGCCAGAGTTTCGGCGCGTTTTTAGCCAAGGGCGTGACCCTGGAATTGGAAGGCGACGCCAACGATTACGTGGGCAAAGGGCTTTCGGGCGGAAGGGTCATCGTCTACCCGCCGCGCGCTTCCACTTTCCTGCCCGAGGAAAACATCCTGATCGGCAACGTGGCGCTCTACGGCGCAACCAGCGGAGAAGCCTACTTCAACGGCATGGGCGGGGAACGCTTCGCCGTGCGCAACTCCGGCGCCGTAGCGGTGGTCGAAGGTCTGGGCGATCACGGTTGCGAGTACATGACCAACGGCACGGTTGTGGTGCTGGGCAAGTGCGGCCGCAACTTCGCCGCCGGCATGTCGGGCGGCATTGCCTACGTGCTGGATGAAAAGGGCGACTTCGCCGAGAAGCGCTGCAACACGGCCGGGGTGGACCTGGAGCCCGTTTGCGCCGAAGATGGCGACCTGCTGCAATCCATGATTTTCAGGCACGTGGAATTCACCGGGAGCCCGCGCGGCCAGTGGATTCTGGAGAATTGGGAAAGCATGCTCGAGAAATTCGTCAAGGTCTTCCCGCACGAATACAAGCGGGTGTTGGGCGTGCCGCGCCTCGGTGAGAGGATGAAAGTCACCGCGTAATGGGAAAAATCACCGGCTTCCTGGAGCACACCCGCGAACTTCCGCAGCGCCGTCCGCCCGATGAGCGCATCAGGGACTGGTTCGAAATCTACCAGCCGTTTCCGGAAGCGAGCATCGTCACGCAAGCGGGGCGATGCATGGATTGCGGCGTTCCCTTCTGCCACACCGGCTGTCCGCTGACCAACATCATTCCGGACTGGAACGACCTGGTGTATCGCGGGCGCTGGCGCGAAGCCATCCGGCAGTTGCATACCACCAACAACTTTCCCGAATTCACCGGCCGCATTTGCCCGGCGCCGTGCGAGGCCTCCTGTGTTCTGGGCATCAGCGAGCCCGCGGTCACCATCAAGCAGATTGAAAAGACCATCGTGGACCGCGGCTTCGAAGAGGGCTTCATTAAACCGGAGCCGGCCGCGAGCCGCACGGGCAAGCGCGTTGCCGTGATCGGTTCCGGGCCCGCCGGCCTGGCCGCCGCGCAACAACTGGCGCGCGCCGGACACGATGTGACGGTCTTCGAAAAGAACGACCGCATCGGCGGCCTGCTGCGCTACGGCATTCCCAACTTCAAGATGGAGAAGCACCTCATCGACCGGCGGATGGAACAGATGCGCGCGGAAGGAGTGAATTTCGAGATCAATGCCCACGTCGGCGGCAACGTTGCAGTGCAGGACCTTCGCCATCGGTTCCACGCGCTTCTGCTGTCGGGCGGCGCGGAGCAGCCGCGCAACCTGAACGTTCCCGGCCGTGAGCTGAAGGGCATCCACTTCGCCATGGATTTTCTGCCGCAGCAGAACAAGCGCTGCGAGGGCGATACAGTGCCTGACGCGGGCGCCATTCTGGCCACCGGCAAGCGCGTGGTGATCATCGGGGGCGGCGACACCGGCGCCGATTGCCTGGGCACCTGCCACCGCCAGGGAGCGCGCGCCGTGGCGCAGTTCGAGCTGCTGCCCAAGCCGCCCGATACGCGGTCGCCCGCCACGCCGTGGCCGCTGTGGCCCATGCAGTTGCGCGTGGAAAGCTCGCACGAAGAAGGCGGCACGCGAGACTGGAGCGTGAACACCGTGAAGTTCACGGGCGACGGGCACGGCAACGTGAAGCAGTTGCACGCCATCCGCATAAGCCCGCCACCCGCGTTCCACGCGCAGCCCGGCACGGAGTTCACGCTCGATGCCGACCTGGTGCTGCTGGCGATGGGGTTCACGGGGCCGGTCAAAGCCGGGTTGATCGAGCAGTTGGGCGTGGAACTGGACCAGCGCGGGAACGTGGGTACGGGCGCGGATTACATGTCGTCCGTGCCTGGCGTTTTCGCCGCGGGCGACATGCGCCGGGGTCAGTCGCTGGTAGTCTGGGCGATTGCCGAAGGGCGCAAAGCCGCGCGCGGAATCGACATGCTCCTGATGGGCGAAACCAAGCTGCCGTAAGAAGCCAGGTCTAGCTCGCCCGTTGCCGCCTGGCGAATACCAGGAGTCCGGCCAAACCCAGTCCGAGGAGAGTAAAACCGGCGGGCTCGGGCACGGTCGAATCGCTCAAGCGAACATTGTCGAAGTCACCCTGGCCTCCACTGGTAAGGAGTTCGATAGTAATCGAACTGCCAACGTCCGAGGCTAGACCAGTGTAGGTCGCGGTAAACGTAGACCAGTTCCCTTGCGTCGGGGCAGTTCCGATAGCTGTGATCGCGTTTCCATTGATCATCAGATCCGCCGCTGATGTAAATGATCCGAAGTCGTTCCGCCAGCCCAAGTCAACCATCAAGGTGTAAGTAACGCCTAGCTGGACCTTCGGACCTACTGTCTGTGAAATAGGAGGAGTAGTGTCGTTCGAGAAGGCGACCGTAGGGCCGTCCGGGAGCGAGGTGAAGAACGTGGTCGCTGGTGTTCCCGGTTGGAACTGGCCCGAGATGCCGCTGTTGGACCAGCCAGGAATGACGGCTTCGCTAAAGGAGCAGCCGGTGCCGCAACCACTCGGAAGGCCACCCGCCGGAAGAGTTTCAAAGGAGGCATTGGCGACCGAAATTACACCGGCCAAAGCGGTGAAAGCACTCAAGAAGCCAAGAGTCGCAATCGATACAAATCTAAACGCCAAAGCCTTTGGGTTCATTTTCAAATTCCTCTCTTTAGAGCTCACCCGGAATATACCGGGCAAATTCAGTATATGACGGCTCCTCTGCATTTTTCCAGAGAAATTTCGAATACCAACTCTCGCCGAAGTACGGCTGTGTACGCAATCGCGAAAAGCTGTAATGCGAATCACGGACTGTTGTGTTACGATCCGCACAAGTACCGTCAGTTATCATAAAACCATGAAGCTTCTCTGCTGGGCCGCATTCGCCGCCACAGCCCTGTCCGCGCAGACATTCTCCGGCGCACAAGCTGTAGACGATGCCATCAACCAGGCTATCGCCGGCGGCCGCCTTCCCGGCGCCGTCCTGGTCGCCGGACACAGCGGCCAGGTGATCTATCGCAAAGCCTATGGCCACCGCGCGCTCGTGCCGCGGCCGGAAGCCATGACCGTGGACACCATCTTCGATTGCGCCTCCCTGACCAAGGTCATCGCCACCACGTCCTCTCTGATGAAGCTCTTCGAGCAGGGTAAGTTCCGGCTCAACGACAGAATCACGGATTACATCCCCGAATTCCAGGGTGGCAAGAGCGACATCACCATCCGCAATCTGTTCACGCACTTCTCGGGGCTGGCGCCCGATGTGCCTCTCAAGCCCGAGTGGAGCGGCAACGAAACCGGCCTGCGCCTGGCTTACATGGAAAAGCCCGCGGGCCCCGCGGGCGTGCGTTTCGTTTACAGCGATATCAATTTCATTCTGCTGGGGGAACTGGTGCATCGCCTGAGCGGCCAGCCGCTGAATGAGTATGCGCGGCAGAATGTCTTTCTTCCGCTGGGTATGGCGGAGACCATGTTTCTGCCGCCGGCCTCGCTCGGTCCGCGGATCGCTCCCACCGAGCGCCTTGCCGGTGACGCCCTTCCGCTGCGCGGCGTCGTGCATGACCCAACCGCGCGTTTCATGGGAGGGGTGGCGGGCCACGCGGGCCTCTTCTCCACGGCCGGCGACCTGGCGCGCTTCGCCCAGATGATGATCGATGGCGGGACACTCGATGGCGTGCGCGTCTTCAGCCCGCTGACCGTCGCCAAGTTCACCGAACCGCAGACCCCGCCCGGCCAGACCATTCTCCGCGGCCTCGGCTGGGATATCGATTCGCCCTTCTCCGGCAATCGCGGCGAACTCTTCCCCATCGGTTCCTTCGGTCACACGGGATTCACCGGCACGTCCGTCTGGATCGACCCTTCCACCAGAACCTATGTGATCCTGCTGGCCAACAGCGTCCATCCGGACCCGCGGCCTGCCATTACGCCACTGAGCGGCAAGGTCGCGACCATCGTGGCCGCCTCAGCCGGCATCGCCGCGCAGCTCGCTACGCAGCTCGCTACGCAGCTCGCTACGCAGCTCGCTACGCAGAAGGTTACGCTCACGGGTTACAACGAGACGATTGCAGGCGCGGGTGGGCGCCGCCAGGTGAACCGCACAGGCGCCACCCTTACCGGCCTGGACGTGCTGGCGCGGCAGAAATTTCTGCCGCTCGCAGGCAAGCGGGTGGGCCTCATCACCAACCAGAGCGGCATCGACCGCCAGGGCCGCCGCAATATCGATCTGATGAAGCAGGCGGGCATCAAAGTGGTGGCGCTGTTTTCGCCCGAGCACGGCTTTCGCGGCGCCGAAGACCGGCCGGGCCTTCCAGACACCATGGACTACGCCACCGACATCAAGGTTTTCAGCCTGTATGGCAAGACGCTGCGGCCCACGCCCGAAATGCTCCAGGGAATCGACGCACTGGTCTACGATATTCAGGATGTCGGCGTGCGTTTCTACACTTTCGAAACCACCATGGCTTATGCGCTGGAGGCGGCGGCCAGGGCCAACATCGAGTTTTACGTGCTGGACCGCCCCAACCCCATCACCGGTACGCACGTGGAAGGGCCGATGATGGATGCCGCCAACCAGTCGTTTGTCGGTTACCTGGCGGGGGAGCCGGTGCGCCACGGTATGACGGTGGGGGAACTGGCCCGCCTGTTCAACGGCGAAAACAAGTTCGGCGCCAAGCTTACCGTGATCCCGATGGAGGACTGGGACCGCGGCGATTGGTTCGATTCCACCGGCGTTTCCTGGATCAACCCCTCGCCCAATATGCGCAGCCTGAACGCGGCCACGCTCTATCCTGGCCTCTGCCTGCTGGAGTTTGCGAAGAATGTTTCCATGGGCAGGGGAACCGACTCGCCCTTCGAACAAGTCGGGGCCGACTTTATCGGCGGCCGCGAATTGGCTGCGTCTCTAAACCAGCGCGGCATCCCCGGGGTTCGCGTCTACCCCACCAGCTTCACTCCGGCCGAATCGAATCTCAAGGGCGTCAAAATCGAAGGCGTGCGCTTCGCCATCACCAACCGCGAGCAGCTTGATGCCACGCGGCTGGGCCTGGAACTCGCGGTTGCGATTCAAAAGCTGTATCCGGGGAAGGTTGATTTTTCTGCCGGGAAGAAACTGATTGGCAGTGACGACGCGATTAGCAGAATCCAGGCCGGGGAAGACCCGCGCACGATTCTGCAAAGCTTTCAGGATGCCCTGGAAAGCTGGGTGAAGCTGCGGGATCGGTATCTGTTATACCGGTAACTACCCTCCCTTTGAATCGTGCTCGCCGGTTCCGGCCAGGTCCTCGATCTTCGTCCCCAATCGATCGCTGCGCTGCGGAATGGTTCCCTTCATATCCATCTGGTCTTCTGTGGCGCCGATACCGGACAATTTCTGTTCCGTGCTCTTCAGTACCGCTTCGGCTGGTCGCATGGTTGCCATGTTAGTCTCCTGGTTTAGTCTCTGGGGGTGTGTCTGCATTATCAGGGCCAACATCGGTGTAAGTCAACGATGTAACATTTGTTTAAGTATCCCACTATGAAAACAATCGCAATTCTCCTGCCGTGGCCCGGTCCGTCAACGCGTGAAGCCCAGTTCTTTCTTGAACGCTTCGAGTGAGTTGTACACGATAGGGCAGTAACAGGCGCGATCCGCGAACTGCCACATGCGGCTGGCGATTGACCCGTTCCCGCGCACCACGTGCGGAAACTTCTGGCACGTCTCTGGCCGCGCGTCATACACCGTGCAGGTGGTCCCATCCAGAAACACGCAGCCGGTCTCCTCGGTCCGCCGCAGAATGGCGCCCTCTTCCGGGCTCTGCTCCGTGTACTCCTTCAGGAACTGCGCGACCGTGATCCGCAAATACCGCGCCAGGTGTTGCACGTCGCGCTCCGAGACTTTGGCGGTGGCCACTTTGCAACAGTTGGCGCAGATGGTGCAGTCGATCTGCCGCTCGATGCCTTCCGCTATGCGGCGCAGGATGCGGTCGGAGTGGTCGCGCGACTTCATGTGTTTGCGGAACCGCTCATTCTCCGCGCGCTTCTTTTCGCCCAGCAGGCGGATCTGCACCAGGTCGGTGATCATGCAACTCCAGTTTACCGGTATTTATGTTACGGTCTTCGTTTGACGTACTACGAACGCAGGTTGCCCCACTGGCATCCGGAGGGAGCCGCTATCTTTGTGACCTGGCGTTTGTTCGGGTCCCTGTCGCCCGGCATGAAGTCTCCGGCCATCGAGACCGGCAGGGAGTTCGCCGCTTACGACCGGGCTCTCGATCGGGCGGACTACGGGCCGATGTGGCTTGCGGACGAGCGCGTGGCAAAGTGCGTGGTAGATGCGCTGATTTACGGCGAACGCCAATTGGCTCTGTACGAATTGCACGCGTGGATGGTGATGAGCAACCATGTGCACGTTTTGTGGACGCCGCATGTGCCAATGCCAAAGATCATGAACCGCATCAAGACCTTTACGGCACGGGAGGCGAATCGGATTATGGGGCGTGAGGGCCGGTTCTGGCAGCGCGAGTCATTTGATCATTGGGTACGCAATGAGGATGAATTCAACCGGACAGTGAGTTACATCGAAGAGAATCCAGTGAACGCGGGGCTGTGCGCCAAAGTGGAAGACTGGAAGTGGTCGAGCGCTTGCGTTCCGTCAGTTGAGTAAGTACCCGCGACCCTCCGGGTCGCTCCGGAGCGACCCGGAGGGTCGCGGGTACTTACTTACAACCTCTTCGCTACGGCCAGCGTGATGTCGTCGGCTTGCGCGGCGCCCGCGCAGAATTCTGTGACCGCCCTGGTTACGGCTTCCACAATCGCCGTGGCGGGTTGGTGGCGGTGCTGCTTCAGCACCTGGATGAAGCGCTCATCGTCGAATTGCTCGAAATCCGGGTTGTTGGCTTCGGTGACGCCGTCGCTATAGAGCACCAGCATGTCGCCGTGATCGAGCTTGGCGCGCATCTCTGAGTAGGGCGCGGCCGCCAGAATTCCCAGCACGGGGCCTCCGCCATCCAGCATTTCGGCTGTTCCGTTGGCGCGCACCAGGATGGGCGGATTGTGTCCGGCGTTGGCATAGGACAAATCGCCGGTGTCCGGGTTCAGCACGCAGAAGAAGAAAGTGACGAAGCGGTTGCTGGGACACTTGGCGCAGGTGGTCTTGTTCAAGCGCACCATGAAGGGGCCCAGGTCGCCCGGATCTTCGGCCAGCACTTGTACGCGGGCGTGGAGCTCAGCCATCATGAGCGATGCGGGCATGCCCTTGCCGGAGACGTCGCCCAGGGTGAGACCGACTTTGCCATCGGGATACGGAAAGAAATCGTAGTAGTCGCCGCCCACGGTGCGGCATGGAAGGTTGAAGCCGGCCAGTTCGACGCCGGGCACGTTGGGCGCATGGTCCGGCAACATGCGGCCCTGGATGTCGGCGGCTTGATCCAGATCGCGCTTCATGATGCGCTCGACCGCTTCCACTTCGGCCAGGCGCGCGTTTTCAATGCGGATGGCGGCCACGTTGGCCATCACGGTGAGCAGGCTCAGATCGTCCTTCGTGAACTCGCGCAGAATGAAGGGCGAGTCCAGGTAGATCAGGCCGATGATCCGGTCCTTAGCCTGCAGCGGCACGGCCATCATGGTGTGGACCTTCTGTTCCACGATGCTCATGCGGCCTTTGAACGCGTCGTCCAGTTGTGCGTCGCGCACCAGGATGGAAGATTTCTCATTGATCACACGGTCGCGCACGGTGGTGCTGATGCGGAAGGCGTCACCCTTGTGCGCCCTGGCGACCAGAGCATCGCCTTCCAGCAGCAGCAGGACGCCGCGCTGGGCATTGACCGCCTCGATGGCCAGATCGAGGATGACCGGGAAGAGCTCGTTGAGCGGGCGGTTCTCCGCCAGCACAAGTCCGGCGCTGATGAGGGCCTTCATGGGCGCGGCGGACTTGGGACCGCCGCGCTCAATCGCCATGGTCTGGCTGCTGAGCGCGCCCTCCAGGCTGGTGATCACGGTGGAGGTGCTGGGGGAATTGGTGTCGCCGCCTTCGAATACCACCACGCCGTCATTGGCATTGGCGGCGTTGGGCGAGTAGACAATCACCAGGTGGCCGGCGGTGATGCGATCGCCGGGTTTGAGGATCAAACGGGCTTTGAGGGGGATATTGTTGACGAAGGTGCCATTCTTGCTGCCAAGGTCCTGCACGGTCCATTCGTCGCCTTCGTTTTCAAAAGCGAAGTGCTGCCGCGAAAGCCCGGCATCCTCCGGAAAACAGAGCTCCGCGACACTGGAGCGGCCGATGGAAAGGCGCTCTCCAGTAAGCGCAACCATTTTCATCTGGCCATCGGGACATTGAATGTGGAGTTCCTTGGGCATAGGCGGTACTCTTGATTTTGAACCATTATAATCGCTAGTGTCGAACGGGAGGAAACGTTTCTGCGGCGGGCGGGAAAACGAATGGTCGCGATCCTGTTCTGTGCCGTATGCGCGAACCGGGCGCAGGCGCTCGATCCGCGCAAGAGCCTGACGCAGTATTCGCACGCGCTGTGGACCCAGCAGCATGGCCTGCCCCAGGACACCATCCGCGCGATTGCGCAAACCGCCGACGGGTACCTTTGGCTGGGCACCGACGAAGGCTTGGCGCGCTTCGACGGCTATGAGTTCGTGGTCTTTAACAAGGCCAATGCCGATTTGCCGGCCAACTCGATCACGGCGCTGGCGGCGACCGGCGATGGATCGCTGTGGATCGGCACGTCGAACGGCCTGGCGCAGTATCGCGACCGCCGCTTCCGCACGTTCACGGTGAATCAGGGGCTGCCCGACAACGCCATCACGGGGCTGTATTCCGACCGCGAGGGTGCGCTCTGGCTGGTGGCGGGGCTCTATCTGAGCCGCTACCAGGATGGCAGGTTCACCAATTTCGCGCCGCAGATCGACATCCCGGTGAATTCGGTGCGCGCGGTGTGCCAGGACCAGCATCACGACTTGTGGATCGCGGGCTTCAGCCGCGTGGTTAGAATGTCGGGCGGCAAGTTCGTGACCATGATTGAGCCGGAAATTCTGGATGGCACGGTGGTGCTGAGCATGATTGCCGACCGCAACGATAACCTGTGGATCGGCGGCAATCAGGGCATTATCGAGAGGACGGCCGCGGGCAAGATTCGAAAATACAATACGCGGGATGGGCTGCCGGATGGAGTGGTGCGGGCTCTGTGGCAGGACCGCGACGGCAACATCTGGGCCGGCACGAACAACGGGTTTGCCCGCCTGGAAGGAAGCCGGTTTGTAAGCTCGCGCCAGGCCGGCTGGGATGCGGACCTGGTGCGGTGCCTGTTTGAAGACCGCGAGGGCAACCTGTGGATCGGATCGAACGGCGGGCTGAACCGGCTGCGGAGCGACATCTTTACGGTGTACGGCGAGCCCGAAGGGTTGCCGGGCGACGAGCCGAACAACGTCTTTCAGGATCGCGCCGGCCGGGTTTGGGTGGGGTTTCGCGATCGCGGCCTGATGTTGTTTTCGGGCGGCGGCCGCCGCGTCTTCACCACTCGCGAAGGCCTGCCGGACAACGACGTCTTCCAGATTCGCGAGACTGCGAACGGCGACCTGCTGGTGAGCACGCGCGGCGGCCTGGCCCGTCTGGAGGGGACGCATTTCCGCAACTATTCGCCGCCCGACCCGCTGGGGCGGAGGGCCATTTTCGACGCCCTCGAAGACCGGCAGGGCCAGCTCTGGCTGGCGGCTCCGGGCGGTGTCGGCGTGCTCCGCGGTAAGGAGTTCCGCAACGTGGTTCCGGGCGGGCTGCTGCTGATCGACTTTGCAGCCACGCTGTACGAGGGCCGCGATGGAACGATCTGGGCCGGAACTTACGGCAAAGGATTGTGGCGGATCGCGGGCAATGGCCAGCGGCTGTTCAGAACGGCCGATGGCCTTTCGAGCGGTGAGATCCGATCGCTCTACGAGGACTCCGAAGGCGCCTTATGGATCGGCACGTTCGGCGGCGGCCTGAACGTGCTGCGTAACGGCACGTTCTCGCATTACACGGCGAAGGACGGGCTGTTGAGCGATAACGTGGCCAAGGTTTCAGACGATGGCAGCTCGCTGTGGCTCAGTACCACGCGCGGAATCTGCCGGATCTCCAAGCGCCAGTTGCGCGATTTCACGGACCATAAGCGGGCCGTCCTGGAACCGGAGAATTACGGCGTGGAGGATGGCTTGCGCAGCGCGCAATGCGCCCCCGGTTTTCCCAAAGCCGGGGGTGGCGCCCGCACTGCCGACGGCCGCCTTTGGTTTACCACCGGCCGCGGATTGGCTGTGCTGGACCCCGGCGCGCGCAAGCGGATTCCGCTGGCGCCCGCCGTCCAGTTGGTGGAAATGACGGCCAACGGAGAGCCGTTGGACCTGGGGCGGCCGGCGCGCCTGGAGCCTTCGAGCGAACGGCTGCAGATCAGATATACCGGAATTTATCTGGGCGCTCCGGAGAGGCTCCAGTATTCGTACAGGCTGAGCGGGCTCGACAGGAATTGGGTACCGGCGGGAACGCGGCGGGTGATCAATTACAACAGCCTGGGCCACGGCCATTACCGTTTCGCCGTGCGGGCCCAGTTGCCGGGCGGGCCGGCTACGGAGCGGTCGTATGATTTCGAGGTGCTGCCGCGGT
>Ga0105855_1000745_pt1 | contig 13016 bp, 11 predicted proteins | sample OrgsoiDNA_201059_FD_89680 | JGI IMG/M metagenome (GOLD analysis project Ga0105855, IMG submission 89680) | Permafrost soil microbial communities from the Arctic, to analyse light accelerated degradation of dissolved organic matter (DOM) -... | ecosystem: Environmental > Terrestrial > Soil >... | reverse complement strand
AGATGGTTCGAAGAAGAAGCTGTTTAGCCGCTTTCACATCATTCGCTGGACCGTTCCTGTCGACGATGAAAACAGCAAGATGATCGGCTGGCGCGTGATGGGGCCGGGCATTGATACGCGCGGCATCTGCGATAAATCGCTGGTTGGCTACGAGTCGATCGACTTCCTGGAAGGGCAAGTTGCAATGCGTCGTCCGGAGCGTTTCGGCGAATACACGCTTGAGGACTTGCCGCCCATCCCGCCGAACCATCGTGAGCGCGAGAACTACAAGGACGCTCAGTACGCGCCCGGCGATTACGAAGCGATCATCAGCCAGCGACCGATCGCCGTGCATGCGCTCGAGAACCCGACGAAGTTCGACGCCGGCTTGTTCCTGTTCCGCAAGATGCTGCGTGATGCAGTACGGGGTACGAACCCGGCCGCGTCGGCGGATAACTTTGCCGAATGGTTCCGTGCCAACGCGGGCGCGCCGAATAGTTATTGCTCGGGCAATGTGTTCGATATCCCGGAAGGCGAGACCGTCGAACAGGAGGTGGCGAATCGCCGCAATGTGACGAAGCGCATCGTCGCGATCCTGACGGAAAGCGAGACGCTGAAGGGCGAAGAGCGGGCCGAGTTTGTGCGTGAAAAGTTCGATGCGCTAGAGGCGTCGGTCAAGGGTTGAACGGATCGTCAAGGGGAGGGCAACGCGAGTTGCCCGGTCTTTATGAAGACCTGCTGGCGAGGTCGTGCAAGGAAAAGTAATGGCAAGTTCAGACAATCCGGCGGACGTCCGCACACTGGAGTTGATGGTGCGCCAGATCCGCTTCGAAGGCAGGGGCATCAACTCGTACGAGTTCGTCGATCCATCGGGCGAAATGTTGCCCGCGTTCACTGCGGGCGCGCACATCGATGTCCATTTGAACGACGGTCTCGTCCGTCAATACTCGTTGAGCAATCCACCGAACGAACGGCATCGCTATGTCATCGCGGTTTTACGCGACGAAGCAGGTCGGGGTGGTTCGAAAGCGTTGCACAACGGATTACGCGTGCAGGACAAGGTGCGCATCAGCTATCCGCGCAATAACTTCGAACTCGCCGCCGATGCCAGTAAGGTCGTTCTGTTGGCTGGGGGTATTGGTGTGACGCCGCTCAAAGCGATGGCGCATCGGCTTGAAGAAATGGGCATCGACTATGAAATGCACTATTGCGCGAAGGATGAAAGCTGCACGGCGTTCGCGGCCGAACTTGCGCCGCTGCATGCAAGCGGCAAATTGCAATTTCACTTCGATAACGGCGATCCTTCGAAGGGACTGGATTTAAAGCGCTTGTTGAGCGAGACCAAACCCGGCGTGCACGTCTATTACTGCGGTCCCGGTGGGTTCATGAAAGCCTGCGCTGCGGCGACCGGGCACTGGACGCCCGGAACGGTTCACTTTGAACATTTCAAGGCGCCGGAACGGGCCGTGAGCGAGACCGTTGCGGCGGCTGTGGGCGAGTTCATTGTGAAGATTGCCAGCACGGGGCAGCACATACCGGTGTCAGGCGATCAAAGCATTGCCGATGCTTTGGAAGAGGCTGGCGTGGCGATTGAAACCTCGTGCCGGGCCGGATTGTGCGGCACTTGCAAGGTGCGGTATTTATCGGGCGAGGTCGAACACAACGACTGCATTCTCGGAGACGACGAGAAGCGGGAGTATCTGACTACGTGCGTATCGAGGGCGTCAAGCCGCGAACTCGTGCTCGATCTTTAGGCTGGGAGGCAGCAATGCTGCAGCGATGGTTTCGCGCGAAGGGACTGTTCAAGCGGCTTCAAATGCTAAACCCTATCCTCGTCATTGAAGCTTCCCAGCTTCACGTACTCGGCGATTCAGGCTGGTCGTTTCGCGAGACATTGCCTCAGCGGTGCCTCGCATGCGGCCAAGGGAACGGGGAGCACTCAGACGGCGGTCCTGTGCGACTCCAACCCCGGCATAGAATAAAAATCTAACGTATCGACTATTTCTTTGATCTGATTCTACCGGTCGGGAAAATCAGGGAAATCTTTGGGAAATTATTTTTATGTCTTAACTTTAAAATTGTCGCTCCTCCAAAACTTGAATAACGATGAGCGCTGACCTCCATTACTTCGACTACGCAGCAACTACGCCTGCGGATCCGCGTGTCATCACTTCAATGGTTAGCTGCCTGGGAATAGACGGGGTGTTTGGCAATCCGGCGTCAAACTCGCACGCGGCAGGGATCAAGGCACGAGGCATGGTAGAGAAAGCGCGTGAGCAAGTTGCCTTGCTGATTGGCGCGCGCGTTGACGAGATCATATGGACTTCGGGAGCAACGGAGTCGAACAACCTCGCACTGAAGGGGTTTGTCGAAGCCAGCGGAACCGTGCCTCATATTGTCACTAGCCGCATGGAGCACAAGGCCATCCTGGATACGGCCGCCAGCCTCGAACAGCGGGGATTTTTGGTTACTTATGTGGCGCCCGATCAAAGCGGCGTCATCACCACCGCTGCAGTTAGCGCGGCACTCAGGCCGGACACGGGCATCGTCTCGCTCATGCTGGTCAATAACGAAATCGGAACGATCACTGACATCGCGGCGATCGCGCCCATCGTCCATGCCGCGGGCGCGTTGCTGCATGTGGACGCGGCTCAGGCGCTTGGCAAGACGCCAATCGATGTCAAGGCTATGGGGATTGATTTCATGTCGATGTCCGCTCACAAGGTCTATGGCCCGAAGGGCATCGGTGCACTGTACGTTGCTCGTGAAGTGGCTACCCGGCTTGCACCGCAGATGCACGGAGGAGGGCATGAGGGCGGCTTGCGCTCAGGGACACTGGCTACGCATCAGATCGTGGGCATGGGGACGGCCTGCGCAATCGCCATGGCGGAAATGGAGACCGATACAGCGAGAATCTCCGCGCTTAGCGAGCGGCTGCTCGATGGCGTCCTCGCGTTCGACGGTGTCGAGAAAAATGTGCGCGACGGCGTACACCTTCCGCATACGCTTAGCTTGAGAATTGACCGTGGGGGCTTTTTCCCCTTCATGCTGGCTGCGGATCTCGCCATCTCTTCCACGTCGGCCTGCAGTTCGGCGTCTGGCGCGGTGTCGCATGTATTGAGTGCGATCGGACTTGATGAGCAAGCGGCGGCCCGGACAATACGCGTAAGCCTGGGGCGCTTTACCACGGAGCGCGACGTGGATCGCGCCATTACCTGCATTCGACAGGTAGTGGACCAATGCCTCGTAGTGCAGTAAGGCCTGTATCGTCGGTATGACACAATGGATCTCCGCTCGGGCTTAAGGCTAGCGAAAACTCTGCGTGACCCCCGTGTCAACCGGCAATCCATCTATGCATCGCAGGCGTTTCCTACTGACGGCTTTTAGTGCGACGGGCATGGCGCTCAACGTGCATGCCGCGCGCGCCGCGCAGGCGAAGCATTTCGACATCGTTTACCCGCAAATTCAGCCCGGTGGGGACGTGCATGCCGCCTTTGCGCTGGCGGTCCTTGATCTCGCGATGAAGGCGGCCAATGCCGACTACTCGATTCGACAAGCGAACGTGGTCATGGAGCGGGGTCGGGCGCTTGCCGAGCTTGCACACGATGACACGATCAACCTGCACTGGACGAGCATGGACGAGCAGTCCGAGCGCGGCTTGAATGTCGTCCACATCCCGATTCACCGCGGCCTGATCGGGTATCGGGTGTTCATCATAAGAAAAGACCGGCAGCCGGATTTCGACCGGATCAACGGCCTGGATGACCTGAAAGCGCTGACCGCTGGCCAGGGACTGGGTTGGATCGATACCGAAATCATGAGGCGCGCCGGCCTGAACGTGCAAACCTCGACCTATGAAACGCTTTTCACGATGACTCAGGGCGGGCGGGTTGACTACTTCCCTCGCGGCGTTATCGAAGCGTTCGCTGAACTTGACGCGCGCAAGCAGGCAGTGCCGGACCTTGTGGTCGAGAACAGGCTGTTGCTGTTATATCGATCGGATTTTCTGTTCTACGTTGCCCGGAGTCAGAGGGAACTCGCCGCGACAATAGAGAAAGGGTTCACCGCGGCGTATCGCAACGGCTCGTACATGAAGTTGTTCAACTCCCATCCGTATATCCAGAATCCGTTGGGACGAGCGAACCTGGCAGGCAGGAAAGTTATCCGCCTGGACAACCCGTATCTTTCCGAAGCAGACCGTAGGATTCCAGACGAATATTGGATGCACTGACAAGAGCCAGTGTCGTGTCATTTCGAGTGTCGACAACATGCGTCGACTTATCTCCGTCAGATCACCGCATGTCGATGACCTAGCGCTACGAGCAGGTGCGGCCACTCGTCAACGTGGACGTTGTCATGTAGTTCTTCGAGTTCTGTCAGAAGTTCGACAATGTGTTGATCGCGGACGTCGACACCGGACGCATGCAGCGCTCGCAGAAGCGCGCCGTCGCGTGCATGCCGATAATATGCGATGCCGACGCCCTCGATATCGAAGCAGTACAGGTCATCGCGGATGAGTGATCCGATCGCGCACTTGCGTCCATCGCCGCCGCGCAGCCGACAGGATCCGTTCTCGTCTTCGGAGACGGCGCGCTGGGTTAACAAATGGGCGCTCACGCGTTCATAAATTTCTTTTGCGCTTAGCATGGGCGTGATTCATGCAGCATGTTCGAGAAGGTCGGCGCAAAGCCCAAACCCGCGCGCAACCGATGCCAGGCCATTGCGCCATTCCCGTTTGTCGAGGACATCGTGGACGTTCTGAAGGTCACTGAGCAGCTCGATAGTCGATGGGTTGTACACGTTAATTTGCGAGCGTAGCAGCGCCTGCTTGAGCGCGGTGACGCCCACATCCATGTAAGAAGGTGCCGGTGGTGCAGATGCGCCGATGAAGTGAACGGAAACCCCTTCCATGGCGGTTATATAGTCACGCGGGGCGATGAAATTGCCAACCGGGCATCCGCCACAGTACCCGCGGTAGGGCCGGGCTCCACGCGGCGGCAGCCCGGCATGACCTTGACTGAAGAGATGACGCGCAGCTCTATCAAAGATTTCCTGATGAGTGAGGAAGCGCAGCGTTTTCATGGGTGGGTTCCTTGGCGGACACGCGATTAATATCGGCGTCCTCGATTCTTCGATATCGCCAAGGCTCAGGTGACGCTGGAAATATCGGCACGCTATGCGGCTGACGTTCTTCGATGCTTCACGATCCATGTTCAATCCTAGCCTTGCGAGACCGCGTTGTTAAGTCGGGACACGCTGAAACTTCCCTCGGAATGGCCGCCTTTTAACTATCAGGAAATCCCTACGTCAGGGTAAGCGAAATGAACGCGCCGTCCTTATGCGGTTACACGTGACTGGCTGAATGCATGGCAAAACCAAGGACATTTGCTCAGAGAGCGAATTGCCTGCCGGAACACCGTTTCTGCTTCAGTCTACATAGATGCTGGCCGGTATCGAACCTGACGTTACGGGTTCGGTGTTGGGTCACGCCGAGATTTTCGGCCGCAACTCGCGCGGTTTGTCCCTCCCCAAATTCAAACAAGCCTAGGTGTTTTCACCGAATCGATCACACTTGCTATATCAGGCTACCTGATATTAAATGGAGTCCAAGGCAGGCGGTCGTTCAACGATATCACCGGTTATTCAGATCATTTTTAGGAAATTGACATGAGCACGTACGAAGGTCGCTGGACCACAGTGGACGTAAAAGTCGAAGAGGGCATTGCATGGGTGATGTTCAATCGGCCGGATAAACGCAACGCCATGAGCCCCACGCTGAATGCCGAAATGGTCCAGGTGCTGGATGCTATTGAACTCGATGCCGCCGCCAAGGTGCTCGTGCTGACCGGCAACGGCGCTGCATGGACGGCGGGTATGGACCTCAAGGAATACTTCCGCGAAATCGATGCCGGTCCGGAAATCCTGCAGGAAAAGATTCGTCGCGATGCATCGGAATGGCAGTGGCGCCGTTTGCGCATGTACGCAAAGCCGACCATTGCAATGGTCAACGGCTGGTGCTTCGGCGGTGGTTTCTCGCCGCTCGTTGCGTGCGATCTGGCGATCGCAGCTGACGAAGCCGTGTTCGGTCTCTCGGAGATCAACTGGGGCATCCCACCCGGCAACCTCGTGAGCAAGGCGATGGCGGACACGGTCGGTCACAGGCGCGCGCTGCACTACATCATGACGGGCGACACGTTCACCGGCGCCGAAGCCGCAGACATGGGCCTTGTCAACAAGAGCGTGCCGCTCAAGCAGTTGCGCGATGAAACCATCGCGCTCGCGGCCAAGCTGGTCGAGAAAAATCCGGTCGTGCTGCGCGCGGCGAAAAACGGTTTCAAGCGTGCCCGTGAACTGACGTGGGAGCAAGCCGAGGACTATCTGTACGCCAAGCTCGACCAGGCGCAATTGCGTGACCCGGAGCAAGGCCGCGCGGAGGGACTCAAGCAATTCCTGGACGACAAGGCGATCAAGCCTGGCCTGCAAGCTTATAAGCGCTGAAGTGATAGCTGAGGAGACAGCGCGATGAACGAAATCAGCATGCTGATTGGCGGCAAGCAGAGGCAGGCGGCCGACGGAGCGAGCTTCGATCGGTGCAATCCGGTGACCGGAGAGACCGCGACTCGCGCACCGGCCGCCAGCATCGCCGATGCCGATGCGGCGGTAGAGGCAGCGCATGCCGCGTTTCCCGCATGGGCCGCGCTAGCGCCGACCGAGCGCCGCAAGCGCTTGCTAAAGGCGGCCGACTTGATGGACGCACGCACGGGCGACTTCATCGCCGCCGGCGTGGCCGAGACCGGCGCCATGCCGAACTGGTACGGATTCAACGTCATGCTCGCGGCCAACATGTTGCGCGAAGCGGCATCGATGACCACGCAGATCGACGGCAGCGTGATCCCTTCCGACGTCCCCGGCAATCTTGCGCTGGCGGTGCGCCAGTCGTGCGGCGTCGTGCTCGGCATCGCGCCGTGGAATGCACCGGTGATTCTCGGTACGCGCGCTGTCGCCATGCCGCTTGCCTGCGGCAATACGGTTGTACTCAAGGCGTCGGAACAATGCCCTGCCGTGCATACGATGATCGGCGACGTGCTGCAAGAAGCCGGTCTGGGCGACGGGGTGATCAACGTCGTGACGAATGCCCCGAAGGACGCGGCGGCGATTGTCGAAAGGCTGATTGCACATCCGCATGTGCGTCGCGTAAATTTCACGGGTTCGACGCATGTGGGACGCATCATCGCGAAGCTCGCGGCGCAACATCTGAAGCCGGTATTGCTGGAGCTAGGCGGCAAGGCGCCGGTTCTGGTACTCGATGACGCTGATCTCGACGCTGCGGTAAATGGCATCGCGTTTGGCGCGTTCTTTAACCAAGGCCAGATCTGCATGTCGACGGAGCGCGTGATTGTGGATCGCAAGATTGCCGATGTATTCGTCGATAAACTCACGACGAAAGCGCGCTCGCTGATAGCCGGCAATCCACTCGATGCAGGCAGCGTGCTGGGCGCGATGATCGACGTGAGCGCGGTTGCCCGTGTGGCTGCGCTGATCGCGGATGCGAGCGATAAAGGCGCGCAATTGCCGGCGGGATGCAGACACGAAGGCGCGATCATGCAGCCGGTTATCGTCGATGGTATTACGCCAGAGATGCGGCTTTATCGCGAGGAATCGTTCGGACCCGTGGTGACGGTGCAGCGCGTGGATGGCGACGACGAAGCCGTGCGCGTGGCGAACGACAGCGAGTTTGGATTGTCATCAGCAATCTTTAGCCGCGATGTGTCGCGCGCGCTGGCGCTTGCTAAGCGCCTCGAGTCGGGCATCTGCCATATCAACGGTCCCACCGTGCACGACGAAGCGCAAATGCCGTTCGGCGGCGTGAAGAGCAGCGGTTATGGACGCTTTGGCAGCAAGGCATCAATAGCGGAATTCACTGACTTGCGCTGGATCACGATCCAGAACGAAGCCCGGCATTATCCGGTCTAGTGCCGGACGCGGACATATCGGCCGGCCGACAGCCTTCGTGGAAGAAAGGCGCGGCCCATAACAATCAGACAGGCAGGAGACGAGAGCGTGACAAGCGTTGAAGCAGGGTTGGGCGCGCGGTATCGCGACGTGGCGGTAACTACCGCCACGACCGATGTCGTGAAACGAGGCGACGCATGGTACTTGCGCTCCAACGAGCCGTTGCGCGAGTTTCCGGTGCGGCTCACGGACCGGCTGGTCAGTGGCGCACATGCGCACCCGGAGCGCGTGCTGGTCGCGCGCCGGGGCGAACGGGGCGCGTGGATCGAGATCACGTACGCTGACATGTTGCGGCGGGCGAGGGCGATCGGCCAGGCGCTGCTGAACCTCGGTCTATCGGCGGAGCGCCCGCTTGCCATCTTGTCGGGCAACGATCTGGAGCATTTGCAACTGGCCTTCGGAGCCATGCTGGCAGGCATTCCGTTCGCGCCGCTCTCGCCCGCTTATTCGCTTGTTTCCAGTGACTTCGGCAAGCTTCGCACACTGCTTGACGTGTTGCGCCCCGGACTCGTCTATGCCGGCGACCAAGTTGCATTTTCTCGTGCGATAGAAGCAGTTGTTTCTGCTGACGTGACGCTCGTGACGAACCAAGCGACGCCTCGTTCGATCGCGTTCGACACCTTGCTCGACCACACTCCGAGCGACATCGATGCCGTAGCGGCAGCAGTCAACGCAGACACGATTGCAAAGATCCTCTTCACGTCCGGTTCAACGAGACTGCCCAAGGCGGTTCCTACCACGCACCGCATGTTGTGCAGCAACCAGCAGATGCTGCTGCAAACTTTCCCCGAATTTGCGAAGGAACCGCCGGTGCTCGTCGACTGGCTGCCGTGGAACCACACCTACGGCGGGAGTCACAACGTCGGCATTGCGCTGTACAACGGCGGCTCGCTTTATATCGACGATGGCAAGCCGGTTGCCGGTAAATTCGAGGAGACGCTGCGCAATCTGCGCGAGATCTCGCCGACCGCGTATTTCAATGTTCCGAAAGGCTGGGAAGAGCTCGCCATCGCGCTGGAAACCGATGAGCCATTGCGCCGCCGATTCTTCGCCCGGGTGAAGCTGTATTTTTTCGGCGGCGCGGGATTGTCGCAAGCGGCGTGGAACCGGCTGGAGCGTGTCACCGAGCAGCACTGCGGCGAGCGTATCCGCATCATGGCCGGACTCGGCATGACGGAGACATCGCCATCATGCCTCTTCACCACCGGCCCGGTCATGCGCGCGGGATATATCGGATTGCCCGCGCCGGGTTGCGAGACGAAGCTCGCGCCGGTCGACGGCAAGCTCGAACTGCGTTTTCGCGGACCTCATGTCATGGCGGGCTACTGGCGGAGGGACGTATCGGCAGCAGATGAACCGGTGTTCGATGAAGAGGGCTTCTATCGCAGCGGCGACGCGGCAACCTTCGTCGACCCGGAACGCCCGGAGATCGGTCTGCAATTCGATGGACGCATTGCCGAAGACTTCAAGCTGAATTCGGGCACGTTCGTCAGCGTCGGGCCGTTGCGTGCGCGGGTGGTGTCGGAAGGCGCGCCCTATGTGCAGGACGTGGTGGTGACGGGCATCAATCGCGGGGAGATAGGCTTGCTCGTTTTCCCGCGTCTTGACGACTGTCGCCGGCTTGCCGCGCTTCTTCCCGGTGCGGACCCGCATGACGTACTAGGCGCCACACAGGTTCGCGCGTTCTTCGCGGATCTTCTCGTGCGCCTGAACCGGCAGTCGACGGGCGCGAGCACGTTTGTCGCCCGAATGCTCCTGCTCGATACCCCGGCCTCCCTCGATCTGGGTGAAATCACGGACAAGGGTTCGATCAATCAACGCGCCGTCCAGAAACATCGGGAAACGCTGATCGAAGCAATGCACGCATCCGAGCCCTCTGACCCGCGTGTGATCGTCGCACCAAAAAAATAAACCCGGGCATTGCGCGCTGAAGGGAGTCATTGGCGCGTGAACGGCTACGAAGAAATTATCGGGGGAAACCCGATATATTAATAAGGATAGCTAATATGAAAACACTTGGGACAGAGTCTACGGGAAGCAGTGTGTCCAGCGGGACCGTTATCCAATCCGGTGCCGCAGTGACGCTGGGTTTGTGTTTCGCGATCGCGCTGCTTGAAGGACTTGACCTGCAATCGGTCGGCGTCGCCGCGCCGCGCATGGCACGCGAGTTCAATCTCTCCGTCGCTCAAATGGGCCTTGCGTTCAGCGCGGGGACGTTCGGTCTCTTGCCTGGTGCGATGTTCGGTGGGCGCCTCGCTGACCGGATAGGACGCAAGCGCGTGCTGGTGATCTCGGCTTGCCTGTTCGGTCTGCTGTCGATTGCGACCGCTCTGGTGAGCGATTTCCATGCGCTGGTGATCGTGCGCGTATTGACCGGAATCGGACTTGGCGGTGCGTTGCCGAATCTGATCGCGTTGTCGTCTGAAGCGGTCTCCCCGCGCTCACGCAACACGGCGGTGAGCGTGATGTACTGCGGCATTCCGTTCGGCGGCGTGATCGCTTCAGCGATCGGCGTGCTGAGTGCCGGTGATGCCGAATGGCGGCATATCTTCTATGTCGGCGGCGCGGGTCCGCTCATTCTCGTGCCCCTGCTGCTCGTGTTCCTACCTGAATCCAAGGCCTTCGCAAAGGCCTCGCATGACGGCAACGTAAGGCCCGCACCGGTGGGCGAGATACTTTTTGGCGGCACACGCCGCCTCTCTACGCTGCAAATCTGGATCAGCTATTTCTGCACGCTGATCGTTCTCTATTTCCTGCTCAACTGGCTGCCCTCGCTGATGGCAGCACGCGGTCTCGCGCGAGCCGAGGTCGGCTATGTGCAGATCTTCTTCAACGTGGGAGGCGGTATCGGTGCGCTCTGCATCGGCATGCTGATGGACCGAATGCGTGCGAGCGTCGTGGTAGCGGGCATGTACATCGGCATCATCGCGTCGCTCGCTGCGTTGTCGATGGCGCCCGGGTTCACCGCGCTCGCGGTCTCTGCATTCTTCGCCGGCATGTTCGTGATCGGCGGGCAATCGGTCCTGTATGCACTCTCGGCGGCGTTCTACCCGACCGCGATGCGCGGCACCGGTGTGGGCGCGGCGGTAGCAGTGGGCCGTATTGGTTCAGTGGTCGGTCCGCTTGCCGCGGGCCAATTGCTGGCAATGGGCCGCAGTTCTTCGGTAGTGATCGGCGCGAGTATCCCCGTGACGTTGATAGCGGCGGTAGCGGCCTTGCTGTTGATCAGGCGTCCACGCGTGAACGATTGAAGCTTTCCCAAGTTAATAAAAAAACAATTCGATAAACAACGGTCTGGAGACAACGACAATGAGAATGCAAGCACCCGTACAAGCTCTTTTATGCAGTGCACTCTGCGCGGCAAGCACGGCGGCGGTCGCGCAGTCGAGCGTGACGCTGTACGGAATCGTCGATACGGGCATCGAATACGTATCGCATGCGAATGCCGCGGGCGACCACGTGTTCCGTATGCCTGGCGTGACAGGCGAACTGCCGTCCCGCTGGGGCCTGCGTGGCGCCGAGGATCTCGGCGGAGGGTATAGCGCCGTGTTCACCCTGGAGAACGGCTTCAACACGCGGGGAGGCGATCTCGGGCAGGGCGGCCGGTTGTTCGGGCGGCAGGCATTCGTTGGTGTGAAGAGTCCGTACGGTACGGTTGCTTTCGGTCGCCAGTACACCATGACCTACCTGGCGCTCATGGGTGCCGACATCATTGGGCCGGACATCTATGGCCTCGGCTCGCTCGACGCTTACGTGCCGAATGCCCGCGCCGACAACTCGGTCACTTATATTGGCTCGTACAAAGGCGTCACCTTGGGGGCGAGCTATTCGTTCGGACGTGATTCGACCGGCACGGGTAATTCGCCGGGACAAGGCACGTGTACCGGCTCCGTGCCCGGTCAACCAACGCAGTGCCGTGACTGGTCGGTCATGCTCAAGTACGACGCTCCATCCTACGGGGTAGCGGCATCGTATGAAGAGCAGCGCGGCGGCGGCCCGAACGCAGCGGCCAATTTTTTTGATGGTGTAGAGCCCACGGTCCTCACGAGCGCGGCAGACCGGGACATCCGTACCCACGTCAGTGCATACGCGAAGTTCGGCAATGCAAAGGTCGGTGCGGGCTGGCTCAACCGCCGCGTAGAAACCGATTCGGCGGGTGTGCCTGACGTTCGTTCGAATCTTTTCTTTCTTGGCGCTTCGTACTACGTAACGCCAGCATTTCTTGTTGACGGGGAAATGTACCGAATTGTCAACAATGACCACGACACGCGCGCGTCGATGGGTACGTTGCGCACCACCTACCTGTTGTCCGCGCGCACGGCGGTCTATGCACAAGGGTCCTATCTCGCCAACAGCGCGAAGGCCCGGTATTCGGTGAGCGGCGGCGGCGGTGGAACGACACCCGCCCCCGGAGTTGGACAAACGGGCGTGATGCTCGGTGTGCGGCACATGTTCTAGGAGACATGAAATGAAAAAGTCTGCAATGACACTCGCGGTAATGACCTCGATGACGCTTGCCGCGTGCGGTGGCAGCAGCCATGACGACAGTAACGCCAGCACGCCGCTTCCTCAACTGAATGCCGCCACGCCGGCAAACCTCACTGGAACGTGTGAGGCATTGGCGTCGAAACTTGTGTTCGCCAATACCGTATTCACGACGGTCGCCACCGTTCCGGCGGGCACATTGACGGTGGCGGGACAAGCTATCGCGCAGCACTGCCTGATTCAAGGCAGCATGAACCAGCGGGTCAGCCCCGTCGATGGTCAGACGTACGCGATCGGCTTCGAGATGCGCTTACCCGTGGCGTGGAACGGGCGCTTCTTCTATCAGGCTAACGGCGGTCTGGATGGCACGGTTGTGACCGCAACGGGTGAGATCAGCGGCGGCGCGCCAACCAACGATGCACTTAACATGGGGTTCGCCGTCATCAGTTCAGATGCGGGCCACAACGGTTCCCAGACACCGCTGTTTGGCCTCGACCCGCAAGCGCGCGTTGACTACGGTTACAACGCGGTGGCCACGT
>Ga0105855_1000744_pt1 | contig 13036 bp, 15 predicted proteins | sample OrgsoiDNA_201059_FD_89680 | JGI IMG/M metagenome (GOLD analysis project Ga0105855, IMG submission 89680) | Permafrost soil microbial communities from the Arctic, to analyse light accelerated degradation of dissolved organic matter (DOM) -... | ecosystem: Environmental > Terrestrial > Soil >... | reverse complement strand
TAAATTCGTCGTAGGGCAAGAGCAGGCGAAGCGCGCCGTGGCAACCGCTGCGCACCAGCACCTCAAGCGCGTCGAGCAGCGCCGCCTCGGCCGCAAGACCTTGCTGCGCAAATCCAACTTGCTGCTGATGGGCCCGACCGGCTCCGGCAAGACGCATCTGGCGCGGACTCTAGCCGAGGTGCTGGACGTTCCCTTCATCGTCGTAGACGCCACTGAATATACCGAGGCGGGCTACTACGGCAAAGACGTCGAGGTGATGATCGCCGAGCTGCTCTTCAAAGCCGGCCACTCCATCGAGGCCACCCAGCGCGGCATCGTCTTCATCGACGAGATCGACAAGATCGCGCGGCGCTCGGGAGCGATGCGGACCGGCGCCGGCAGCCGCGACATCGGCGGAGAAGGCGTGCAGCAGGCGCTGCTCAAGCTGCTCGAGGGCCGCGAGATCTTCGTGCCGATGAACGTGACCCAGCATTGGAACAAGCACGACTTCGTCCAGGTCGACACGGCCGACATCCTCTTCATCTGCGCCGGCACCTTCACCGATTTGCATCAAGGCCGGGTGGAAAAGCAGGTCGGCTTCGGCAGCGACGGAAAGCGCCACTTGGGGTCGCGGCTGCGCGTCAAGGAGCTGATCGAATACGGCATGCTCGCCGAGCTTCTGGGTCGCCTGCCCGTGCAAGTGCAGCTGGCAGAGCTGGGCGCGGACGAATTGTACAAAATCCTCACCGTGCCCCCTGACTCTCTCGCCCGCGAATATCGCGAAGCGCTGACCCTCGACGGCGTCACTCTGGATCTGCAGGAAGGCGCGCTAAGAGCGGTCGTCGAATACGCAGTCGAGCGCAAACTCGGCGCCCGCGCCCTGCGCAGCATCCTCGAAGAGGTGCTGGCCGACGTGCAGTTCGAAGCTCCGGAAAAGCGCGGCGAGAAGATCGTCGTCGACCGCCGCTGCGCCCTTGGCCGGCTCAAGTCCCTCGACGCCGCCGCCCTCCGCGATTGACACGCTTTCGAAAAGGAAGATCACTTGAGCTGAGCTTGGCCGCGCACGGCGCGGCCCGGCCGGTAATCCGGCCGTCAGCGGAGGGAGGCTCGACCAGCTTTGCTGAGCGAGGGAACCGCAGGTTCCTCCAACGGCGCGTGGTGGGGTTGGCGGAGCTCGGTGATGAGGTTGGTGTCTTGCGCGGCGGCGATCGCGCGCGAGTGCGGCAGATCGAGCCTGGCGGCGACGGTGTCGTGTTCGACGTTTCGCAGGTGAGGCCGCAGCAGAGCCACCACGGAGGCCACGGCCCAGGCGGTCAAAAGGCCTTTTGCGAAGCCGAGCGCGAGACCGCCGATGCGGTCGACTGCGCCGGTGAAGCCGCCCTTGAAGAGATGCGCGAGCATGCTGCCGGCGATCTTCGCGGCCACCTCCGCGGCGATGAAGATGAGAATGGACATGGCCACGGTCGCGACCATGATCGGCATGCCCAGATCTTTCGCGAAGGCCTCGCCGAACGGCTCCGCGAAGAGCCGCGATAGGACGATGCCGCCGACAAACCCAACAATGCCGAAGATCTGCCGCACCATTCCGCGCCAGAGACCCCAGATCGCCAGCAGCGCGACCAGGCCGGCGCAGAACAGATCGAAGTTCAACGCACGCTCATGTCGGTCTTGACCAGCTTCGCCGCCTCGTCGCGCTTGGCCTTGAAGTTCACGTTCGCGGGCTCGTAGGTCAACGCCATCTTGAAGTTGCGCTCGGCCGAAGCGAAGCGCTGCGCAGCCAGGTCGGAGAGACCGGCCATGAAGAACTTGCGCCCCTGCGGCGTGGCGCCGACCTCCTGCTCCTTCTCCTTCTTCAGCTCCTGCTCGCTCGCCTCGACGAAGCGCAGCTTCTTTTGCCGGTCGGAGCTGGTCACGTCGGCCAGGTACTTGGCGCGCTTCGAGTCGTCACGCAGGCAGACGTACGCTTCGTTGATGCGCTTGTAGATCCTGCCGATGGCGTCGCGCAGCTCGATATTTTCCAGCTGCAGGAAGCGATCCGGGTGGTAGGCGCGCGACTCTCGATAATAGGCAGCTTTCAGTTCTACCTGGCTTGAATTCTGGCCCACCTTCAAGATCTGGAAGTAGTCGAGCTCGTCCAGCACTTGCGCCAGGGCCTGTGCTTCAATCTCAAATGCCTCATCCATGATCATCGTGAAAACCCGATTACGATTGCAGCGCACCTCGTCAATGACGCGCCTGTCGATCCGGCGCACTCGCGCCTCGGACTCAAGAGCCTGGGGGGGGAGCGCCTCCCCCTGGACCCCCACGCTTCTACAAAAAGGTCTCTAGAGCTCATCTCATAAATCCGGACCGAGCGCGGCGGCGGAGCTGCAAGCAGATCGAGGAACGACGAGGACGCGTGCCGGGAGCGCGCGGAGAAGGGGAGACGAAGAAATGCGCCGCAGATCGGCGATTGCGCGACGCGGAGTGATTTGTGAGATGAGCTCTAGGCAGCTGCTTCTCCGCGTGCGAGGGTGGTGCGGGCGTTCTTGTCGGCCGCCTCCTTGATCATGTCTTCGGTGAGGCCGGACGACAAGCGGATCGTACAAGAGGTCTTCTGGCCCGTCTCGACGTCGGCGGCGGTGACGTTGACGATGCCGTTGGTGTCGATCTCGAAGGTGACCTCGATGCGCACCTCCCCGCGGTAGCCGATGCGGAAGCCGGCAAACTCGAACTCGCCCAGGAGCTCGCACTCCGCCGCCTTGTTCGACTCGCCCTGGTAGACGCGGATCTTCACCTTCTCCTGGCCGTCCCGGTTGGTGGTGTAGCTCTTGCTACGCTCGATGGGGATGGGCGTATTCTTGTCGATGATCTTGTCGGTATAGCCGCCCACCGTCCCGACCCGCAGCGTGAGCGGCGTGACGTCTAGAAGGTAGTGCTCGCCCTTGGCGTCCAGGAGCGAGTTCGCTTGGATTGATGCCCCCATCGCCACCACTTCGTCAGGGTCGATGCCGGCCATGACATCCCGGCCAAAGTAGTGGCGGACGCTGGTGCGGATGATCGGCAGCCGGGTCGGGCCGCCCACCAGGATGATCGCGTCCAGCTCGTTGGCGGTCATGCGCGCGCCCTGAAGCGCTTCGTCGCAGACCTTGAACGTCCGCTGGACCAAATCCATGACCATCTTGTTGAACTCGACCTCGCGCAAGGTCGCGGTCAGGTCCATCACCTTGCCGTTCGGATCCTGGCAGATGCCTTCGACGTTGATCTTGGCGATGGAGTCGCGGCCGACGTCGATCTTGGCTCGCTCGGACGCTTCCTTGAGCATCTGCAGGCAATACTTGTTGAGCCGCAGATCGATGCCGTGCTGCTTCAAGAAGCCTTCGGCGAGCCAGGTCATGATGCGGTCGTCGAAGTCGTCGCCGCCCAGGTAGGTGTCGCCGGCCGTGCTGAGAACCTCGAAGACGTCCTTGCCGATCTCCAGAACGGAGATGTCAAAGGTTCCGCCGCCCAGGTCGTAGACGGCGATCTTCTGGGTGATCTCCTTGCCGAACCCGTACGCGAGCGCCGCCGCGGTGGGCTCGTTCAAGATGCGCAACACATCCAGGCCGGCGATGCGCCCCGCGTCCTTGGTGGCCTGCCGCTGGTTGTCGTTGAAGTACGCCGGCACGGTGACGACGGCTTTCTTCACCTCGTGCCCGAGGTAGTTCTCGACGATGGCCTTCATCTCCTTGAGCACCAGCGCCGAGATCTCCGGCAGGCTGAAGACGTTCTCGCGGATCTGGATGCGGACGGAGTTGTTGTCGCCTTCGATGATCTTGTACGGCATCACCGCTTGGGCTTTTTTCACTTCGTCCGAGAAGTAGAAGCGGCCGATGAGGCGCTTGGCGGAGTAGACCGTGTTCTCCGCGTTGGTGATGATGTTGCGCTTGGCGCTGTTGCCGACCAGCACCGTGCCGTCTTCCAGGAAGCTGACGACCGAGGCATGGGTCCGTTCGCCCCATTCGTTGGGAATGACAGCGGTTTTGTTGCCCTCGAGGATGGACACGCAGCTGTAGCTGGTGCCGAGATCGATGCCGATCGCAATCTCGCCTGAGTCGGCCATGGAACTTGGTTCTCCGTGCGGCGAAAAAGGTTCGCGAGACTCTAGGCGCGTGTCCCGGGGCGGTCAAACGATGGCCGTCACATGCTGGCTGGGCGTCATCGTTGGCGTGAGTGGCGCCTGTGCGCTACGATTCACTCTCTTCACATTTGCATCAGGAGGGCCTTCATTGGCTGAGTTCCTCGCCATCCACCAGTCCGACGCCAGCCTGCTTGGCTGCGTGCTGCGCAAGCTGTCGGGAAAAGTGTCGCTGGGGGCGCAGGAGCCGGCCGCCGGCGTCGGATTTTTCCAGAGCGACGACGTGCTGCTGCGCAAGCGTCCGCTGAGCGCCGTTCCCGATCCAGCCAGGCTCGCTGAAGGCGTGGAGAGCGAGGCGGTGCTCATCTGCTGCGGCGGCGTCGCCACGGCGCTATCGAACAGTGCGCGGCCGTTCAACGAGCACACCACGCTGCCTCTTCGCTTCAAGCGCTGGCTCTTCGCGGCCGCGGGCGAGCCGGACACGCTCTCGCCCATCCGCTCCGCCCTGGTCGACGGCTTGCCCGCCTTCTTGCGCCGCTCGGTCAAAGGCGACTCCGCAGTCGAAGCGCTGTTCTTCACTTTCCTCTCCCGGCTGCGCGACGCGGGCCAGCTGGACGTTCACGACGTCGCGGCTTCCGTCGCAGCCAAATCGCTGGCAGCCGCAGTGGGAGCGGCGGAGCGCGCGTTTGAACAGCAGGGCCAGACGCTGCCGACGCTCGCGCTCGTCGCCAGCAACGGCCGGGTGATGGTGGCGCTGCGTCGCGGGCATCCGCTCTTCCTCGGCCTCATCGACGGGTTGATTCCCTGCGCGCGCGATGAAATTGGCCCTGCGGCGAGCGATCTCGATCCAAAGGTCAGGTCGCACCGGATGCTTCGCGCCGCGATGGTGCTCTCCGGAGCGCAGCCGGTGCCGGAAGGCTTCCGCGAGCTGGCCGAAGGAGAGATCCTCGCCGTGCCGCGCGGCCTGGTCGACATCGAGTCGCTCTAGTTCCTAGCCGCGCGTCAAGTACGCCGGCTGCTCCGCGATGTTGAAGCCGCAGGCTTTGTAGAACTCGACTGCGCCCGGGTTGTCCGCGAGCACCCACGATTCGTGGATCTGGTGCTCGGCCATCCAAGCATGGAACGTCTCGACCAGCGCGCGGCCGACGCCGTGCCGCCTGTGCGCGGCGCGAACGCCGATTTCGTACAAGATCATCTCCGCCGCCTCGCCCGCCCTTTTGCGAAGGACGTGGCCATACAGATGTCCGAGCACGGCTCCCGCGCTTTCGGCGACCCAATGAACCAGGTGTGGATCGGCGAGGTATTCGCGCGCAGCTTCGGGCGAGAGCAGCCTGCGCGGCGCGCCGCGCTCGTCGAGATCGAAATCCTCGTCTTCCAGAGCCAGGAGATGCAAGATTCGTTCGTCGCCCGGTCCGAGCCTGCGGATGGAAAAGTTCATTCAGCTGCCCGCTTGTAGAAGTAGGAGCGCGACGTTGCACAGCCAGTGCGTGGCCGCCGCGCCGACGATGGTGTGAGTCCGGTTGCGCAGGAAAGCGAAGAGCAGCGCGGGGAAAAAGACCAGAAGGCGGAAGGGCGCGGGCGTGAGCAGATGCCCCAGCGCGAAGAGCCCCGCGACTGAAAGCGCCGCCGGCACCGGCCGCAGCTTCTCCTCGAAGCGCAGCGTCAGATAGCCGCGATAGAAGAACTCCTCCGAGAACGCGACCGCGCCGTTGCCGGCGATCTGTCCGAGCAGGTCCCAGGTCCAGGGGATCGCGTGCAGGGCGACGCCTCCGGCATACGGCGCAAGCATGACGCGCAGTGAGAGCGGCAAGTGCGCGAGCCAGGCCGGGAAGGTAAAGAAGCAGAGCGCAAAGAGCGGCAGCACCACGGCGCAGGAGCCCAGCGCCCAGGCGAGATCGAGGCCGAGCTTGTCGAAGCGCCAGCCGGCGTCGTGCGAATCTTGCTGGTGCTTTTCCAAAAAGCGCAGCGGTACCCACAAAAACGCCGCCACCGCCAGCGCGCCGGTGAGTCCACGAATCGGAATCAGCTGCACGAGGGCAAGGCCCAGGAGGACCACGGCCCAAACCAGGAGCCCTTCGCGGACGGGATTGCGCACGGCTTTCCTTACATTATCTCAGCGGCTGGACGCGACGAGAGCAAACGGTCCGCACCCTTTTGCGCTACACTTTTCCCTTCGGGGGAGAACGACCCATGAAATACGCCTTGCTCGCCGCCGCGCTCGCCGCAGCCGCGTGTGGAAAGCAGACCTTTCTCGCGGCGGCCTTCGTGCAGACGCCGGCCCTGCCCAATCCGGTGGACCCGGCACATCCCTTTCCGCAATACCAGGTCGTGACCGCGTATTTCGGCACCATCGACACCACCGATCCGACCAGCATCGACTCCAGCAAGATCGCGGGGGTGGCTGATGCCGGCGTGGACATCTCCTTCCGTCACGTCGGCACGGACGCGGGCAACGACCCTTCCGAGGATCGCGATCTCTACCCGGCCAACACGCCCGCGGCCTCGAACCACTGGCAACAGACGGACGCCGGCATCTATACGCTGAGCAGCAACGACGAACCCAAGCTGTCCTTCGAGGTTGGCCAGCCTTACCGTATGGTGCTCATCACCAGCGCAGGCGACGCCTACGGCGCGGAGTTCGTGCCGGGCGCGAACGACGACATGCAGGAGTTCCAGAACACGACCTGCAGCAGCATCCTCGGCGAGCCGATCAGCCGCTGCATCCCGACGTACGCGCACGGCACCGCCCTGACCATCGATCGCTGCGAAGGCGCGGCGCCCAATTGCGTGGCCTTGTCTTCCGGCCCGCAGCCGGGGTTTTTGGTGGTGGGCAAAGTCGATCCAAACCATCCCACCGCAAACCCGACCATCACCTACACCACCGTGCCGCAAGATGCCGCGACGCTGCTCAAGTACGAGCTGAGCGACCAGCCGTATCGCTGGACCTCGCAGTCCATTCCCGCGACGGCGTTTCCCTCGGCGGGTCTGTACGCGGTAGTGCTGGTGACGGCGAAGCCGGGCAAGGTCTCGGGCAACGCGTTCCTCGGCTCGACCGCCGTGGTTGGCTCGGGCGCGGCCGGCCTCATCCAGGTGCAGTAGACAGCCTGGTCTCTCGCTTCCTGTTTTTCAGCGCGTTCGCGCCTGACGGATGTAGCGGTCCAGGTCCTCACGGTCGATGAGCGAGAGGATCTCGATCTGGTTGCCTTCGCCGCGGCGGTAGATGAGCCGCACGTCGGTGGCGATGCGGATGCGGTAGTAGCCGGGCAGGCCTTCCAAAGCGAGCGCGCGCAAGGAGCCGTGGCGCCAGTCGCGGGCGAGCAGCGAGACCTTGTCGAAGGCAGCGCGCTGCATGCGGCGGTCCCAGCGCTGGATCGAGTCGTAGAACTCGCGGGTGAAGATTGGAATGAGAAACGTCGAGGCCTCTTCCGCGCTCGGCAAGGCCTCTTCGGAGGTGGCGACCGCGGCGCGCTCCGCGGGGACGGGCCGCGGCGCTTCCTGCACCCTCTCGCGCAGCTCGTCTCGCTCGGAGGCCGCGGCGCGCAGCTTCTCGCTCAGGCTGCGGTTCTCGTCGCCCAGCCTCCGCGCGTCGGACAGCGCCCTGCCCTCTCCGGCCGCGGTCAATCGCAACAGCTCGGAGGATGCGCGAGTCAATTCAGCGCGAGCCGCGGTCAACTCCTCGCGCGCTTCGCCGAGCGCCTTTTCACGAGCGGCAATCTCGCCGCGAGCCGAGCCGAGCTGCTCTCGCGCGGAGTCCTTCTCGACATTCGCGCGCTCTGCATTCTTGCATGCCTGGTCCAGCTTCTTGCGCAGCTCCTGCACGTCCGAAGGCAGTTGGGCTTTGCGAGGCTTCGGCTTCGCCTGGGTCAAGGCGTCGAGCGACTCGATGCCCAGATCGATGGCCGGCAGCGCATAGGCTTTGCGCTTCTCGTCCTCCTCGAGCAGCGCGCGCCAGGCACAGCGCGCGAGATGTTGCAGCGGATCTCCGGTGAAGAGCTCGAAGGTGTCGCGCCACTGGTCGTCGTCGAGCGCCTTGCCCTCGAAGACCGGATTGCGCAGCGCCTCGCGAACCGCTCTCTCCAGCAGCGCCGCGGCGTCCTTGGCGTTGCGCGCTTCGGCGGCGAGCATCTGCGCCACCTGGTCTGGCGGCATCGCATCCATCCGGTAGCCGGGCGAATAGAGCCGCAGCTCCGCGCACAGCTCCAGCAACCGGCGGTCGGAGAAGGTCAACTCGAGAAATTCGGCCAGCGCGCGCGCATCGAGCTGCAGCAGCGGCAACGGCGCGGTCGAGAGCGGGATTTCCTGGAGCTCGGGCGCCGGCTCTTTCGGAGCTGCGTCCTTCTTCTTCTTCGCCATTTACCGGCCTGGAACCTATATCGTGGCCCGATGCACGGCAAACGCGCGCTGGTGACTGGAGCAGGCACGCGCGTGGGGCGCGCCATCGCTGAAGAGCTGCATCGCGCGGGAGCGCTGGTGGCGGTGCACTACCATCATTCGCAGCGCGAGGCGCTCGAGGTCTCCAAGCTGCTCGGCGATGCGCCCCTGGTGCAAGGCGATCAGGCGAAAGAGCCGGCGCGCATCGTCGAAGAGGCCGCGAAGAAGCTCTCCGGCCTCGATCTGCTGGTCTGCAGCGCCGCGCAGTTCGAAAGGGAACCGTCGGAGTCGCTGCCGCGAGAGAAGTTCGAACAGATGCTGGCAGTCAACCTCGTCGGCCCCTTCTATTTGATGCAGGCCGCGCTGCCGCACCTGCGCAAGTCGCGCGGGGCCATCGTGAACCTGCTCGACGTCTGCGGCACCTCCCAGGTGTGGAAGGGCTACGCTCACTACGCCGCCTCCAAGGCGGGCCTTTCGACGCTCACCCGCCTGCTCACGCTGGAGTGGGCTCCGGAAGTGCGGGTCAACGCGGTGGCGCCCGGAGTGGTTCTGTTTCCAGAGGAACTCCCGAAAGCCGAGCAAGAGCGCCTGGTAGCGAAGATTCCGCTCGGCCGGGCCGGAACGCCGCAGGACGTCGCCAGAGCCGTGCTGTTCCTCGCCGGCGAGCCGTACATCACGGGGCAGATCGTCACCGTCGACGGCGGCCGAACGGTGAATCCCTAGAATTCTTCCTGCATCTGTCTATACTGCCCCTATGGAAACCCAGATCCAGACCAATTCGACGCCCGTCACCAGCGACGCCCCCGAGACGCCCGTGCGGCTCACCGACAAGGCCGCCGCGATGGTCAAAGAGACCATCGAGCGCGAGAGCCTGGCTGGCAGCGGCCTGCGCGTGGCAGTGGTTGGCGGCGGCTGCAGCGGCTTCCAGTACAGCCTCGACATCGAGAAGGACGAGCGCGCGGGCGACCTTGTGTTCGACGTCAAAGGCGTGAAGTGCTTCGTCGACCCGATGAGCTCCATGTACCTGGCGGGCGTTGAAGTCGACTATGTCGAGGGCCAGTTCGGGCAAAGCGGCTTCTCGTTCAAGAACCCGAACGCCAAGCACACTTGCGGTTGTGGCTCCAGCTTCTCCGCCTGATCTGCAAGCTGGCCAGCGCCCTGCCGTCTGTTGCATTGCGAACTTGCGTGCTCAGCTTCTTTGGACACCAAACAGTCCACAAGGAGATGTGCATGAAATACATCGCAATGACGGCGCTGGCTCTCGGTTTGACCGCTTTCGGTGCTCGGGCGCAGGACAGCAACAAGCCTTCGAGCTCGATGGACCAGCAAACCACGACCACCAGCAAGACTGACAGCACGGCCCTCCCGAGCGACAGCGCGAAGACCGACTCGTCGACCGCCATCAAGGGCGACACCTCGTCGACCACCACCTCCAAGAAGCACAAGAAGGCCGCTGACGGCTCTTCGTCGAGCGCGACCAGCACGGACACCAAGGACACCAAGAGCGGCGACCTCGGCTCTTCGGGCAGCATCGCTGCTCCGCCGGCCGACTCCGCGAAGCCGTCCGACTCCACCAAGCCGATCGACTCCGCGAAGCCCTCGGACAGCACTTCGCCGAGCAGCACCTCGCCGGACACCAGCAAGCCTAAGTAGGCAACCAGCTTAATTTGCAGCAGAAAGCCTGTCGGGCGCTCGCCTGGCAGGCTTTTTCTTTTGCCGCGGATGCCTACCTTTGTCGTAGCGCCGGACTCCACCGGCACCTGGGGGTACACAATGAAGAAGGCCATTCTATTTGCGCTGGTTTTGGGTTTCGCCGCACCGGCATTTGCCAAGAGCGATACCGCCAAAGACGCGAGCGACAAGGTCGCTGACGTCAAGGACGACGCCAAGGACAAGCTCGGCACCGACAGCGGCGCCGCGAAGGCCGGCCGTCACGCCGACAAGGTAACGCGCGACGTGAAGAAGACCGCGCGCCACACCAAGAACGACGCCAAGGCCAAGGTCAACGACGCCACGAAGTAAGTAGCTTTTCGTCGCCGCGCCGCTGATGCTGGCGGCGTGGCGACCAATCAAGAAGACAACGGCATCGACGTAGTCAACACCCCGTCGGACCGCTTCACCGACCTCTACCACCGGATGCTGCGCGCCTCCTGGGGCATGACGGTGGCGGTCATCGCGACGCTGGTCATGGCGGTGAATCTCATTTTCGCGATCGCGTACTACTTCGTTGGCGGCATCGGCGGAGCGCGGCCCGGCTCGTTTGCCGACGCGTTCTTCTTCAGCGTGCAGACCGTCGGCACCATCGGCTATGGCGCCTTCTATCCGCAGTCGCTCGGCGCGCACCTGCTGGTCACGGTCGAGTCGATCGTCGGCATCCTGGTGGCTGCCATCTCCACCGGCCTCATCTTCGCCAAGTTCTCCATCCCCACCGCGCGAATTGCGTTCTCGCGTAGCGCGGTGATCTCGCCGTTGAACGGCGTCCGTTCGTTGGCCTTCCGGGTGGGCAACCTGCGCGGCAACTACGTGGTGGACGCGCAGATGCGGGTCACGCTGACGCGCATGGAGGCGACGCCGGAAGGCCGCTCGTTCTACCGGATGATCGATCTGCCGCTCTTGCGCGAGCGCTCGCCGAGCCTCGGACGCACCTGGACCTGCGTGCACCAGATCGACGACAAGAGTCCGCTCAAGGACGCGACGCCGGAATCCCTGCTCGCCGTCCAAGCGGAGCTACAGGCGGCGGTGACGGGTATGGACAGCACTTCGTCGCAGGCCGTCCACGCCCGCTATCGTTACGACGCCCCGGACATCATCTTCAAGAAGCGCTTCTCCGACATGCTGAGCCCCAAGCCAGACGGGCGGCTCCTGCTCGACTTCGCGAAGTTCAACGAGACTGAAGATGAGTGAGTCTAGGCGAGCCCGGTATCCTTGAGCGCGGCGAGGATGTCGTCGACGCTGCGGTAGCTGAGCGAGAGCGGATCTTCGTGCGCGTAACGGATGACGCCTTCTCGATCGATGACGAAGATCGATCGGCGGGCGGAACCGAGCAAGCCGCGCACGCCGTACTGCGCGGCGATCTTTCCGCCCGGGTCGGCCAGGAGCGGAAAGCTGAGCGCGTAGCTCTTGGCCATCCGCTCGTGCAGCTCCAGCGTATCGGTGCTGATCGCCCAGAGCGTGGCGCCGGTCGCGACCATCTTCTCGCGCTCGGTTTCGTAGTGCTGGAGCTGGCGCAGGCAGACAGGGGTGAAATCTCCCGGATAGAACGCTAGAACCACGACCTTGCCGCGCTCGCCGGCAAGGTGATACTCGCGCGCCGGCACGCCGCCGAGGTTGAAATCGGGCGCCGTCGCCCCTGGTTGCAGGTGCATGCGGCGACTCTAGTCGAAACAGGAGATGGGTGCATGGACGCCGTGATCCTCGATGCAGTGCGGACGCCGGTCGGGAAGATCCGCGGAGCGCTTTCAGCCGTGCGGCCGGACGATCTGGCAGGGATGGCAATCGAACGGCTGCTCGCGCGGACCAAGGTTCCGCAGGTCGATGAGGTCTTCCTCGGCTGCGCCAACCAGGCCGGCGAGGACAACCGCAACGTGGCGCGCATGGCCCTGCTGCTGGCCGGGCTGCCCGAGAGCGTGCCCGGCGTGACCTTGAACCGGCTTTGCGCCTCCGGCCTGGAGGCCGCCGTGCAGGCGGCGCGGGCCATTCGCACCGGTGAGATGGAGATCTGCATCGCCGGCGGGGTGGAGAGCATGACCCGCGCTCCGTGGAGCGTGATGAAGCCGGAGGTGGGCTTCGCGGGCGGCGCGCTTTCGAGCTACGACACGGCTTTAGGTTGGCGTTTTCCAAACGCCAGATTAGCGGAGAAGTTTCCCCTGGAAGCGATGGGGGAGACGGCGGAAAACGTGGCCGAGAAGTACGGCATCTCGCGCGCCGATCAAGATGCCTTCGCGCTGCGCTCACATCAGAAGGCCCTGGCGGGTTTCGAGGCGGGGCACTTGCGCCAGGAGTTGGTTCCGGTGCAGGCCGGGAAGACGCTCGTCGAACGCGATGAAGGTCCGCGCGCCGACACTTCGCTGGAGAAGCTCGCGCGCTTGAAGGCTGCCTTTCGCGAGGGCGGCAGCGTGACGGCGGGAAACTCTTCCAGCCTGAACGACGGCGCGGCGGCGATCTTGTTGTCTTCCGCGCGCAAGGCCCACGAGCTGGGAATCAAGCCGCTCGCGCGCATCGTCGCCTCGGCCAGCGCGGGAGTCTCGCCACGATTGATGGGCATCGGCCCGGTGCCGGCGACGCAGAAAGCTTTGCAGCTGGCGGGGCTGACCGCGAAGCAGCTCGATCTGGTGGAGCTCAACGAAGCCTTTGCCGCGCAGTCGCTGGCGGTGGTGCGCGCGCTGGGCATCGACGAGGGGCGGGTGAACATCGACGGCGGAGCGATCGCCATCGGCCATCCGCTGGGCATGAGCGGCGCGCGGCTGCTGATGCACCTCGCCTATGCGCTGCGCCGCACCGGCGGCCGCTACGGGCTTGCCACGCTCTGCGTCGGGGTCGGCCAGGGCGTGTCGGTGATCATTGAATCGCTGCCTGGATAGATCGCCGCTT
>Ga0105855_1000742_pt1 | contig 13043 bp, 9 predicted proteins | sample OrgsoiDNA_201059_FD_89680 | JGI IMG/M metagenome (GOLD analysis project Ga0105855, IMG submission 89680) | Permafrost soil microbial communities from the Arctic, to analyse light accelerated degradation of dissolved organic matter (DOM) -... | ecosystem: Environmental > Terrestrial > Soil >... | reverse complement strand
GATCCGTACGGCATTTGAACGCGGCATTACTTTTTTTGATACCGCCGAAGCTTATGGCCCTTTTGCTAACGAAGAACTGCTTGGCGAAGCGCTGGCACCTTTTCGCGATGAAGTTGTGATCGCAACTAAGTTCGGCTTTGAAAACGGGAACGCCCGTGCTGGTGTCGATAGCCGACCATCAAATATCCGCAATGTTGCCGAAGCGTCGCTAAAGCGGTTAAAAACCGACCGGATCGACCTGTTTTACCAGCATCGGGTTGACCCTAAAGTGCCTATTGAGGATGTTGCCGGTACGATAAAAGACCTGATACAGGAAGGTAAGGTAAAACACTGGGGCCTATCTGAAGCCGGGGTTAATACCGTTCGCCGCGCACACGCCGTACAACCGGTTGCCGCTGTACAAAACGAGTACTCGCTTTGGTGGAGAAAACCGGAACAAGAACTGTTACCGATGTTAGAAGAACTGGGCATTGGCTTTGTGCCTTTTAGTCCGCTGGGCAAAGGCTTTTTAACAGGTAGCATTAACAAAGACACTAAGTTTGGCGATAATGATTTTCGTGCCATCGTACCGCGGTTCACTACCGAGGCGTTGACAGCAAACCAGGCGTTAGTAGATGTGATAAAAGACATCGCGACACAAAAAAGTGCCACACCTGCGCAAATAGCATTGGCATGGATATTGGCCCAAAAACCATGGATGGTGCCTATACCGGGAACTACCAAATTGCACCGACTGGAAGAAAACATTGGCGCGGTAAATATTAAGCTTACCGCTGATGATTTAAGCGGGTTGGACTTAGCGCTTGATGCTATCAATATTGTAGGCGCACGTTACCCCGAAGAAATGGAAAAAAGATCAGGACTATAAAAAATAAACATCAAATGAATACATCAGAGCAAAACAAACCTATCTTCCCTAAGGGTGATCCGGCCATTGCCGAATACTTTACCGGACAGGCATGGGTGAAAATGTTGGTTCCCACCGGTACCAGCTTAAATACATCGGTTGCCAATGTTGTTTTTGAACCGGGCTGCCGCAACAACTGGCACACGCACCCGGGCGGGCAAATACTGGTGGCTACCCATGGCATCGGCTATTACCAGGAAAAAGGCAAACCCGTTCAACTATTGCAACCGGGAGATGTTGTACAAATATTCCCCGAAGTGCTGCACTGGCATGGCGCAACACCCGACGGCGAGTTTACGCACATTGCCATCGGCACCAATACACAACTGGGTGTAGTAAATTGGTTGCAGCCCGTAACCGATGAGGAGTATAGCGGCCTACGCTCCGCAAAGTAAACCGTCTGACATAACCTTTGCTTTGAATTCACAGATTCGCAAGTAATGTAATACTTGCGAATGTTATTGGTTCTCCCTGTATGTAGTCTGTAAGAAACCATTAGTAAATATAAATCGCACAATTGATTTAAAAGGAATAAACTCCGATATTTGCTCAAGAGGTAAAATTGGATAAAGTAAAAATTCTTGAAACATATCTGCCGGCAAAAGCTGCCCCGTTAATAAGCCGCTGGATTGATTATTTTGTGTGTGAGTTTAAAGTGTCGCGTAACCGCAACTCAAAGTTTGGCGATTATCGCCATCCATTTGGCGGCCAGGGGCATCGCATATCTGTAAACTACGATTTAAACCCATACGCTTTTTTGGTAACTACCGTACACGAGTTTGCACACCTGCACACCTGGAACGAGCATAAGCATAAAGTTAAACCGCATGGCACAGAGTGGAAAGCCAACTTTAAGCGCATGATGCAGCCCTTTTTTGAGATGGATGTTTTCCCGCCAGAGGTTAAACAAGCCATTGTAAACTATTTGAACAATCCGGCGGCTTCCAGCTGCTCCGATTTGAATTTGTACCGTTCACTACGGCAATACGATGCCCCCAAACCCGACCATCTGACTGTAGAGAAACTACCCGCGCACGCCTTGTTTAAAATAAAAGATGGTCGTATATTTCGCAAACACGAACGCCTGCGCAAACGCTATAAATGCATCGAAGTAAGCAGCAAACGCGTTTACCTGTTTAGCCCGGTAGCCGAAGTAGAGTTGCTCGAAGGTTAAATTTTAACAAGTAAAAATGTTTACCATCATCAAAGCAAATTCGGATAACCCTGGTTTTAAAGCGCTGATTAAACTGTTGGATCAGGATCTCCTTGGCGTATTTGGCGAGCAGCAAGCCTTCTTCGATCAGTTTAATAAAACTGATGCTATAAAACAGGTGGTTGTACTTTACGCTGCCGATGAACCTATTGGCTGCGGAGCAATTAAACAATATGATGAACGCACCATGGAGGTGAAACGGGTATATGTAAAACCTGGCTTCCGCGGACAAAAGTTAGGACTTAAAATTATGCAGCAGCTTGAAAGCTGGACCAAAGAATTAGGATACACCCATTGTATACTCGAAACCGGGCGCGGATTAGATAATGCAATCAAACTTTATCAAAATAATGGCTACCGGGTAATTGACAATTATGGCCAGTATATTGGCGTGGAAAATAGTATCTGCATGATGAAAACTGTTGGTTAATTAGGTATTTGGCTACTTACCGCTTCTTTTTTAAGTTTTGGTATCAGCTTTTTAGCCTGTAACTGCCAGTTTGCTTTTTTGGTATCCCAATCGGTATAAGCATGTTTTCCGTCGAAATATAATTTGTTTGAACCCGGTTTAAATGGCCCGGCTATACCAATGTAGTTTTTATTATCATCGCGGTTTGGCAGGGTAAATTTAAACGCGTAGTATATCCAACCCTTATCGGCAACTGTACCTAAAAGGGTTATTTTATCTGGGTGATCGTCATCATCTTCGGCATATTGATACAGGCATAGCTTGGCAAATTCATCTTGCTTTTTATACTTTAACGGTATTTTGGCGGGTAGGTTTTCTTTATACAATGCTTCCATTAAATTGCTACGGGTGTTTATGCTATCCATTATACCGTTAAGCACTTTCTGATCAACCGGTAAATGGTTTTTTATGCGAGCAATAGCCGCTTCCGGTATCTCAGCGCCTTTAGGGTCTTTGGTAATCAATTGCTGGGTAAAGTTGTTAGTCAAAGACTCGCCCTTAACCTCAGTCATTAATTGTAAATATTTATAGATGTTTGTACCCCAGGGATTGTCTATGCTGTCTTTATCCGCCAAATAACTTTTCAAATCAGCTTCAGCGTATTTTGTAAGTTCGTTAAAATTTGTCTTCAATAAAGGCAAATAATCTTCTTTTTTACTCGAATAGAGCATCGATCTACTTATGCCCAAAACGTCTTTCCGGTATTCGGTATAACTTAGTAACGGCAATATATTTTTAAAATGACCGGCTGCATAATCAAGCGAATCGGTCAACGGATAAAAAAGTGAATAATCGCTTTTAATTTTCAGCGGAGCGCTTTCAATTAGCCATTTAAGGTAAGTGTCATAACCATCCTTTTTATCAACTGCAGGTAAAGTTTCTAAAATAGTACCTTTCAGTTCATCTTTAGTACCCTGCTTTGTAAACAGATCCTGCAATACTTTTGAACTTTGCCCATCGTGAACTTTTTCCAAAACGCCAACCAATTGATGCTTTGCACCATCTTCGGTGGTGTCATCCCGATAGTTTTTTTGCAAAGCGCCATATATAACCGGTAATTCTGCCGAAGTAAACTTGTAATAACTGAGCGCTCCTTTTGCGGAGTTAAAAATGGATGTATCTACCGACGACAGATCTTGCCCTATTATTACCGCCTTTGACGACCCAATATCAAAGGCCGGCTTTGGGTGTGTTATGGTAAACGAGTTAAAAAAAGTATCGCTTGCCGGGCTGTTTAATTCATCCGGTGCCACGTATCCCGAAAGGAAATAAACATAACCATTGTCAACTAACACCCTTCGTCGCATTTTTTGGTGCGATGCCTTGTTTTGAACAATGTATTCCCTGGCATTTTTTCCATCAAGTGTTATGGTATCTATTCGCACCAACGAATCCTTGTAGCTCACTAAGCTTTTGATAGTTCTGGTATATAACGAGTCGACACTGGTAGTGCGGTAATATTTGCTTACCTGGTAATAATCAAAAGTATATACCCCGCCCGAGTTAGGATTGCTTGATATAACAATCATACCGTTTTTTAAATAGGATGCGTAGTCGACTACTGTATCGGGCCTGATAGTGGGTGCCGATACCAGCTTCACCTTAAAATTATCACCCTCTGGCTCATAACTGTAAAAATCGGGTTGCTGATAAGGTGTTAAAGCAAATGAACTAAAAAAATCGTCTTTGTTTACTCCGGTCGAATTTTCGGTCATGTTTTGCTTCAACAGCAGGTAGGTGCGGTTCCCTCTTAAGTAAACCTGTACAACGCAATAGTATTTATCAGCTAACATCATGCTTACTTCTCTTCCTTCAACGCCGTTGTTCCATATTTTTACCGGTTTACCAATAAGTTTACCTTTTGTAGAAAAATCTTTGGCAAGGGCTTCCAAAAACTCATCCTTATTTGCAATATAGTTTCCTGACGGATAATCGTTATAACGTATAAGGTATGATGTGTAGGAAAATTTATCCTGCGCAGTATACATATTAATAATAAAAGGCGCACTCACTTTTTTTGAAGGGCTGGGAACTTCCTTGGTTATTAATTCGGGCTTTGCAGGTAAGCGTACCTTAAAAGCCGCAGCCGGGTTTTCAAAATCTATCCACTGAGGGCCGGTGTTATTTCCGGGAGCAAAGCTCTTAAACGATTTAAAAAATCTGTCGGCATAGGGTTGATTCAGATCTTCGAGTTTATGCCCCAGGTACAGGCAATACAAAAAGCTGTTTTTTACAATGAATTGTAATCGCAAATAGCCCGACCCGTTTTGCAGGGTAATATCGGTTACCGGTAGGTCATTTTCCACAAAACTTTTTTGGCTGATTATTTTGTTAACCGGGTTCTTTCTATAGTTACCAAGCACTGTTTTAATTACTTCGTTTGTGTTTAGCTGTTTATCAGCCGCGCCTTTTTGGATCGCATAAACACCATAGTAAACATCGTTGGTCATATCGGGGTATATCACTGTATTTAACCCGCCAAACGTATCTGTTTTAATAGCTATGCCTGGTGTTTCAACAGAAAACCCTTTTTCGGCATCTGTATAGGTTTCCCACTTCATTTTGTAATAGTCGATGGTATATTTATCTGCAATACCCGTAAAGTTTGCATCAACCGGAGTAAGCGTATAACCTTCTTTCCTGAGTAGGCTGATCAAACCCTTTTCGCCAGGTAAATGAGCCGCACCTACAGCAACAAAGGCATTTTGATCGGCCAATATGCTTAATATACTTCTAACCATTACCCTGTTCCGGGTTATCAGGTCATCTACGCTATTGTCGCTATTTATAAAGTCGAGTATGGCATCAAGGTTCCCGGTGTTATAAATATTTACCATCCTGTCCTCATAACTGTCTTTCGCGCTATTCTCATCTTTATCCAGCAATGCTTCAAGCTTTTCTTTTAGTTCGTTGGTAGATCCATATATCTCGTTTATCTGGTCGTTGGCATTCTCAAGTCCATATATGTTTTTATTAAACGTCCGGGCAATGCCATACAGGTAGGCATCAACAAAGGTCTTTTTATCGCCCGGCTTTGTTGTTTCGGGTTTCAACATTGCCTCAACCGATAGCGGGTTCACCTGCTCTATCGAATACCCATGCTTATCTTCAAAGCGTTTAGCTAATACATCGTATTGCTCTTTGGTAAGCAAGCTTTTAATAGCGCGTGTTGAATCGTATTTTTCAAGATTATCAAAAACCGCTTTCATCATGGTATCCGGGTGTACTTCTAATGCAAAAGCGCTGCAATTTTGAAGTGCCAACATTACAGAATCACTAAACCTGAATGCCCTCGCATCTTTAACGTGCATGGTGCCAAATAAATACGATGGTTTGGTTATACCCTTGCCACTTATCCGCCATAATAAATTATACGTTTTCTTTTGTTGCGCAAAGCTATTTATAGAGATAAAAAACATTAAACCTACTATAAAACATAGTTTAACATTGAAGTTTATGGTATGAAGGAATAGTGCTTTTGGTTTAGAATATAAAGGTTGTGGCATACAGATTTATAAAGTATATAATCTTAAAAATAGCAAAACATTTTGATGAAATACGGGTGATCGCCTTATTATTTATTCGGAAATTGGAATAATATGATTTTGCTCTTTGACGGGATCAATAGCTCGGACGAGCTTCTTCGTCAATACCCCAACAACCGCTCCATCATTTCCCCCAGCCGCGCTTTCGCCAAAAACTGATCTTCCAGCTCTTTGTTCATTGGTATGGCGGTATCCAAACTGGCGCAGCGCATTATGGGCGCGTCAAGATAACCAAAGCAATGTTCGGCTAAGTGCGCTGCAATTTCGCCGCCGAAGCCGCTTGTCAGCGTATCTTCGTGCAATATTAAAATCCGGCCGGTCTTTTTTACGCTGGCTTCTACCGCTTCTTTATCCCATGGTTGCAGGCTGCGCAGGTCAATGATCTCTATAGATAGTTCCGGATTCTTGTCGGCATAATCAATGGCCCAATGCACTCCTAAACCATAAGTAATAATACTGGCTTGCTTTCCTTCGCGGATGATTTTTGCTTTGCCAATTTCGATGGTATAATAATCATCCGGTACAGGTTCACTCAGGCTTCGGTACAGGTATTTATGTTCAAAATACAACACCGGGTTGGGGTCCTCAATCGCGGCAAGCAGTAAGCCTTTGGCATCTGCCGGGAAGGCCGGGTATACAATTTTCAATCCCGGTGTTTTGGTAAACCAGGCCTCGTTACTCTGTGAGTGGAAGGGCCCGGCACCCGTACCCGCGCCGGTCGGCATGCGGATAACTACATCAACACCTTCGTTCCAACGGTAGTAGGTTTTGGCCAGGTTGTTTACTATCTGGTTAAAGCCACAGGTAGCAAAATCGGCAAACTGCATTTCCATAACTGCTTTATAACCGTTAATGGATAAACCCATAGCCGCCCCCACAATTGCCGATTCGCATATCGGCGTATTACGCACCCGCCCCCGGCCAAATTCTTCTACAAAACCCTGTGTAATTTTAAAGGCACCACCATATTCGGCAATATCCTGGCCCAGTATTACCAGGTTATCAAACTTGCGCATGCCCAGGCGCAAAGCATCGCTAATGGCATCCAGGTAACGCGTTTCGGTTTTGGCTGAATGTCGTAAAGTTGAGAGATTGGAATACTGTATAGTTGTGGGTTTATACATATCCTTCAGTTCGCGAAACAAATCGGGAACTATATCAGCTTCGGTAAAAACCTTTTCTATCTCCTGCTCAATCTGCTGTTTAAACTCAGCCCGTATTTGTTGGATTACCGCAGGGGTAATCACATTCTCGTCTAATAAATACTCCTCGTAATTCGCTATCGGGTCTTTCAAAGCCCACTCATCCATCAATTGTTGAGGCACGTATTTGGTACCTGATGCTTCTTCGTGTCCCCGCATCCTAAAGGTCATACACTCCACCAAAACGGGCCGTGGCTTAACGCGGATGTCTTCGGCTATCTCACTAATCGTATGATACACCTCCAGTATATTATTACCATCTATCTGCCTGCCTTCCATACCGTAACCTACGGCGCGGTCAACCAGGTTTTCGCATCGGTATTGTTCACTAAGCGGTGTCGATAGCCCATAGCCATTATTTTCGATCAAAAAGATAACCGGCAAATCCCAAACAGCGGCAACGTTGAGCGCTTCGTGAAAATCGCCTTCACTGGTAGCGCCTTCGCCGGTAAAAACTAATGTTGCATGTTGGTTTTGGCTCAGCGCGTCGGCCAAAGCAATACCATCAGCTAAAGCCAATTGTGGGCCAAGGTGTGATATCATCCCGATGATCTTATATTCCTGTGTACCAAAATGGAACGACCGGTCGCGGCCTTTGGTAAAACCACTTGCCTTGCCCTGCCACTGCGCCATCAATCGCGAAAGCGGGATATTACGCGTAGTAAAAACACCTAAGTTACGGTGCATAGGTAAAATATATTCGCCGGTATGCATGGCAAGGGTGCTGCCAACAGCTATCGCCTCTTGTCCTATCCCCGAAAACCATTTACCAATACGGCCCTGGCGTAACAGGATAAGCATTTTTTCTTCAACCAGGCGCGGCCACAACAGATTTTTATAAAAGCTGATGAGCGCATAATCGTTTAGTTGCTTCCGGTCAAAAATCATGAAGTAAAGCTACATAAGTTTTAAAAACTTTCTATTTTTGACCATATCTATTCCATACAATAATGAAACTTCGATACTTATTGATATTGTGCCTGTTGCTCGTTATTGGTTTAGTAGCCCGCTCGAGCGATTACTTTTTATTACCCAACACGTTCTTTTTCCACAAAGGCGAAACGTTGAACCTGAGGTTACTCATTGGCGATTACTTCGAGAACGTTAAGGAAGCGAAATACCAGGCAGCCAGTACCGACAAGTTTGTTTTGCACGAAGGCTCAAAAAACGTTACCGATCTGAAAGCGTTGGTTCGGGAATCCGACTCGACCTTATTATCCTATAAACTACAGAACAGCGGCCTGCAACTGATCGAGATGAACCAAACCTATCCGCTTGTGGAACTCGACCGACCTGCTTTTTTGAAAGAACTCGAGCAGGAACAACTAACCAAGTTATCCGAAAAGGTAAGCGCTACCTTTCAGCAGGATATCAGGGAAAAGTACACCACTTATTTAAAAACAGTTTTTACTGTTGATAAACCTAACGGTACAGTGTTCAATAAAGAACTCGGCCAGACTTTGGAGATCATCCTGCTCGAAAATCCTTACAAATTAGGTTACGGAGATGATATAACTGCGCTCATTAAATTTAAAGGCGCTCCTCTGGTAAATGCCCATGTCGACCTGGTGGTTAAAACCGCTACTGGTAAAATACATCCCGAGCGTTTGGTGAGCGATGCTTCGGGTAATATCACTTTCAAGTTAAGCCTCGAAGGCAACTACCTGCTCCGTTTGGTCAATGTTGAGGCAACCAAAGCCAAAGATGTCGACTATGAAAAATGGGGCGCTGCCTACACATTTGCCTTTGCCAACAGCCGTAAATTACCAAACAGTTATTGAGGATGATCAATAGACCTGTTGACTTGGCCATGATACGTTATAATACAGACAGCAACGGAGAAGATATGTGTTGGCGCCTGGTTTTAGATGGGGAAGAAATCCTGGTCGAATCAGTGCAAATTAATGCGCCGGTTTTCACTTCCAGAGACTGGATCGAAACTACGAGGAGATTTAAGCACCATATTTCAGTAAAGCAATGCCTGGTAAATATAGATGATCAGGGAGTTGCCATGATCACGGCAATGCTTTCTTAAAACATTACTCAATTCCAGCCGCTTTCTCAGCGTCGTTTTGTTGTTTTTTAAGCGCGCGCCTGGCCCGGCGCTCTGCCCGGCGTTGCTGCCGCTCGGCTTTGCGTGTAGCGCGGGTTAATTTGTTCTGTTTAAACTCGCCTATTTTTTGCTTTACCGTTTCTTCGGTTTGGGTGTCGTAACCTGCGCACTCTTTTAAGCCGATCAGCAAGGTCTTCCACATATAGGTAAATAACGCCCAGCGGGGTTTACGCAGCATCGATACATTGGCCACCCGTGGCGGTTCGTTCCCTGCAGGGTTATCGCGCTTAATAACCAACGCGTTTGCAAATAACGACATGATGCTCATCTTTTTAAGGCGTCCACTGTTATCGCTGCTATCGCGCTTTAGAAGCGCTACACGCAGGTCGTTATACAAAACCAAAAGTTTACCTTGCGCCTTTTGCCTGTCGGCCTGGTAGGCAAACTCCAGCTTTTTTACTTTTCCCGATGCTATTTTAACCATCGCCAGCGGCATGGCTACCGGGTTTACTTTTTTAAGTTCAAAATCGCCCAAACTGCCTTTATAACTAAACGGGGTATTCTCGTCATCCAGCTTAAAGCTAAAATCAACATCCAATCGCGAGGCATTCATAAACGAGGTTTGTAACTTAGCGGTAGCTATTCCATTTTTCTGCAACGCGGCTTTGTTATTAGTCACATTAAAAATATCGCCTCCGGTATTTACAAAAGCCACTGTGCCGCTTTGTCCCGATTTTTTGCCAAGCTCAGTATAATAAACCGATATTTTGTTAACGTGTACGGTGTCTATTTTTAAATCAACATCAAGCCTCTTTAACAACATTTGCGGAAAACTGGTACTTTTGTCGGTAATGGTATCACCCGGTGTAGGGTTCGAAAACAGTTGCAGGCTGCCATCGCTCAACGTAAGGTTTGTGGCAAATAATTTATGGTACTTGCTGTAGGTTTTAAAGTCGAACTTGTTCAGCCGCAGCGAATCGAGCTTTATGGTATAATAATCAGTATTGCTGTCTTTAAAAAAACGCCCTGTAGGTTCGGTAGGTAAAAAGCTTATCCCACTTATATTCAGTTCGGATGAGCGGGTCGAAAACCTGATCTTTTTAATATTATAACTATAGCGTTTATTGTAACTCGTACCGCTGTAGTTCTTTAATTCGGCGCTCACATCATCGCAAAATAAAAACCGCGACTTGTTATACTGCGATATTGAATCGAGCAGGAAATTGATGGCCACAAAGTTTAATTCTTTAAACTCCATCGAATCGGTTTTGAGGCCGTTATGTGTAACATATTTCAGCTTTACATCGTTCAGTAAAATACTTTGTATGTGTACCGATTTTAACACTTTCGATATCAGCTGGTAGGGCGTTTTCTTATCCTTGATCACTGTATCCTGGTCGCGATTTTGTTCATAGTTAACCACAATTTCCGGCTCGGTTATTTCTAACTGGTCAATATCCAGTTTCTTTTCAAAATACAACATCAGCGGATGCACGTGGTTGATCACCAGTCGCCTTATTTTAACCTCGTATAAACTATTGGGTGCTAAGTTTACTTTTTTTCGGCGATTGTATACTTCAATATTGGGCTGCAGTACCAAATTATTAATGACAATTTTACCCTGCAACACGTGTAAATTAGCTTTCGAAAAATTGAGTGAGTACAGGCTATCGGTACTGGCTAAAACGGTTGCTTTTAACCTTTGATCCATCTTAGGCGAAAAATAAAAGTTAACGGCTACACCTATAATGCAAATTAGGAGCAATATAGACCCAACGACATTAAAAAGTACCCTTTGCCAACGCTTCTTTAAAAATTTTATAGCCATATGGTGTGCAGACGCACCTGCAATATATTGATTTGAACTGGGATTTATTACGGACTTAACGCAGATTAGTTTTCAATTGTTACAATTGTTTTTGCGATGGCGATAGGAAAAATTACATTTATATGCTGACAATATGTCACCCGGTATTATAAAATGTGTATTTTTGCGCTTCAAATTTTACCATGATAGAGTTAGATATTCCGGTTAAAACGCACGATGAGAGCAGGCAGGGCGAGGCTTTAATGTTAGAGCAGCAGCCCGAAAAAAAGAATGGGCGTAAACTATATATTGAAAGCTATGGCTGCGCCATGAACTTTTCGGACAGTGAGATAGTAGCTTCTATTTTGCTTGACAAAGGTTTTGAAACCACCAACGATTTTAAAAATGCCGATGTAATATTCATCAACACCTGCTCCATTCGCGAGAACGCCGAAGTGCGTGTGCGCAACCGCTTAAAAGAATTTAAGGTTGCCAAAAGCAAAAACCCCGGTATGGTGGTTGGTGTTTTGGGCTGTATGGCCGAGCGTTTAAAATCAAAGTTTTTAGAAGAAGAGAAACTGGTTGATGTAGTGGTTGGCCCCGATGCTTACCGCGATCTGCCTAATTTGATAGAACAGGTTGATGGCGGGCAGCGTGCAGTAAACGTATTGCTTTCGCGAGAGGAAACGTATGCCGATATTAACCCGGTGCGTTTAAACAGCAATGGCATTAACGCATTCGTATCTATTATGCGTGGCTGCGATAACATGTGCTCGTTTTGCGTAGTGCCGTTTACCCGTGGCCGCGAACGCAGCCGCGATGCACATTCCATCATCCAGGAATGCACCGACCTGTTTAACCAGGGTTACCGCGAAGTAACTTTGCTGGGGCAGAATGTCGATTCGTATAAATGGCAAGCCCCACCCAAACCCTCCCCGGAAGGGAGGGCTTTAGATGCCGGTGAAGTCTCCCCTACCGGGGGAGATTTAGAGGGGGCTGGTGAAGTTGTTAATTTTGCCCGTTTACTTGAACTAACCGCGTTGGTTAACACTGAATTACGTGTGCGTTTCTCAACATCGCACCCAAAAGATATTACTGACGAGGTTTTATATACCATTGCCAAATACGATAACATTTGCAACTATATTCATCTGCCGGTGCAATCGGGCAACAGCCGTGTATTGGATATCATGAACCGTACTTATACCCGCGAATGGTATATCGATCGTATCGATGCTATCCGCAGGATAATACCTGAATGTGCCATATCAACCGATGTGATCACCGGATTCTGCACCGAAACCGACGAAGAGCACCAGGATACCGTAAGCATGATGGATTATGTGAAGTACGATTTTGCTTACATGTTTATGTATTCGGAACGTCCGGGTACGCTGGCGGCCAAGCGTTATGCTGACGATATCCCCGAAGACGTTAAGAAAACACGCTTGCAGGAAATTGTTGCCAAACAGCAGCAATATTCGCTGGTGCGTTTACAGGCACAGATCGGTAAAGTACAAAAGGTATTGATTGAAGGAACATCAAAAAAATCGGATCAGGATTATTGTGGTAGGAGCGATCAGAACGCGATGGTGATTTTCCCAATCGATGAACGCTTTAAACCCGGTCAGTATGTAAAAGTGCTGGCAGAAAAATGTACATCGGCCACTATAATCGGCCGAATTATAGATTAAAGTATTTGAGTTGAGTGAAACAATTTAAAGTCTCAATACTCATATCTCAATACTCAATACTATTATAATGGAGATACAGGAAATTAAACAACGCTTTGGCATTATCGGCAACTCGCCGTTACTGAACAGGGCCATAAATATAGCTAACCAGGT
>Ga0105855_1000741_pt1 | contig 13059 bp, 9 predicted proteins | sample OrgsoiDNA_201059_FD_89680 | JGI IMG/M metagenome (GOLD analysis project Ga0105855, IMG submission 89680) | Permafrost soil microbial communities from the Arctic, to analyse light accelerated degradation of dissolved organic matter (DOM) -... | ecosystem: Environmental > Terrestrial > Soil >... | reverse complement strand
CATGGACTGTGCATAGAGCCGGCAAGCACGGCAATCGATATTGGGCGTGCAGCACTTGACCTCACCGGCGTCCTGCAGGTCCACATGAAAGTGTCGATAGTGGGACGTCACGCGGGCAGCGCAGTTGATGGCGTTGCCCGTGGCGGGATTGATATCGTACAGCCCGTCCGGGTTATGCACCCACTGGTTGAAATCATGATTGTAGAGGATGGCGTGGGGGTGGTTTTCCATGGCCTCCGAGATCAAGGCCTGTGAGCGTGCCAGCTCATCGGGGCCGAGGAGCAGATTGTCGTCGCCCTGGCTGAAGCGAAAATAGTCCGTGCGGTCCGGCTGAGCTTCATGCAGGCGGGCCAGGTAGTCGCTTGTCGGGCTGTAATGGTTGAAGCTCAGGCGCAAGCCTTTGTCAGCACAGAGCCTGGCTATTTCAGGAATATTGGTCAGGTTCTGCCGGGTGATGGTAAAGACGAAAATGGCCCTGGGATCGTTGCCATAGTTACGCACCTGCTTGGCAAAAATATCCGCCCCCCTCAGCTTGGCGCTTTCCTCGGGAAGGCCCCATAACGAGATCTGCAGCCTGTAGTTCAGTTCCTGCGTCAGCTTTTTGGTGCCATTGGTGTAAATGACCCCGCGTGGTATGTGGCGGGCCATCACCACGAGCTTGCTTTCCACCAATGAGGGTTCAGCACCGGCTACCTCGGCGTAGTTGATACCCCGTGCCGCTTCCTTTGCAAAAAAACGATCGATTTGCTCGAGATCGGTGACCGGGACGTGACCTTCATGGTCTGAACCGGCGAAGAACAGGCAGCCTTCACACACCAGGTTGCAGGTATTGGACAGGTCGTACTGGGACGGGCGGATGGGGAGGACATGCTTGCGCAAATAGCTGAAAAAATCGTGTGAACTGGCGCCTTCACGAACAGCACTTTCGGTACCAGACATCTAAAAATCCCCGGGTGACGTATTTTTATGAATAAGGTCTATGCTGCATCCCTGCAAGAAATCGGCCTGTCAGACGATATGAAGCAGTCTATTGCATGGATTCAATATGGCAAATAGGCGATAGTGGCATCTTGCTTTTATGTTGGAAAAGACCGACGAAGTGATCGTAGTCGATGTTCGGTTTATTGGCGTCAAACATCTGATTTTAGAGATTGTATATGTTGTTTAACAGCCTACCCTTTATGGGGCTTGCCTCCGTTGTACTCTTCATCACCCTCATGCTTCACCGGTGGGGTACTCAACCTCCCAAATATTTCCTGATTGTCGCGTCCCTGGGCTTCTATGCGTTGTGGAACCCGGCCGATATCCCCGTTTTACTGTCGTCCCTTTGTGCAAACTGGGTGATAGGGGAGGGGCTGTCAAAGGTGCAAGGGCGCCGGCGGGCTGTGCTGCTGGGCGTGGGTATCTGTGCGAATCTGCTGTTGCTGATCTGGTTCAAGGTCGGCGCAAACGCCATGAGCCTGCTGAGCCTCGAGTGGCGGAGTCTTCCTGTTCCTGTCGAGCGGCCGCTGCCGCTGGGGATTTCTTTCTTTACCTTCCAGCAAATAGCCTATCTGGTGTCGCTCTACCGCACGGGGAGTAAGGCCAAGGCGGCGGATTACATGTTTGTCATCTGTTTTTTTCCGCACCTTGTCGCAGGTCCTCTGGTTCGCCATCGGGATATGCTTAAACAACTCAATTGGCCGCGTACCTTTGCGTTGCGTTCAGCCAATGTGTTTGCCGGAACCAGTTTGTTTATTATTGGGTTAAGCAAAAAAGTGCTGTTGGCCGATCCGTTGGGTGCGTATTCGCACCGGCTTTTTGGCCTGGCGGACAGTGGGCAAGCACTGGATATGCTCAACGCGTGGATCGCCGCACTGGCAGGATTCCTGAATTTTTACTTCGATTTCTCCGGCTACTCCGATATGGCGTGTGGGCTGGCATTGATCGTGGGTATTCGCCTTCCGTTGAATTTTTATTCACCCTTGAAGGCGGTGAGCATGGATGAGTTCTGGAATCGCTGGAACATCACAGTGACCCAGTTCATCCGTGAACACGTATTTCGGCCTTTGGCGGGAAAACGATTGGTGATCTGGCGACATCTGGCAGCGTTGCCGCTGACGATGATTGTTGCCGGTTTCTGGCATGGTGCTACGTTCAACTACCTGCTCTGGGGCACGTTGCACGGTGCCATTGTCACTTACCAGCATGCCCGCCGCCTGGTGTTTCGCACACCGCCCCCGCGTAACCTGCCGCCAGGCAGGCGGCTGTTGAGTTGGGGGCAGACCCAGTTGCTGCTGATCTGCCTGGGATGTATTTTCCAGACGCATACGCTTGAAGGGGCATGGCAGGTGTTGGTCGCCTTGTTCGGTTTTGGCGGCAGTGCTCAAGAGATTATTTTGCCCTCGAGCTTTCACCCTACCTGGTTGGGGGGTATCGCGGTCCTGATGGGGATGAGTCCGCCTGACAGTCTGTCGGCACTGCCAGGAACCATCGAGGCGTGGGGCCTGATTTTCCTCGCTTGGGGGATCTGCTTGTTTGCACCCAACTCCATGCAGTTATTGGGGCGTTATCGACCCATGCTTGATTCGACAAATCTGCTTCGCCAAGGCGCGATCCCCAAACTGCCGGGCGTGCGGATAGGGGGGCTACCCTTGGTCACTCCGAGTGTTGGCTGGCTGCTCATACTCTCCTGTTTGTTCGCGTTGACGTTGTTGCGTGTGCTGTCCAACGCGCCAAGTCCCTTTAACTATTATCATTACTGAAGTGATTACTCCTTTGGCGACACCTCTTTACATTCGATTCCGCCACTCGCTTCTATGGGGCCTTGTGATCGCGGTTCTTTTGACCGTGCTGGCGAACCTGTTCAGTGTCGAGTTTGCAAAACTGCTCACCCAGCGTGGCTTTTGGCAGGAAAGTAAAGTCTGGAAAGGGCTGCTGCTGGAGGCGCAGGATCCCGCGCCAGAAGTGGTACTGGTAGGTTCTTCCAGGGTTCAGAATCACTTCAATACCGAGTACTTCAAGCAACGGGGGCATCGCACGTTTAACCTGGGGATGCCGGGGATTTTTCCCTGGGACTTTCCGTTTATGGTGCGGGAGGCAGCCAAAGCGGCTGAAAAAACCGTGGTAATCAGCATTCCCGCCGAGATTCTGCTGGGCGCGGTAGGCTGTCCGCTGCGCTGGACGTTTACCGACATGGAGTTCTATGCAAAGCAGGCCCCGGCCTGTTTGCAGCGATTGTCCCTGATCGAATGGCTTGAGCCGTTGCCGATCAATGCATTTTTCAGTGACACCTTTCCCGATGTTCATTATGACCCTTGCAATGAAAACAGCAGGCGCTCGCCGCTGAACGAGCTTCAAGCTGCCCGGGGCCTGGGGCTTTGCGAGGATGCTCGGGGGCTTATGTTGTTGCGCTACAGCCGGCGTTGGGTCGCGGTCTTCCGCAATGGCGACGGGTTGATCATCCCTGACAGTTACCCGGCGAGGCAGGCGCAAGTCACCTGGCGTGATCAGCAAGAGGCCGACTTGCAGCCCGCGGTATTACGCTTTTTGCATGGGTTGGCGGATCTGGTCAGAGCGGAAAACAAGACGCCGATCTTCGTCGTTGAAGCGGCCCCCCTGGAACACCTGCGAATCCCCCATGGCATTATCGAGCGTGAGACAGGGGCTCGGACTTTGTATATGAACGAACTCGGCTTTGCGGACGATGAGATCGCTGACCATGACCATGTTGGGATCAAGGGTAATGCTCGCTTGAGCAAGCTCTTGTTCGAGCAACTCTTTTGTACGACGGGCCCTTCATCAGAAAAAGGCTGTCCCTGATCGACAGCCTCCTGAATACGCTTGTCTACAACTTCAACCAGCGGCGGATATTTTGGATCGGCCGTGTCACACGCCAGGATTGTCTGCTCAGAAGTTGCTCATGTTGATAGCGAACTTCCTCATGGCGTTGGCTCAGCGCTGTCAGGCTTGAGTCGCGTTCCCTCAACAGCGCCACAGCGGTGTCCAATTGGCCGAGTGTTTGCTGGTATTGATGATGGCTGGCTTCATGGCGTTGGACCAGCGCTACCAGCTCTGTCTCCCGCGTCGTCAGCAGCACCCGCATATTTTCCAACTGCGGCTGGAGCTGTTCTTCAAGCGATGTGTTTAGTCGTTCCAGCTGGGCGATACGCTCCAGGAGCGCCTGAAGTTCGCTATCACGCTCGTTTATCGAGTGTTGGTGCCGGGTTGATGCATGTTGGCTGATCCCTGCCAGCAAGCAGGGAATGACATCAGGGTTTTCGATTCCGCAAATCGAGTAAATCTCTGAAACGGGCAAGTCAATATATCCCAGCTCTTGCCAGGATTGACTATCCAACGCTACCAGGCGGGCGCTCGATAACTCGTCACTGTCAATGTTTCGCGAGCGGCTCAGACCTACATAGGTCTTGCCATTCTGTACGCCAATGCCACGTGTATAACCGTACAGGGTCTTGCTTCGTAGGAGTCGGCCGCTGCGGTCATATTCGCGTAGCTCTTTGGTTTCGGAGTTGGCCAGTAGCAGGTGTTCGCCCACGGCAAACAGGCTATGGGGTTGTGACAAGCCGGTGATGAGGCGTTCGCCGCTGTGCAGGTCCTGAACAAAACCCGCTTGTTCAGTCTTGCCTTTGTACTGACGATGCCCAGTGAAATCACCAAAGGCACAAAATACGACACGTTGGTTCCAGAGTGCCAGGCAGTTGAGGTGTTTCGCATCCTTTTCACCGCCGAGCGTCCAGCGGCGAACTTCTTCTGCCTGCTCATTGAGTTGCAGAATCTCATTGCCTGTAGTGCCTACGGTGTAAAGGAAAGGCTCCGCGATCAGGACATCATGGATATCATGAATGTGAGGAACATCGTGTTGCTCGACGCAATGGCCTTTATAAAGCACCAGCCCTTGAGGCTGCAGTCCTCTTAACAATGTCGTCCCACTCAGGCTGATGCCCGTGGTATGGATAGTGTCCAGATGAAATGCCTGGTCTCCATGAATAAATAGAAGCCCCCCTCCATTGGGCGAAGAGACCAGCAGATTGTCAAATAGGTGGGGCATGCGTTTCTGTACCTGCAGCCGAAAGTGACGAAATGTAGTCGTCGAGCACCTCTGGATTTCCAAAGTGGTCGCAAACGACAGTGTTTACATAAACGTCCTTGTTCAGGTAGTGGTAGAGCTGATTAATGCGGGCCGTTGATCAGGGCGATTAATTGATCCACCCCGGCATCCAGACTCACATTTTGCGTGTCGATCCTCAAGTGGGGCTGTTCGGGGGCTTCGTAAGGAGAAGAAATTCCGGTGAAGTTCGGCAGGTTGCCCGATCTGGCTTTGTTGTACATGCCTTTCGGGTCACGGGACTCACAGACGCCCAATGAGGTACTGACATGAACCTCACGGAAGTACTCGGCTCCGATGATTGTCCGGGCCAGTGCACGATCCTGGGTGAAGGGGGAAATAAAGGCCGCAATGACGATGAGGCCGGCATCGTTCATCAATTTCGCCACTTCCGCCACGCGACGGATATTTTCCGCACGATCCTCGGCGCTGAAGCCCAGATTGCTATTGAGCCCATGGCGAACATTATCGCCATCGAGTACGAAAGACAGTTGCCCCTTATCCAGCAGGCGTTGTTCCAGCGCAAAGGCCAGGGTCGACTTTCCCGAGGCGCTCAAGCCTGTCAACCAGACGGTGATCGGTTTTTGCCTCAGCAACTGCTGGCGGTCTTCCGGTGTCACCTGACTGGCATGCCACATCACGAGTGGAGGTTGTGCGTCGGTCATAAAGGGGCGGTCCTGAATACGTTATGAAGTTTGATATCGGCCGGGCGGCGCAAGACTGCAATAGTCAGCGGCTTCGGGGAGGCGGGGCGGCTGCACGAGCGTCCGAAAGCAGGCGAGTTGCCGAAAAGCGTGTTGCCCACAGATTGTCCTGGCGAAACGCCTGGATCCTTGAAGAATTGCAGCGATAGTCAAGCGCCTGTCGGCTTGTCAGGCGTAGATCGCTGTTTTCATCGATCAGCCATACCGCCGTCTCTTTATCGCGCAAGGCCATTTCACCGAAGCGAGTGGAGATCACCGGCAGGCCAAGCGAACGGTATTCGTAGTATTTGATCGGATCGACGGAGTCTGTCAGACGACTGAGCTTGAATGGGATCAAGCCAACCGAGAACGTCGCCATGGCGGCAATGGCCTCAGCATGGGGGCGCTCAGGTAATAACTCGATATTCCCTGGTAGCAGGCAGGGCGGGGGGGTAAAGATCGGGCCAATCAGTTGTATCCGGTTTTCGGGGTTGGCCTGTGCCAGCGCGATGATCAGGTCCCAGTCGAACCAGCTGCCAATCGTTCCCACATAGCCCAGCAATTGTTGCTTGGTATCCAGCACCAGCGATTCGAGGGGGGCCAGTTTCTGGATATCGCAAGCATTCAGGGCCAACTCGACCTTGTCGGCCATGGCGCCCAGCGTTCTACCGATGGCAGTGGAGGAGACCAGGATTTTCGATACCCGCTCAACCAGCAATCGCTCGCGAGTGGCCATGGAACGACGAGAAAGCCCCTCGTAGAAGGCAGGAAAATCGTCCATGGCATCGTAAACCGCATAGCTTTCGGACATACGCGTGAGTAGTTGCAGCGCAAGTTCCGAAGGTTTGCCGACGCAAATCATGCAGGGATGTTCCGCGGCGAAAGCCAGGGCCTTGTTGATGACCTCGCGCCAGAGCAGTGTTTGAAGCAGGCCCGAGCCTGGAATGGGCTCGATGGGCAAAACCTTGGGTTTGATCAGCTGTAGCCACTTGGTGGGCAGCCACTCTTTGGCTGCGGGGGCTGGAGCAACGGTTTTGCGCTTGAAATCGGATTGTCTCGGCAGTCGTGTGGGGTACGGATCTATCCACAGCACCTCTGCCTGTGTTTGCTCGTGATACCAGGCCACGAAGTGGTGCGAGCGCTGGCTGAAGCTGGCCCAGGGGACCGGGGACAGATAGATCATTCGCATGTTTGAAAATGCCGTACCAGGGTTTCGACGATACGCCCGGCCGCCAGGCCATCGCCATAAGGAGAGACACCTCGCGCCATGGCTTTATAGGCCGTGGGATCGTCAAGCAATCGCTGGGCCTGTCCGATGATGGTCTCCCGATCTGCACCGACCAGCTTTACCACCCCGAGTTCGACGGCTTCGGGGCGCTCGGTTTCCTCCCTCAGCACCAGTACGGGTTTGCCAAGGGCTGGAGCTTCTTCCTGAACGCCACCGGAGTCACTGATGATCAAGTAGGAGCGCTTCATGGCGGCGACGAACTGTGGGTAGTCCAGGGGCTCGCAAAGCATGATGTTGGGCGTCTGGCCCAGTATTTCGTGGGCGACGTCCTTGACGTTGGGGTTGGGGTGGACGGGATAGAGCATCTGCACATCGGTGTTTCTTTCGGCGATCGTCCTGAGTGCCTGGCATATCGAACGGAAGGGCGCACCGAAGTTCTCGCGGCGGTGGGAGGTCACCAGCACCAGGCGTTTGCTCTCATCCAGTTGCATATCAAGGGCAAGCGGTTTGGCTGCTGCCATCAAGAGTGCATCGATGACGGTATTTCCGGTCATGGTGATCGCCGTTGTGGCAATACCTTCCTGCAACAGGTTTTCCACGGCGCCCTGGGTCGGCGCGAAATGCCAGCGTGCCAGCCTGCCGACGATGACCCGGTTCGCCTCCTCGGGGAACGGGTTGTACAGATCTGCAGTGCGCAGTCCTGCCTCAATATGCCCAAATGGAATGCGCTGGTAGAAGCAGGCCAGTGCGGCAGCCATGACCGTGGTGGTATCGCCTTGAGCCAGGACGACATCAGGTTTTTCGGCAAGCAGTACCTCATCGAGCCCTTCCAGCAGGCGTGCGGTCAAGGTCGCCAGGGACTGGTTGGGGCGCATGATGTCCAGGTCCATATCTGGAACAATCTCAAAAAAATCAAGAACCTGGTCCAGCATATGACGATGCTGGGCCGTGGCCAGGACTCGGCAGTTGATACTGCCTTCTGCTTGCAACGCCTTGATCACAGGGGCCATTTTGATAGCCTCGGGGCGTGTGCCAATAATGCAGAGCACCTTCTGGGTCATTCCTTTAGATCCTGTTATCAGCATGTTTCATGCGTCACGGTACCGATGGGGAGTCCAGGCTCCCCACTTGCTTTCATAAATCGCCTTGTTCTTTTCAAAAAGCGCCTGCTTTTTTTCTGCGCCGAGCTTATTGAAGGACGCCGACAAGTGATGATGGACAAACACATCTTCGGCACAGGCGGCGCGCATACCCTGGTGCTGAATACGACGGCAGTAGTCGTCGTCTTCGAAAAAGCCCAATCCATAGTCTTCACATAAGCCGCCGATCTGCTCATAGCTTGAGCGTGGCAGCATCACGCAGAAAAAGGCCAGTGTATTGATTTCGAACCACTGCCCCATGTGTTGGCGGGTGATGCGGGTGGACTCGGCGTGCATTTCGCCCAGATGGGTATAGCGCGTGGTGATACGCGCTTCATTGCCAATATTGTTGGTGACCGGTCCGATAATGCCGATGTCATCATTGTCTATCAGATGACGCATCAGGCCCTTGATCCAGCCGGCCGTGACAATCGTGTCATTGTTCAGTATGACCAGGTAGTCACCGCTGGCGGCTGCCAACCCCTGGTTGTTGCCGGCCGCGAAGCCTTTATTGTCCTGGTTGAGAATGATGATGCGGTCTGGGCCCTCCTTGGCCCACTCGGCCAGAAACGCCGGTGTGTCGTCGGTGGAGTTGTTGTCAACGACGATAATCTCAAGGTTTTCGTAGTTGCTTTCGTTGACCAGGCTATTGAGGCAGGCCTGGGTCAACTCCAGATTGTTATAGGTCAGCACCACGACGCTGACTCTTGGCGCGGGCAAGCTGTCGATGGCCTGGCGCAGGGCAATGGCTCGATGTTCCCAGGTCTGGGTTTGCGCGAATTGTTGGCGAGCCAGGCGTGCCGAGTAGGGTTCGGGCAGCTGTTCCAGAACGCCTTGAACGGCGGCGATAAACTCCGTCGGGTTTTCAGCGGTATTGGCCAGGCTGCCGAACTGATCCAGTTCAGGCAGCTTGACCGATACCACGGGCTTGCCGGCGCTCAGGTACTCATACACTTTCACCGGGTTGGTCGCCAGTGTCAGGGGAATGACCTTGAACGGCAGCAGGCACACGTCCATTGCATGGAGATAGTACGGCAGGGAGGCGTAGGGAACCTCGCCATGCATGACAATGTTCGGGCAACCCTTGAAGTGTTTTTTTGCGTTGACCGTATCGTTGCCTATGAGCAATACCAGGTGTTGTGGAAGGGCCTGGGCAAGCTGTTTGACGAGTTGAAGATCGAACCACTCCGCGATCGCGCCGTAGTAGCCGATGATTTTTCTGTTTTGGGCATCCCGATAGACTTGCTCTGGCGCTTGGCAGAAGGCGCTGTATTCCGCGGCATTGCGTATCACGCTGACGTTCTGGTTTTCACGTTTGCCGTGCTGTTCGATCCAGGTCGATGTGGCAACCAGCAGGTCCGCTCGACGCATCAGTGCTTTTTCCAGGTCCAGCAGCTCCTGGGCTACATTGCCAAACCCCTCGTGATGATCCATGCAGTCATAGATCAGGGTGGAGTTGGGAACGCATCTGGCGAGCGGAAACCAATAGGCGTGCTGGACAACGCAGTTCACCTTCTCGATCTTTGCCCATTGCATCAACTCCGCCAGACTCAGGCGCAGTTGTTTTATCGCGGCGCTGGTGGGCGGGGCGTGATAGATGGCCGGCGCCCCGGACACATTCAATCTGATCTGGAATAGCCCACTCACGCCCTCAAGGGGTTCAACTTCGAAGCCGGGACGGTCGTTATCAATGAAGTGGTTGGAAATGTAGAACGTCACCTGGCCGGTTCGTGCCAGCTCTTTGGCCAGGTTCTGTGGGCGCTGGATACGAAAATGCCAGTCAATGACGCCAAAGATAAAGGCGGCCGTCTGCTTTTCGTAAGCTGCTGGTGCTTCGGGGCTGTTCGCTGGCAGTGTCATCAGCGCTGAAAACGGTTGGATTTGAGTGACGGGTGCGGTGTTGCCTTTCAGCCAGCGACGGACCTTACGGGCCAATTTGTTCTTCTTGCTGGGGGCAAGGGGGAGGTGGGTGTACACATAACGAGCCGAATTGAACAGCATCTTGTGCAGCAGATGGCGCAGCGGTGCACGGTCTATGGTGATTGCCCAGTCCGAGAGACTCAGTAGTTCGGTTTGTTTTGACGCAAGCTGCTGATGCAGGTTGGCGATTTGCTCCGACAGTCCCTGAGTTTCAGTTTTTTGCTCCTGAAGCCGTTTCTCGGCTTCCTTGAGTTTCTGCGATACCGCTTGTACCTGTTGCTGGCTGTGCTCCATTTGCCCGGTCAAGCGCCCCAACTCGGACGCGTGCATTGACAGGCAATCATCGAGCCGTTTTTTCTCGATGTGCAGTTGGTCAATGACCTGGTCTCTGCTTTCGATGACCTTGAGCAATTGCGCGCTTTCGCCCGACTTACGCTCCACTGCACAGGTCAGTTTGTCCATGCGCTCGAGAAGGCGATCAATCTGTTCCATGCTTTCATTTTCCTGTGGGCAAAACGGCCGACCTGAGAGTCTGTTATTAGGTCGACAGCGCGACGCTTGCTTTTTATCCGTGCTTTCTGGTGAGTGGGGGAGGTTAGGGCACCCGATCGATGCTGAAGGTTGTATCGAAATAGATCGGTGTGCAGATTTCTTTATGGCAGCTTACGTTGAAGATAAGAGCATTGACTATACGGTCCGCCACGATCAGCGGGACGCCTGTACCCGGCGTATAGGAGGCACCCACGCTGAGGGAATAATGTCCCGGATACAGCAGGGGAATGTGGATGCGGGCTTCCACCGTCAGGCGTTCGTGCATTGAGGCGAAAGACATCGCTGCCATATGCTCCAGGCGGGTATTGGTCGAGGCGATTTCTTCGCCGCGCATGTTCCGGACAATGTAGCCGAAGACCAGCGGGGTCTCGGCGGTGAGGCTTACGTTGGCCACCGTGAACCTCAGGATGACATCCGAGCCCCCTCGTACCTCATCGATGGGGTTTCTGTGTGCGTCATAAAGCCGGGCACCGATAACCTGGCATCGTTGGTCCCCCAGGCGTCGGTCAATATTGGCAATGTGCTCTTCCATGTTTCCCCGTGACGCTGTGCGTTCGGGGGGCGTGCAGGGTTGTTCGACGGGATTTTCAATCTGGAACAGTGATGTCAGGTATTCATCCACTACCGGGCTGGAGGCGCCGATGGCTCGAATCCGGCCCTGGTCCAGCCAGATGGCACGGTTGCAAAAACGTTTGACCAACATGCCGTCGTGAGTCACCAGCAGGATGGAGGTTCCGCGTGCCTGGAGTTGATGCAGGCGATCCATGCACCGATGAACGAAAAAGGCGTCTCCAACGGCCAGAGCCTCATCGACGATAAGGATTTCGGGGTCAATATTGGCCTGGATGGCAAACGCCAGGCGTACATACATGCCACTGGAGTAAGTTTTAACCGGTTGTTCGATGTAGTCGCCAATTTCGGCGAATGCTTCTATTGCGGTATATTTTTCATCGATTTCTTCAACGCTCAAACCCAGCATGATGCCGTTGAGATAAATATTTTCGCGTCCCGTAAACTCAGGGTTGAATCCGGCCCCCAACTCCAATAGCGCAGCGATGCGGCCATGGGTTTTGATACTGCCAGCGCTGGGATTGAGCAGACCGCAAATGAGTTGCAACAAAGTGGACTTGCCGCTGCCATTACGGCCGATAATACCGACGGTTTCGCCCTTTTTTATTTGAAAACTAATATCGTTCAGGACCCGACGGGTGTTGAAGTACTGTTTGCGTCGACCGGTAAACATCTGAAGCAAACGCTGAAAGGGTTTTTCGTAGAGATGATAGTGCTTTGACAGCCCCTCAACACTGATCGCCATTTCAGATGACATCAGCAAAGCCCTTGCGTGTTTTTTGAAACCAGGCAAACCCCAGCCACGCCACCAGGAAAGTGACCACATAATAGATAACCAGCCCCTCCCAGTGTGGCCAGGCCCCCCAGAATAGAACATCGCGGGCCATTTCTACCGGAAAGGTCAGGGGATTGGACTTGAGAAAAACATGATAACTTTCCGGGAGTGCGGATACCGGATAAAAAATAGGTGACATAAATAACAAAGCGGTGGTCAGAATACCGATCAACTGACTGATGTCACGCAGGTAGACGCTGAGGGCCGCGAGGAACCAACTGACTCCAAGTATCAGTAAGCTCAGGGGGAGAACGATCAGCGGCAGTGACAGGGCGGTCACAGGTGGAATGCCAAACAGCACGACATAAAAAAGCAGCCAGACCAGAAGGCTGATAGCACCGTGAAATAATGCGGCGCCGAGCGATACGAACGGGAGGATTTCCAGGGGGAAGACAATTTTCTTGACGTAATTGGGATTGCTCAAAATCAGCCCGGGAGCACGGTTTACACACTCGGAGAACAGGTTGAAGAGCAGCAATCCGGCAAACAGCACAAGCGCAAATTCGCTCTTCGAGTCGCTTCCGCCTGACCAGCGGGCTTTGAAGACCACACTGAAAAAAAATGTATAGACCAGCAACATGAAGAGCGGGGTGACGAAAGACCAGAGAAGACCCAGTATTGAACCTTTATAGCGGCCCGTGATCTCCCGGAGAATAAGGGCGCGGATCAGGCTCTTGTTGTTCAAGATACTGCTCAGCATTGAGGTGGGAGATGAACTGAACGACTGCATTAGGCTGGTGTCTCGGGTGATCAGGCATCGACTCATGCATGACTTACTTATTAGTAGGTGTGGGACTGGTTATTTTTCGAGTGGTGTCATTCTTGTGGCGTCATTCCTGTGACGTTTTGCATGTCGATGATTAGCTGTTCTCAAGGCGCGTGAGTACTATATATTGCACCGTGGTGGTAGGGAAGCGTTCGCATTCAATGTCGCTTCGACGATTGTAGCAGTAGGTGGCGACTAGGTATCAGAGTTGTTACCGTATGGATCACGGATTGGAAGCTGTTTTGAATTCTATATCGACCTG
>Ga0105855_1000740_pt1 | contig 13078 bp, 10 predicted proteins | sample OrgsoiDNA_201059_FD_89680 | JGI IMG/M metagenome (GOLD analysis project Ga0105855, IMG submission 89680) | Permafrost soil microbial communities from the Arctic, to analyse light accelerated degradation of dissolved organic matter (DOM) -... | ecosystem: Environmental > Terrestrial > Soil >... | reverse complement strand
CTGTGCTTCCAGACGGACGCGGGCGCCGCGGATGAACGTGACTTGCGCGCCGGGCACCGCCAGCGTGAGAGCGTCCTTCCCTTGCGGCTCACCCGTGAAGTAGGCCAAGCCGCGATCGAGCGACAGCAGCGTGACGCGCTGGCCGGTGGAGAGGCGCGAGTAGTCGGAGATTTCGGCTTGGGAATTGGGGCCTAGCCGCCAGGCGCTGCCTTCGTCCAACTCGATTTCGAGCCGTGAAGAAGCCGCCGTGCGCAACCAGGTGGATTCGGCGAGGGGCAGATTGCGTTCCGCGGCGGCCCAAGGATCGGCTGCCTGGAGTTGAACTTCTACCTTGCCGTCAAAATCGCCCAAACGGGCATAACGGGCCTGCCCTGCGATCAGGGTGGCCGGAATCAGTAAGAGCAGAAACCGCTTCATTGGGAAACCCCGCACTCAGTATCAACCGTTGGGCAGCTTCCCAATCTGCCCGAGTCGAGCTATGGCGGGCAGGAGACCCGTAAGTACTCCGGCCTGCGCCTCCAATCATCATCTGCACGGAGAGACGTTACAAGTTTAGCAGGAGTTGCAAGTAAAATCTGTGTATGACGGACCCGGTTCTGTTGGAACACATTAGTAAGCTGCCGCACGCCCGTGCTAATTTCAAACAACTGGTTCGCGAACTGGGCGCCAGGGGCGAGGAGCGCGAGGAGTTGGAAGCCGCGCTGGTGCGCCTGATTGCGCGCGGCGATCTGTTGGAGCTTCGGAGCGGCCAATATGCGGTTACAGCCCGCAGCCGGGAATTCGCGGTGGGGCGCTTGAATATGCACCGCGATGGCTACGGGTTTCTAATCTCTGAGCGGCCTCTGGAAAGGATACAGGGCGACATCTTCATTCCACCCGACTCGGCGGAGAAGGCCATGCATGGCGACCGCGTGATCGTTCGCATCGCGCGCATCGAAGCCGATGGCCGCGCCGATGGCGAGATCGTCAAAGTCCTGAGGCGCGCCCACCCCACGGTGGTCGGCGAGTTTCACATCGGGCGCCGCGGGCAGTACGTAGTGCCGCATGACGACCGCATCCAGCAATGGATCGATATTCCCGAAGGCATGGAGTTTCCTCCGGCGGGGCCAGCGCTGGACCGTATTGGCGTGACTCCGAAGAAGGTGGAATCGGTGGCTGAATTGGACGGCATGGTGGTGAACGTGGAACTGCTGGAGTATCCGGAGCGCGGGTCGAGCCCGGTGGGCCGCGTAGTCGAGATTCTGGGCCACCCGGACGATTTTGGCGTGGATGTGGAAGTGGTGATCCGCAAGCATCACCTGCCGCACCAGTTTCCGCCCGAGGTGTTGGAGCAGGCGCAGGCCATCCCCGGCACGATCGCGGCGGAAGAACTGCGGGGCCGCCGCGATTTCCGCGGCATGGATATTGTGACCATCGACGGCGAGACGGCGCGCGATTTCGACGATGCGGTGTGGGTGGACCGGCTGGCCAACGGTAATTACGCGCTGCAGGTGCATATCGCCGATGTGAGCCACTACGTGAGGCCGGGGACGCCCATCGATTGCGAGGCCCGGCTGCGCGGCACGAGCGTCTATTTCCCGGACCGCGCGGTGCCCATGCTGCCCTACGAACTATCGACGAATATCTGCTCGCTGCTGCCCCAGGCCGACCGGCTGGTGCTTTCGGCGCTGCTTGAGATCGATCATCAAGGCGAAGTGGTGGGGCAGGAGTTTACCGAGGGCGTGATTCGCAGCGTGGAGCGCATGACCTACACCAACGTGCACCTGCTGCTGGAAGGCGACGCCGGTCTGCGCGACCGCTACCAACCCCTGCTGGGCCGCTTCGAACTGATGCAGGAACTGGCGCTCACGCTCAATCGCAAGCGCGTGCGGCGGGGGTCCATCGATTTCGACCTGCCCGAGCCGTTGATCGAATTCGACGAATGGGGCGCCATGACCGGAGTGACGCGGGCGCCGCGCAATATTGCGCACCGCCTGATTGAGGAGTTCATGCTGGCGGCCAATGAGGCGGTGGCCGCGCACTTGCAAGAGCATACCGAAGCTTCGATTTATCGGATTCACGAACCGCCCGATCCCAAGCGCGTGATGGAGTTCGAAGAAGTGGCCGCGCACTTCGGTTACTCGCTTGGCGTGGGGGCGATTCCGGTGAAGAGGTTCGGCTTCACGGACAAGCGGCGCGACGGTTCGAAGAAGCGCAGTGAGGTGGTGTTGGCGCAATCGAATCTCAATATTTCTTCGCGGCACTATCAGAAACTGGTGGCTAAGATCGAAGGCAAGCCGGAAGAGCGGATTCTGAGCTACCTGATGCTGCGGTCGCTGCGGCAGGCGCGGTACAGCACCGGCAACGTGGGGCACTTCGCGCTGGCGGCGGATACGTACACGCATTTTACGTCGCCATCCGGCGGTATCCCGATTTGACGGTACACAGGTTGCTGCGTATGGTCTTGACGGGCCACGCTGAACGGCTGCCCCCCGAGGCTGAACTCGAACCGATTGCCGATGAGTGCTCGCAATCGGAGCGGCGGGCTGCCGATGCGGAGCGGGAACTGGTGGAGTGGAAGAAGGTGAAGTTCATGGCCGAACGCGTGGGCCAGGATTTCGACGCCCTGATCATCGGCACGGCGAAGTACGGGCTCTTTGTGGAACTGTCGGATTTGTTTATCGAAGGCCTGGTGCCCATCGACACGCTGCCGGGAGACCAGTACACTTATCAGGAGAACGTCCGCAAGATTGTGGGGAAGCGCACGCGCCGCGAGTTTTCGATTGGCGGCCCGGTGCGCGTGGTGTTGGACCGGGTGGACGCCAACGAGCGGAAGCTGCAGTTTTCAATTTTGGAAGATGAGCGCGACTCACCTGGAACCAAGCGATCTGATCCGCATTCCCGGCGGCGAATTTCTCATGGGGCAGGAAAACGGCCGCGATGAGGAGCGGCCCGTGCATCGGGTGGTGGCCGCGCCGTTTCTGTTGTGCCGGTTTCAGGTAACCAACGCGCACTACGATGCGTTTCGCAAGGCTACGCTTCGCGATAAATCGGAGTACCGCGAGCGGCCCGAATTCTCCGCCGCCGCGCATCCCGTAGTGGCGGTGAACTGGTTCGACGCCGTGGCCTATTGCCACTGGCTCGCGGCCGTTTGGAAGATGCGCGTTCGCTTGCCGAGCGAGGCGGAGTGGGAATTGGCCGCGCGCGGCGGAGCGGAGCAGAAGGTGTATCCGTGGGGTGACGCCGCATTCGAAGAGCGGCCCGAATATGCCGCGCGTTGGCACGATGGTCCGGAGTTGGTGGCGACCTCAGAGCCGAACGGCTACGGCCTGTTCGACATGTGCGAGAACGTGCACGAGTGGTGCGGCGATTGGTACGATCCCGGCTATTACGCCGTCTCGCCGGTGGAGAATCCGCAGGGGCCGGCGCATGGGACCAGGAGGTCGTCGCGGGGCGGGGCCTGGCGGCATCATATTAAGGTCTCGCGCTGCGCGGCCAGAAGCAGTATTCCACCGGAGTTTCAGTATGCGGATTACGGATTCCGGGTAGCGGCGGATGTGGGATAGGCCTCCTGGCCTGTCAATCCGATGAACACGCTAAGGCGACAGGCCAGGAGGCCTGTCCCACGTCAGAGCTCCAATGCGGCTCGGTCCCATTGGGCCAGCCGCGCTCCCGCGTCGTACGTGCTCTCCAGGAATTCACGCAAGGCTTCATCGGGCGAGCCGGCACGGCGCACGTCATCGTACATCAGGATGAACTCCGAGAGCTGTGCATTCCACATGGCTCCTCCGGGCCGCACTGGCGCCGCTTCAAGGCCGGCTGGCTGCGGAATGGTATAAGAATAAAACGCCGGACCGTCCACAACGCCGCCGCCGGGCCAAAAGCCGGCGCTGCAGACTTCGTGCGAGTAGGCGGGACCGCTGATCACACCTTTGCGCGGCGGCGCCAGCCGGCCGGAAAACCGCGTGCATGCCAGGTCGCAACTGCCCCAAAAAAAATGGACGGGGCTGCATTTGCCGATGAACTTTGCGCGAAATTGTTCCATCGCTTTGGAAGTGGAAACCAGGATTCGCCAAAATCGATTCGCGTACTCGGCGTCGTAAGAGCAGTTGGCGAAATCCTGGTCGAACGGAACGGCGCCGGCAACCTCCTGAGGCTTGAGATTGATCTTCGCCGCGATTCCGAGCGAAGCCAAACACTCCGAGATGCCGCTGTAGAAACCGGCAACCGGCTCCGCTATGAGGGGCCGGGAGGCGCCGGCGCCCTCGCTGGTGTGGATTTCGACCGCATGCTTCTGGAAATCGAACTGGATTTCGAATACGCCCAGCGGGTACGGCACCGGTCCCGTGGTCAGGCCGCGCGAGTTGACATACAGCGTGACGTGCCACCATTGATTCAAGGGCGGGGAGAGGGTCATGCGGATCTTGCCGACAATTTGGGTCCACATGTGAAGAGTGCGGTACGTATCCTGCCATTCGTTTAACGGCAGAGACGGCCAGCGCTGGGAATCGCTCATACCGTTCATTCTTGCATCGATAGACGGCTTACTTCAACGACGCGCTGATTCTGGCACGATACTCCGCGGCTTTCAGCAGGATTTGCGCCTGATTGAGCGTGAGGATCTTAGCGTCGCGGACTACGGGTTTGCCGTTCACCATCACGTCGCGCACGTCGTCGGCTTTCAAGGCGTATACCATCTGGGAAACGGGGTCGTACATGGGAACGGCGTTGGGGCGGTCGGTCCGCACCATGATCAGGTCGGCGCGTTTGCCGGCTTCGAGCGAGCCGATTTCTTTTTCCATCCCCAATGCGCGTGCGCCGCGGATGGTGGCCATTTCGAGCGCTGTAGCGGCGGGAAGTGCCTGCGGGTCGCCGGTGCTGACTTTCTGCAGTTTGGCGGCGAGGTCCATTTCCTCGAACAGGTTGAAATCGTTATTGCTGCCGGCGGGGCCGTCGGGGCCGAGCCCGACGGAAAGGCCCATCTGCAACATGCGGACCACCGGGGCCACGCCGCTGGCCAGTTTCATATTGCTCGATGGGCAATGAGCCACGCCTACACCGCGAGCTTTCAGAATTCCCATGTCGGCCTCGTCGAGCCAGACGCCGTGCGCCGCCAGCGACCGGCCGTTCCATACTCCTAGGGAATCGAGCACCCTGGTGGGCGACATGTGGCGCTTCGCCATGGCATCGTCATTCTCTTTTTTGGTTTCGGAAAGGTGGATGATCAGCGGCGCGTGGTACTTGTTGGCCAGCGCGCGCGAGGCTTTCAGGGTTTCGTCGGAGTTGGTGTAGAGCGCGTGCGGCGCCACGGCGGCTACCACCAGCGGGTCGTTGCGGAAGCGCACCAGGTAGCGCTCGGTAAACTGGAGCGCGTCGGCGGGCGTTTTGTTGTCGGCTACCGGAAAGCCGATGATGGTTTCGCCCAGCACGCCGCGCATCCCGGCCTCTTTTGCGACTTCGGCCACCACGTCTTCGAAGTAATACATGTCGGTGAACGTGGTGGTGCCGCCCAGCAGCATTTCCAGGCAGCCCAGGCGCGTGCCCCAACGCACAAACTCGGGTGTGACGTTTTTGGCTTCGGCGGGAAAGATGAATTTCGTCAGCCAGTCCTGCAGCCGCAGATCGTCGGCGATGCCGCGGAACAGCGACATGGCGGCATGCGTATGGGTGTCGATCAGGCCCGGCGCGAGGATGGCGTCGGGACGGTCCAGACGCTGCCTGGCTTCGAAGCGCTTGTCGATTTCGGCCTTTGTGCCCACGCCGATGATGCGGTCTCCGCGGATGGCGACGGCGCCGTTTTCGATGACGGGGTGCCGCGCATCTTCCGTGATGACATAGCGCGCGCTCCAGATCCAATCGGCCGGCTCAGCGCCGATCGCGGAGACAAAGACGGCGGAGACAAAGAGGATGAAGCTACAGATACGAACCATCGAAGGGCTTCGGGAAAAGATCTTTCAAGCGATACGTTTCGGTTTTGCCGTGCAGGTTGACCAGCGCGATCTCGACGTCGCCGCAGAATTCCCAGAGGATCTGGCGGCACGCGCCGCACGGCGGAGTCAGCACATCGGTATCGGCCGCAACGGCCACGCGGCGGAATTTGCGGACACCTTCGGAGATGGCTTTGAACACGGCCACGCGCTCGGCGCAGAGGGTGAGGCCGTAGGTGGCGTTTTCGACGTTGCAGCCGGTGTGAATGCGGCCTTCGGCGTCTTCGATGGCGGCGCCCACCTGGAACTTGGAATAGGGGGCGAAGGCGTGGGCGCGAGCGGCGATGGCAGCGGCGAGAAGGGGCCGGATGCCAGGGGCCGGGGGCCGGGAAACCCTGGCTTGCGCGACGCGAACCGATTTCATCCGGCCCCCGGCCCCGGGCATCCGGCCCCCTCTAAGCGCGGCAGCAGGGCTTTCAGGAAACGCACCAGCGTGTCACGGATCATGACGCCGGTTTCGAGCACTTCTTCGTGGTCGATTCTGGTTTCGGGCAACACGCCCGCCGCCATGTTGGTCACGCACGAAATACCCAGCACCTTCATGCCCATGTGGTTGGCCACGATGGCTTCGGGCACCGTAGACATCCCCACTAAGTCCGCGCCGATGGTGCGCAGGAAGCGGATCTCGGCCGGTGTTTCGTAGCTGGGTCCGAGCATGGCGGCGTACACGCCTTCGCCGATCGGGATGCATAATTCCGCCGCTACGGCTTTGGCGCGCTCGCGATATTGCCGCGAATAGGCCTCGGACATGTCCGGGAATCGCGGACCGAGCGCATCGTCATTCGGCCCCACCAGGGGGTTCGAGCCCTGCAGGTTGATGTGGTCGGCGATCAGCACCAGGCCGCCGCGCCCGAACGCCAGGTTGATGCCGCCGGCGGCATTGGTGAACACCATGGCGCGCACACCGATGGAATGCAGCACGCGTACTCCGAAGGTGACCTGTTGCATCCCATAGCCTTCGTACAGGTGAGCGCGCCCGGCCATCACGGCCACGTTGACGCCGCCGATTCCGCCGATCACCAGTTTCCCCGCGTGCCCCACGGCAGTCGATCCCGGCCAACCGGGGATCTGATGATAGGGGATTTCGATGCGGTCGCCGAGTTCATCGGCAAACGCTCCGAGTCCGCTGCCCAGCACCACCCCGATGGTTGGCAGCACCTGCGCGTGGCCTTCAATATAACGCTTGGCGTCTTCGATCACAGCAACATTCCCGCGATACAGGCCGACATGAAATTGGCCATGGTTCCGGCGGCCACGGCGCGGAGCCCGAGCCGCGCCAGGTCCGACTTGCGGGTGGGCGCCAGCGCGCCGATGCCGCCGATTTGAATCGCAATGGAACTGAAGTTCGCAAAGCCGCACAGCGCATAGGTGGCGATGGTGAAGGATTTCGGATCGAGCGTCGCCTTCAGCGGCCCGAGTTTGAGAAATGCCACGAATTCGTTGAGTACCAGCCGGGTGCCCAGCAGGTTGCCGATCGTCTGAGCGTCTTTCCACGGCACGCCCAGGATCCAGGCCACCGGCGCGAAGACGATGCCGAACATATTTTCGAGCGAGGCCGGCAGCCAACCCATGAAGGGCAGCCCGTGTACCCAGCCGAGAATCCCGTTGCACATGGCGATCAGCGCCAGAAACGCGATCAGCATGCCGCCGATGTTCAGGGCCAGGTGCAAACCGTCGCCCGCGCCCTGCGCCGCGGCGTCGATCACGTTGACCGCGGTCTTCTCCACTTGGATGTCCACCCTTCCCGCGGTGGCCGGCTTGCCGGTTTCCGGGATGAAGATCTTGGCCAGCATGATGGTGGCCGGCGCCGTCATGATGACGGCGGTAAGCAGGTGCGTGATGGAGACGCCGGCTATTTTTACGTACGCCGCCATGACGGCGCCCGAAACATGCGCCATGCCGGCGGTCATGATGGTGAAGAGTTCGGATTCGGTCAGGCCCGCCAGAAACGGCTTGATGGTGAGGGGAGCTTCGGTTTGGCCCATGAAGATGCTGGCAGCCACGTTCAGCGATTCGGCGCCGCTCACTCCCATGACTTTTTGCATCCCGATCGCCATGGCTTTCACCACGGCCTGCATGACGCCGAGATAATAAAGGATGGAAAAGAAGGAGGCGATGAAGATGACGATGGGCAGCACCTGGAAGGCGAAGACCACGCCAAACGGCCCGCCCTTGGTCCCCAGCGGTCCGAAGAGGAATTGGCTGCCCACTTCGGCAAAGTCGAGCATGGCATTCACGCCATCGCCGATGCTCTTGAAGACGATTCCGAAATCCGTCTTCAGCACCAGGACCGCGAACAGGATCTGCAGGCCCATGCCCCAAACGATGAGGCGCAGCTTGATTTGCCGTTTGTGGGTGGAAAAGAGCCAGGCAACCGCCAGGATCACGACGAGGCCCAACACCCCCGTGAACCGCTGCATTAGCCGACTACTTCCAGGATGAGCTCGCGCTCATCGGGCTTCTGGGAGGAGATGCGGAAGGCGTCTTCCACCATGCCGGCGGCATCTTCCACGCGGTCTTCCCTGGTGTAATAGAGGCGGCAAAGAACCGAGCCGGCATCCACCTTTTCGCCGGTCTTGACCTCCAGAATAATACCCACCGCCGGATCGATGGCGTCTTCCTTCTTGTCGCGGCCGGCGCCAATCATGTTCGACGCGGTCCCGATATCCTCGGCGTTGATCGAACTCACGTATCCGGCGCGCGGCGAAGTAATCTCGCGCATGCCGGTGGCATTGGGCAGGAGCTCGAACTTGTCGAGCGCCTGCGGGTTCCCGCCCTGCGCCGCCACCACCGCCTTGAACTTCTTGTAGGCGGAGCCGTCCACCAGGTGCTGTTCGGCGATGCGGCGCGCATCGTCCAGCGAACCGGCTTTCTTGCCGAGGAAGATCATGCGCGCGGCCAGTTCCAGCGACAGCTTGGTCAGGTCGGCCGGCCCCGCGTTCTGCAGGGTCTGCGATGCTTCCATGATTTCGAGCGCGTTGCCCACGGCATAGCCCAGAGGCTGGTTCATGTCCGTAATCAGCGCCTGGACCTTCTTGTCCATGCGCCGGCCGATCCCTACCATGGCCTGAGCCAGGCGCCGCGCGTCCACCTGCTTTTTCATGAAGGCGCCGCTGCCCACCTTGACATCGAGCACCAGGGCGTCCAGGCCCTCGGCCAGTTTCTTCGACATGATCGAGGACGAAATCAGCGGAATTGATTCGACGGTCGCGGTGACGTCGCGTAATGCGTACAACTTGCGATCGGCGGGCACCAGGTGGTCGGTCTGGCCAATGAAGCACAGTCCCAGTTCCGAGAGCTGCTTCTGGAATTCTTCGGCCGAAAGATCCGTGCGGAATCCGGGAATGGATTCGAGTTTGTCGAGCGTGCCGCCGGTGTGCCCCAGTGCGCGGCCCGACATCATCGGCACCACCACGCCCGCCGCGGCGGCCAGCGGGGCCACGATGAAACTGGTCTTATCGCCCACGCCGCCGGTGGAATGTTTGTCCACCTTCACGCCGGGAATGTGCGAGAGATCGATGGTGTCGCCGGAACCCAACATGCATTCCGTCAGACGGCTGATTTCCCGGTCGGACATGCCCGAGAAGAAAACGGCCATCAGGAAAGCGGACATCTGATAGTCGGGAATTTCGCCGCTGGTGTAGCCGTTCACCAGGAACTCGATCTCCTCTGGAGCCAGTTCTTCGCCGTCGCGTTTCCGTTGGATCAAGTCAACTGTGCGCATTATAAGTCACTAAGCCTAACATCCGACGAGGGATAAAGTAAAGAAGGATTAGCGCGGTCCTGCTGTTACGATAGAGGCTGATGACCCCTAATCAGCCGGGCCAAGCGCCCAAGTTGCCTATTGCCGGTGTAAAGAATCTGGTTGCCGTCGGAAGCGGGAAGGGCGGTGTCGGTAAGACCACGGTATCCGTGAATCTTGCGGTCGGCCTGGCTTCACTGGGCTATAAAGTTGGATTGCTGGATGCCGACGTGTATGGCCCCAACGTGCCCCTGATGATGGGGATCAACAAGACGCCCATGGCCTTCGGGGAACGCATCCAGCCGCTGGAGCAATTCGGCGTCAAAATCATGTCCATGGGATTCCTGAGCCCCGGCGATAAGCCGCTGGTCTGGCGCGGCCCCATGCTGTACAGCGTGATCCAGCAGTTTCTGCGCGGCGTGGACTGGGGCGAGTTGGACTACCTGGTGATCGATCTTCCGCCCGGCACCGGCGACGTGCAGCTATCGCTCATCCAAACCGCCCCGGTGACCGGCGCCATTGTGGTGACCACGCCTTCGGACGTTTCGCTCGAAGACGCGCGCAAAGCCATCCACATGTTCCACCAGGTGAGGGTGCCGATTTTAGGCATCGTGGAGAACATGAGCTTTCTGATTTGCCCGCACTGCAGCGAGCGCATCGATGTGTTCAGCCACGGCGGCGGCCTGCGGACGGCCAAACAGATGGATGTGCACTTCCTGGGGGAACTGCCGCTCGACCCGCAAATCCGCATCGGGGGAGACAGCGGGCAGCCCATTGTGCTGCGCAAGGGTGAAGGCGAGGCTTTTCTTACGCTGGCGCGCAACGCGGTGGCGCGGGTGGATGAGGTGGGCAAGGAGCAGGGGCCGAAGATCGAGATCGGCGAATAGCGTTTACGAGCAGGCCGTCCTTTTCGGGCGAGCATTTGGATATGCTTAGAAAACCCGAAAACCCATGGAGGGTCTCTCTCGTGACGCACTCTCTATCCGCAATCGCGCTCGCTCTCCTGCTCGGTTCATGCGCCGCGGGGGCGTCCGGCAGCGTCGAAATCCGCGTGCTCTCCGGCCGCGCCGGCATGGTGACCGGCGGCGATGCATTGGTCGAAACCAACGCGGCTCCGGAAAAATTCAGCGCTACGCTGAATGGCCAGGACATTTCCAAGGCTTTCCGTCCCGGCAAAGCGGCGGGGACTCTTATGGCGCGCGTGCAAGGCCTGAAAACCGGCAGGAATGCTCTCGAAATCAAGTCGGCCAAGGGCTCCGCGAAGCTGGAGCTCACCGCTTATCCCATCACGGGGCCGGTCTTTTCGGGACCGCATCAGAAGCCGTTCGTGTGCCAGACGGAACAGGCGGGCCTGGGCGCGCCGCTCGATGAGGACTGCACCGCCAAGACCGTTGTCACCTACGTCTACAAATCGACGCAGCCTCCAGCCACCGGCGGACCAGGCGGCCGCGGCGGTCAGGCGCCCGGCGCTATTCCAGCCGGTTTCAAGCCGTTTGATCCCTCGGGTCCGCGCCCGGACGACGTGGCGCAGACCGCTACCGGCGAGGGCAAGACAGTCGATTACATCGTGCGGCGCGAACGCGGCGCCATCAACCGCGCGATCTACGAAATCGCGATGCTCCACAATCCGGCCGGGCCCGCGCCTGACCCATGGAACCCGAGCGCCGGCTGGAATGGCCGTCTGCTGTATTCTTTCGGCGGGGGTTGTGCGGCAGGCTATCGGCAGGGACTTCCAGGCGGCGCCGTCAATGACGAGTTTCTCGCCAAAGGCTACGCCGTTGCCTTGTCGTCACTGAATGTCTTCGGCAACAATTGCGACGACGTGATCTCAGCGGAGACCGCGATGATGGTGAAAGAGCGCTTCATCAAGGAATTTGGCCTTCCGGTTCATACCATCGGCACGGGTGGCTCGGGCGGCGCGATTCAGCAGTACATGATGGCGCAGAATTATCCCGGCCTGCTCGACGGGCTTATGCCGCAGGTGAGCTTCCCCGATAACGCCATCTTCCAAAGCGTGACCGATTGTTCGTTGCTCGATCGCGCCTTCGGTTCCACGAAGACCTCCTGGAACGACGACCAGAAAGCATCGGTCTCCGGCTACGCCCTTTGGAAGACGTGCAGCGACGGCTGGATGGCGAATGGATCTCCTGTCAGTCTTGCGAACAATCAAATCCTGGCCACGGCGTGCAATGCGGCGATCCCCAAGACGCTGGTGTTTGATCCACTGACGAATCGAAGCGGCGCGCGATGCGACTATTTCGACAACATGGTCAACGTTTATGGCAAGGATTCGAGGACGGGCGCGGCCCGCAGAGCGCTTGACAACGTCGGGGTCCAATATGGCCTGGCTGCTTTCAATGCGAAACAAATCGGCTTCGAGCAATTCATCGAATTAAACCAGCGCGTAGGCGGGCACGACGTGGATGGGAACATCGTCGCGGCGCGTGACGTGGCCGATCCCGTGGCGCTCAAACTGGCCTATCGAAGCGGACGCGTCAACACCGGCGGAGGCAGCCTGGGCGCGGTCCCCATACTGGATACGCGCGGTTACTTCGATATGTCGGGCAATCTGCACGACCGGTTCCGCTCGATGGTTACGCGAGCCAGGCTCAAAGCTGCGAACGGCAGCGCCGGTAACATGGTCACGCTGATGTTCCCGCCCGGCGGCACGCCGCCGCTCCGGCCGGGCGAGTTGGTGGCGATGATGAACCAGTGGCTGGACAACATCGATCTGGATTCTTCCAGCGCCAGCGCCGCTGTGAAGGCCGCGCGAGATAAGCCATCCGGTCTGGAGGACGCCTGTTGGACGCCCGAAGGCGAGAAGATCGTCGGGCCTCTGACTTTCGATGGCAAGGGCCGCTGCAACCAGTTGTATCCGGCCCACACCGACCCTCGCATGGTGGCGGGCGCGCCGCTGACGGACGACATTCTCAAGTGCGCCCTGAAGCCGGTCGACCCCAAGGACTACAGCCAGCCGCCGACGCCGGACCAGATTGCCGGGCTCAAGGCCGTTTTTCCGCAGGGCGTCTGCGACTACAGCCGTCCGGGAATCGCGCAGCAGCGCGTCGATGGCGTGTGGCACAGGTACTAACGGATCGGAAGCACATGGAGGCGCGATGATTCTGAAACGAGTTCTTTTCTGCGCAACGCTGGCTGGCGGAGCCGCCATCGCTCAAAACGTCAACTGCGATATGCAGCGGTACCAACCAGCCGAAGGGTTGACGGCCGAAAATCGCGATGGCGCCCTGCAACTGTCCTGGCAGGGGGAGCGAGGCGATCTATTGCACGCCGCGTTTACGATCCGCGGCGGGCAGCCCGTAGTGATGGAACTCTCCGCGCGCGCCGCCGGCGGAATCTGGAAAATACTCGG
>Ga0105855_1000737_pt1 | contig 13101 bp, 10 predicted proteins | sample OrgsoiDNA_201059_FD_89680 | JGI IMG/M metagenome (GOLD analysis project Ga0105855, IMG submission 89680) | Permafrost soil microbial communities from the Arctic, to analyse light accelerated degradation of dissolved organic matter (DOM) -... | ecosystem: Environmental > Terrestrial > Soil >... | reverse complement strand
CGGGATTTACATTGGCGAGCTGCCCGTTGCCTCCCATTCGCTCGCGATCTTCAACGCCACCGGCGATGCTCTCCACATGGCCGCGGATTTCATTTGCCACGCCCATCAGATAGATGCTCGCCGGGTCGCCCACATTGACGGCGGGCAGCTTCGTCTCCTCAAAATACCCCTCCACGCGCAGGGAGCTTGCGCTCACCAGCGCCATGGCCGCCTTGCCTGCATTCAGATAGACGCCCGGCTGCAGATCCACGTTAGACACCGTGCCGTCAACCGGCGCGCGGACCAGCGTGCGCTCCAGATTAAGCGCCGCGAGAGCACGCGCAGCCTCCGCCTGCTTCAAGCCGGCACGCAACTGGTCGACCCTCGCGAGGCCCTGCTCGGTTGATTCTGTTGCGACCACATCGGGCATCGAACGATTGCGCCTGTCCTCGCGCTTCGCCTCATTGAATTCCGCCTTTTGTTTCTCGACATCGGCGTCGGCCAGATCAAGTGCGATCCGGTATCGCGATGGATCAATGACGAGAAGCACTTGTCCCGTCTTGACGATTTCGTTGTCGTGAACACGCACGTCAGTGACCAGACCGCTGACGTCCGGGGCGATCGGTACGACATCTGCCCGAACCCTGCCGTCGCGTGTCAATGGCTCAATCTGATAGCGCACCCAGAGCGCGTAGATCGCAGCGAGGATGCCGAGTATGACCACGGCAGTCACAAGAGCGCGGACCAGATTGGAAAGTCGCAACATGTCAGGAAATGAACCCACGGGGGAGAAAGCTATCAGCGAGGCGTGCAATACCCCACCAGAGCAGCAGGAAGATTGCCAGTTCAATCAACGCGGGTTGCCAGAGAATGGCGCGAAGCGGCAGCCGGAGCAGCGGCCCGCGCAGAAGAGTCGTAACGATCAGCGCTACAACAGCCCAGACCAGGCCGGCGGGCATATAGACGCCGAAGACGTGAATCTCCTCGACCATCACACGGCACTCCCGCTGGAGCGCGAGATTGGAAACAGGTTGCAGCGCATGCCGACAAGTGCCAATAGCATCGCGTCACAGGCGGGCGATTGCTGATCCCTTGTTGTCTCGATGCCGCGGTCCAGCGCACGCATCAACGACGAAGTGGCGGCGACGGCCTCGCCTTCGCGCTTTCTCGCGCGATACAGCTCGGACACTTCGCCAAGTGCAGACTGAACCGCGAGCTGGGCATGCTCGCTGACATTGGCGAGCGCCTCGCGGGCTTGAATGATGTTTCGGCCGATGCGCAGATCGATCAGGCCATCGGCTGCGTGCAGCGCATCTTCCGGACCCGCGAGCGCCATGCGCGCCGCGATCTGGCCCAACCGATCGACCGCTTGCGCTGTCCAGGTCCGGGCATCGATCGGGGTGCGCATATCGGCAAGTTGCGCGAGATCCGCCCAGTTCTGGTGAACGATCCGATAGGCTGTCCAACGCGCATTGGCAGATCGAAACAGCTTAGTGACTGCGAGTGTGGCGAAGATACCTACAAGCTGCGCCAGCCCCGTGTTGAGGAACAGGGCGAAGTCCACCTGAAAGCGATCGAGAAAGCCCATTGCGACAATAAAGCAGGAAAGCATGGGCAGGGCGCGCGCGGAGCGCGCGGGATCGGCCTGGATATACCCCATCCACAGGAGCGCCGGCGCGAGTGTCAAGAGAAGCATCCCCGCGCCATCTACCCTCGGAAGGATGACGAAGAGATACAGCGCTGCAAGTGGAAAAGTCGTGAGCGTCGACATCAGATACCGCCCGATTACCGGTGCAGGATCATCTTGCGCCGCGAACGAACACGTTACAAGCGCGGCAAAAGCCGCCGTGGTCGAGCCGCTTGGCCACGCGAGAAGGATCCAGAATATTGAGTAAAGAATGACCGCGACCGTCGTTGCGGCGCCTGCGAGCAATGCGAGGCCGTGATCTCGCGCGAGAGAAAATTCACGCGTTCCGCCCGGGATCTGGACCAAGCGTGACACGTCGGAATCCTGCGCGTCGATCGCGCGAACCAGCGCACGCGCCTCGTGCAGCGTGTCCACGAAAGCAGCCATCCGGTCACACAGGCTTGCCGCCAGAAGCGACGGCCATTCGCCGTTGCGCAGATGCCTGGCCGCAAGCGCCCGGCAACGGGACGCCAGTTCGATATCGAGCGTATCGGCAATATCCATCGACCCCATCAGGCTGGCCGCAAGCGACTCGACCAGCGCGGCGGTTTCGGCATCGACCGCGTTGAGCGCGCGCAACCGGTCAAGCCTGTCAGCCGCTGCTGACGCGAGAGACAAAAGTGCCGCAAGCCGATGCTGCAGTTCCGAGACGGTCTCGCGTATCACGCTCGCCACGCGCTGGTCGAACGGAAGATTGCCGGCCATCATGCCGAGTTCGGTGACGTCGGCTGCGAGCTTGCGGCGATGTTCGTACTCGAGCCTTGCATGGCGGGTGCCGAGCGCATCGGCTGTCCAGCGGGAAGCGTGGGCGAGAAAGGACACAGCTCGCTCGCGGATCACAGGGCGGACGTTTGTCGAACGCAACAACATATGCGTGACGGTGACGCAGAGAATCGCCACGGTCATTTCCTCGACGCGGGAAATGGTGGTCGTAAAGAAATCCGACAGATCGTAGAGGTAAGGAAAGCTGATGATTGCCGTGCTGAACGACGCCATCTGAAAGAAGAAGGCACGCGGCGTGCGATCGAGCACGGCCAGGTTAATGCAGAAGCCAATCCAGAGTGCGAGGCACAGTACCAGCAGGATCGGCGAATTCTGCAGGTTGGGAACGAGCAGGATGCTGACCGCGGCGCCTATGCCAATCCCGCCAAGGCGGTAGAGGACCTTCGGGCGAAAAGCGCCGGCCATCGGCTGGGCCGTCACGTAGACCGTCAGGAGCGCCCACCATGGACGCGGCAAGCTCACTTCGAATGAGACGATGAGCACCAGCGCCGCTGCAACAAACGTGCTCAGGGAGAAAGTCAATCTTTTGAGGTCGATCGCGAGAAAATCGATCGAGCGTGGCCGGTCAGTGAGAGATTGCGACATTGCAATTACCTCCGAACGGATCAAGCACGGGGCGGCCGCGGACGCTTCCAGGCAAGGATAGTCGATCCATCGCGCGATCGCAGCGATGGCGCATGCTTTGTCAGGGCGTGGTGGGACACTGCTATGGCAGTGACTGACGCCCACCACTTTCATTCATTAGCGATAGGCTGAAAATCTCCGCACGGCGTTGCGATAAGTCCAAGACGGGTTCTAGTTCTGCTATACGCGCAACTTACGATTGCGGCATCGCGCGTCTGGGTAACTTACGGATTCGGAGGTCGGGCGCGCCCGGGCGGGTGCGTATGCTTATTCTTCCGAAGGTATGCGGAATTGATATATTGGGCTCTGTCAAATACCGAAGACACACTAGGCGCTTGGGAGAATGGACCCCAACAGTCATATAGGCGAGATGAGCGAAATCGTGGGCGCTATCCTATATCTGTGTGCGGCACCTGCGTGATGGGCAGGATTCTGGACGTCGACGGCGGCCTGAACGCTGGTCACGAATGCTTTCCCGGGCGCCATGGACCAGTCTTTATGCGTCAACCACCATAAGGAATGAGGCGTGCCTATCATGACGATCCCGGTGACCCGAGAGGGCTCCAAGCCTGGCGCCTCCTCTTTCACAGCGGAGCAAAAGGCTCAGCTTATCAAAGGCGCCTGGTCAGCTATTTTTCGACATACTAAACAAGCCTCTCGAGGGAACCATACCTTGGTATTGCGCTTGCAATCCAAGGGTGGGCGCCCGGCATCCCTTTGTCGTATGGTCTGTCGACGCAATTCGAAGTAGTGTCTGACACAACGCCGGAAGGTTCGTTGCATCACTCCATCTCCGGGGGCAGGTCCAGTGAGGTCTTCTATTGGTTGGAAATTCATTTAAGCGTCTGGCGAACGGTGCCAAAGTTAAGGAATTAGTTATTTGTTTGGCAAACCACGGTGCTTCGCGCTCCCGTTCTGAACGTCGTGGTTCCTGCTCAGAATGTATCGAGCAAATGGAATCCGGACGATTCGCCGGAGTCAAATGCGGTCGAATAGTAGCGGTAGTTACGCGACAACAATTTATCGTGTTAATACATTGACGCTCTGGATTCAAAAACATGTTTTGGCTACGAGTTCAGCGACCTTTGAAATCTACCCTCCAGTAAAGGATATCGACGTTTATTGTTCGTTAAAAAGCATTCCTTAGTTTAGGAGGCAGGATGTCCGCAGTCCCGAATGATGTGATGAAGTACGTCCGCGATCCACAAAATGACGACGATCCGCAAGAGACTGCCGAATGGTTAGGTGCTCTTGACGGTGTCATCGCACACGTTGGCACGGATCGCGCGCATTTTCTCATCCAGCAGCAGATCGAATTCGCACGGGTGAATGGTGAGCATCTACCGTTTTCTGCCAGCACGCCCTACATCAACACCATCCCTACAGGAAAGCAAAAGAAGATACCGGGCGACCAAGCCATCGAGCATACGATTCGCTCGTACACGCGCTGGAATGCCATTGCGATGGTGCTTCGAGTCGGAAAGGAGACGAATGTAGGTGGTCACATTGCCTCGTTCGCATCCGCAGCGACTTTATACGACGTTGGTTTTAACCATTTCTGGCATGCCGCTTCGGGCGACCACGGGGGCGACCTGATTTTTTTCCAGGGCCACTCGTCGCCCGGGATGTATTCGCGCGCCTTTCTTGAGGGGCGACTGACCGAGTCACAACTCGAGAATTTTCGGCAGGAAGTGGGCGGTCAAGGGATGCCGTCGTATCCCCATCCATGGCTGATGCCAGATTTCTGGCAGTTCCCGACTGTGTCGATGGGCCTTGGCCCAATCATGTCGATCTATCAGGCGCGGTTCATGAAGTACATCGAAGCACGCGGCATTGCCAAGACGCAAGGTCGGAAGGTCTGGGCGTTCCTTGGTGACGGTGAGATGGACGAACCCGAGTCGATCGGTGCGATCGGTATGGCTGGTCGCGAGCGGCTGGACAACCTGGTCTTCGTGGTGAACTGTAACCTTCAACGCCTCGACGGGCCTGTACGAGGCAACGGCAAGATCATCCAGGAACTGGAAAATCTGTTTGGCGGTGCCGGTTGGAACGTGATCAAAGTAATTTGGGGCAGCCGCTGGGACTCACTGCTTTCTCTTGACCACGACGGCGCGCTGATGCGAAGGATGATGGAGGTCGTTGATGGTGAATACCAGACCTATAAGTCGAAGTCAGGCGCCTTCGTACGCGAGCATTTCTTCAATACGCCGGAACTGAAGGAAATGGTCGCTGAGTGGACGGATGACGAAGTGTGGGAACTCAACCGTGGGGGCCACGACCCGCACAAGATCTATGCTGCCTATGCGCAGGCATCGACACCCAACGGGCGTCCGACGGTCATCCTTGCCAAGACTATCAAGGGTTACGGCATGGGTGAAGCTGGGCAGGGTATGAATAACACCCACCAGCAAAAGAAGATGCAGGTCGAGCAGTTGATGAAGTTCCGGGACCACTTCAAGCTGCCGATTTCCGACGAGGCAATTGTCGACGTACCGTATCTTACGTTCGACGAAGGCTCGAAGGAGCTCGAGTATATGCGCACCCGTCGTCAGAACCTTGGGGGCTATATACCCGCGCGCCGACGAAAGGCGGAGTCTCTTCCGACACCGGCATTGGACGCCTTTGAGGCACTCTTGAAGGGCAGTGGCGAGGGACGCACAATGTCCACCACGATGGCGTTCGTGCGTTTCCTTAACATCGTTCTGAAGGACAAGACATTAGGCAAGCGCGTGGTGCCAATCGTGCCGGACGAGTCGCGTACCTTTGGCATGGAAGGTTTGTTCCGTCAGATTGGTATCTGGAATCAGGATGGCCAGAAGTATGAGCCTGAGGACTCTGGTCAGTTGATGTTTTATCGCGAATCTGAGACAGGTCAAATTCTGCAGGAAGGAATTAACGAGGCAGGTGGGATGTCGGACTGGATCGCGGCCGCTACGTCGTATTCGACGCACGGCGAGATCATGATTCCCTTCTTCATCTTTTACTCCATGTTTGGGTTTCAGCGCATCGGCGACCTCGCATGGGCGGCGGGTGACATGCGCTCACGCGGCTTCCTGCTTGGCGGCACGGCAGGTCGTACGACGCTCAACGGTGAAGGACTGCAACATGAAGATGGCCACTCCCTCTTGTGGGCGTCGGGTATACCGAACTGCGTGAGCTATGACCCAACATTTGGCTACGAACTCGCGGTCATCATGCAAGACGGTTTGCGTCGAATGATAACGGAGCAGGAAGATGTGTTCTATTACGTCACCGTGATGAACGAAAATTACGAGCACCCGGCTATTCCACAGGGCGACAGCGTCGCAGCGGACATCATCAAGGGCATGTACTCGTTCCGAAAGACTGAAGCCGACAAGAACGCGCCGCGCGTACAACTGATCGGCGCGGGCACCATTTTCAATGAAGTGATCGCAGCAGCGGACCTTTTGCAGAATGATTGGGGCGTCGCCGCTGACCTTTGGAGCGCACCAGGCATCACAGAGCTGGCGCGTGAGGGGCATGAGGTGCAGCGTTGGAATCTGTTGCATCCGACCGAAGAGCAAAAGGTTTCGCACGTCGAGAGGTTGTTGAAGGACGCCAAGGGGCCCGTTATCGCATCGACCGATTACATCCGGGCACTAACCGAGCAAATCCGGGCGTTTATCCCGCAACGCTTCGTCGTTCTCGGTACTGACGGATTCGGCCGTTCCGATACACGAGAAAAGCTCCGCCACTTTTTCGAAGTGGACCGCTACTGGGTCACTGTTGCGGCTTTGAAAGCGCTCGCTGATGCGGGAATGATTGAAAGCAGAATGGTCGCGGACGCTCTGGAGAAGTACGAGCTCGATCCGTCCAAACCCAATCCGATGACGGTTTAAGCAAACGCACGAGAAGAGGTGAAGGCCGAAGGCGCATTCTCAGTGAACCGCCTCCGCACTGCTCATCACGGCCGGCGTCCGCTGTACACCACTTCTGACTTTATCTCTAACCATGTTCAATATCCTCCTCGTTCCGCTGGACGGCTCACCCCAGAGTGTCCATGTCGTCGACCTGGCCAGCCGAGTGGCGGCGCCAGGCGCGACAACCGTGCACCTTCTATGCGTTGTCGACCCATCCTACGCGTTGCTTAACGCCGACGAAAGCGGTGTCGCGCTCGATGGGCTGACCTATCCGCCCGCATACGCGCAGACATCTCTCGCGCAAGCGGTCTTGGCTACCGCAGCCGCACAGCTTGCCGACCGGAATCTCACGGTGGAACAGCACCTCTGCGCGGGAAATCCGCCCGACGTCGTCATCGAACAAGCCTGGCTCCTGACTGCGGAGGTCATCGTGATGGGACATCACCATTTGTCACGGCTACGCCGTTGGGCTAACCCGTCGATCTGCGGAGAAGTCATCGAACGCTCGCGCTGTGCGGTACTGATCGAAACCCGGGACTAGGGCTAACTTCATGCTTCCGGTCAGGTGGTACTCAATTTCTGTGGCCGTTCCAACAAGTGAAAACCACGCCGGATGTCGGGCCATCGAAAAGTGCACTTATCGTGAAGTCGTTTAACACAACTGAGCAGGATTTCGTAAATTTGAGCACTTAGCCCGTCGGTGTCGTCTCTGTGTATCGAGCGATGCTCTTTTCAATAACTTCTTTTGTGGTGACTAAAATGGCATCTAACGACATTCAGGAAATCAAGGCTTTAAACGCGAAATACAACTTTTCGATCGACGCAGGCAACGCCGAAGCGTGGGCAAGTTGCTTCACAGCTAACGGTGTATTTAATGCAGTCATCGAGGGCGAGGCGCCCAAAGGCACCGCGCAATTGAAGGCGTTCATCGCTACAGGTGTTGCATCGTTCGGGACAATGTATCACCTGACAACCAACGAAATTATTTCGATCGACGGCGAGAAGGCTCGACAAAATTGTTATCTGCAGTTCTTTACGAAAAAGGACGGTGTCCTCGACGGCTACATTTGCGTCTATGACGATTGGCTAGAGCGGGAGAACGGCGCCTGGAAGTACAGCCGGCGAGACGTGGCAACGAAAGACAAATTTACTCACCTGAAAGATTAATACGGCGTCCACCAGAGATCCCGTCCGTACTGTACTTTCAGTGGGCGCGCCCAACTAATGATGCGAAATCGCGATTGCATCCGTATGGTTGTATTGCTTGCCATCTTCCATTTCCGCAATGAGCGCGCTAGCGGTGTGGGGCCGATTCCCGGGTGCTCATGAGAGGCTGCCCGGCATCGTCGTCAGCGAGTTGACGCGCCAACGCTTGGTCAATCTCGTTATCAAGCGGTTCTGGTCTGCTACGGGTCGTTGAGCACGACCGGCTGTTCGTCAGGCGTCGTCAGTGGCTGCAAAAGCGGGAGCAGCGATAGCGCTTGCAACGATTAGGGCGGCAAGAATGCGGATCCTCATGATGTTCTCCATCGAGTAAAAGAATTCGGCGAGCGCGTCAGAAGCCTGCGTCGCTATTTTTAAATAATATGTATTCCGAATTGATGTGACGGGATCATCCCCGTTAGAATGACTCCCATGTCACCTCAGAACGGCTTGGTCGGCAGATATTTTCCGTCAAGCGTAATCACGGCACGCGAACCACCTTCCGGATCGTCGACCTTCTTGATGTCGAGCTTGAAATTGATCGCGCTGATGATGCCGTCGCCGAACTGCTCGTGAACCAGCGCCTTTAGCGTCGAGCCGTAGATCTGGATCATCTCGTAGAAGCGGTAGACGGTCGGATCGGTCGGCACGCCGCCCGGAATACTGCCGCGCACGGGGACGGTTTGCAGCAGTCGAACAGCGTCTTCGCCGAGTTCGAGCTTGTCGGCCACGACTTTCGCGGCATTGGCCGGCAGCGGGTGCTGGCCGAGCAGGGCGGCAGTGACGAAGGCAATGCTGAGCCCGGTACCTTCGTTGATCTGCGCGAACGTCAGGTTCTTGCGGACCTTCGCTTCGATGACCGCGTCGGTAAGGGCTTCGCGGGGTGCCGGGCTGTATTGGGATTGCGTCATGATGATGCTCCTTGAGATGGAATGAAGTGGAAAAGCAGGTTGTTCAGGCTGCGATGTTGAGTCGAGCCGGGGTTGCACAAGCGTGCGGGTGTTCCGCGAGAGATACGAAGCGGTCCGTCGCGCCGTCGAGCGTATCGATCGAGCCGCTTTCGATGTCGTACACCCAGCCGTGCAGGGCCAGATGTCCTTGTTCGAGCGCGAGCCGCACGGAAGGATGAGTCTTGATGTTCGCGAGCTGGGCGACCACGTTTTCGCGGACCATGGAGTCGACCCGGTCGCGTTGGCTCTTGTGCTCACGCGCCTCGTTGACGACCTTCGCGGAATCCGCGTAATGCAGCCAATTGCGCACGGCGGGCATGTGATCCATGCACTTGCAGGTGGCAATGGCCGTCATCGCGCCGCAGTCGGAGTGGCCGCAGATCACCACGTCGGTGACGCCGAGCGCGGCGACCGCGTATTCGACCGTGGCCGTGACACCGCCCGGTTCCGGGCCATACGAGGGCACGATGTTGCCGGCGTTGCGGATCACGAACAAGTCGCCCGGTTCGCGCTGCGTGACGAGCTCCGGTACCAGCCGGCTGTCCGAGCACGAAATGAACAAAGTACGCGGATGCTGGCTGGTGGCCAGCTGCTTGAAAAGCTGGGAGCGCTGCGGAAACGCGTCGCGCTGGAACTTCAGGAAGCCGTCGATGATTTCTTGCATGTTTCGCTCCGTCGGGGGTGTTTGTTGAGAACCGATGGACGAAGAATGCGCCGATGGACTTATAGCGTCCAAGACCGGTTTATTATTCTGTCTATAGACAGAACCAATAGTTCGGAGGCGTCCCATGTTGCTGCGGCACATCCGTTACTTTCTGGCGGTCGCGGAACACCGCAATTTCACGCGCGCGGCTGAGGCACTGCATGTGTCGCAGCCGACGCTGTCACAGCAGATCAGGCAGCTCGAGGACACGCTGCGCGTGCAACTGCTCGACCGATCGGGTCGGACAATCCAACTGACGGATGCGGGTTCGGCTTATTTGCGTTATGCGCAGCGCGCGCTACAAGACCTGGAAGAGGGCAGGCGGGCGATCCACGACGTGCAGGAATTGAGCCGCGGCTCGCTGCGCCTCGCGATGACTCCCACGTTCACCGCGTACCTGATCGGTCCGTTGATGGAGAAGTACAACCGCCGCTATCCGAACATCACGCTGAACATCCTCGAAATGCCGCAGGAGCGGATGGAAGCGTTGTTGAACGAAGATGCGCTCGACGTCGGCATCGCCTTCGACGACACGCACTCGCCCGAGATCGAGACTCAGGCGCTGTTCGTCGAAGCCCTGGCAATGGTGGTCGGCAAGTCGCACCCGTATGCGAAAAAGCGCGCCGCGTTGACGCTTCGCGAGTTCGAGAGCGAAGCGCTCGTGCTGCTCAACGAAGAGTTTGCTACGCGTCACTATATCGATCGATATTGCCGGCAGCATGGCGTCGCGCCGCGTATTGCGATGGAGGTCAATTCGGTCAGCGCCGTCATCGAGCTCGTGCACCGCAGCACGCTTGCCACGCTGCTGCCGGCCGCGATAGCGCGCGAGCACAACGAACTACGTCTCGTGGACCTCGAGCCGGCGCTGCCGCAGCGAACCGCTGCGTTGCTCCTGCGCAAAGGCGCGTATCGAAGCGCGGCAGCAAGGGCATTCATAGCGCTTGCGCTTGAGGAAAGTGCGGCTGAGCCGGGTGGCCGACGAACGAAACTAGCTTCGTAAAATGCAAACAGTCCGAACCGCCTCGACTACTGGCGGCTGAAGCCGCCCCGCTTGAATGCAGCGCTGATGCAGCATGAACTCCGACACGCTGCTACCGTGGACGCTGCGCAAACGGCTCTGATCGGCTCTGATCGTTACGCTCTGTAGGGCTATTCCTTAGGGTGACCGCCCCGAATGTCACCTGGACGCTCGTAAGCCGACTGCCGCAAGTAAAACGGCGACAGTCCCTCTCACGCCCTGAGGCAGTCCGTCAAGGTTTTTTCGAGGGGTAGGTGCAGCCCACATCCCTGACCTTTTAGCCTCGGGCGTCGCTCTTTCATGAATCGGCGTATGTCGGCGATCCCGCCGCTAATCCTATTCACCGATCGTTTGGGCGTACGTCCTTCCGTATGGGTAAAAGAGTTCCTTTCGGCCTTGCTGCCATGCCGCCTTGAGCTCGGGTGTCGTGATGTCCCAGTCCGGACGACATTTCTTCGTCACTGCACGCAAGTCCTGGCGCAGTTCTTCCACAGTGGGTCGGCCGAAAAACCAGTAGCCGTTGTAGATCTTGTAGATGACTAGACCTGGTTCGAGGACGATCGTGTAGGGGATCATCGGATTGTGGCCTGGGTCGGTGTATTCGGCGATGTCGAGGTCCTTCTGCACGGTACGCCGTGGGTCCGACAGGAAGGGCCAGTGGGCGCCCATTCCGCTGCGGAATTCATTCGTCTCGGTGATGTTGTCGGTACTGATCGTGACCAGCCGGCAATAGCCGACCTCGAGCTCACGATGCAATTGAACAAGCCCTTCATGCTGGCGGCGCTCCTTGGGACAGAAACCTCCGCGGCTCAGGACCAGAACAAGCGGGTGCTGTTCTTGCAGCTCCGAGAGCTTCCGGTGTTTGCCGGTGTGGTCGGACAGTTCGTAGTTGGGGAAGGTGGCCCCTGAAATCAGGTCGGGTCGCATATGAAGGTATCCTCCTCGAATGTTCATTGATCGGCTACCCGCAAATCATACCGCCGTTATTGCGACAGAATTTGTGCAGCAAATAGGCGCAATCCTTTCAGTCGGTTGCCAGAGGTACCCAATGGATGTAGGCGCCTGCGCTTTGGTCAGCCCCTTGTTCATCGCCCGGTTCACCTAGAAAGCCACTTATCGGAACTGCACTGTGGCAACCACCGTAGTCGCCGTCACGAGACTTTGGTCTCGTGACGTGAGGGCCGGTCGCAGGCACAGATCACGAAATAGGACGTGTTTTGAGAACTGCACAAGCGGTGACACTAATCCGCCGGCCTACGGTAGCTGGGTTTGTCGTAATGCCAAGATACGTGGCAGGAATCGCTAGCCTCGCTGGGCGAAAAGGCGCTCAGCTGGCCTGTGCCATCGGCGCCAAGCCGGCCCGGCTCCAGAATACGATGGCAGACGACGTCAGCATGAGCACGGCAGAGATCGCTACTGCGCTGCGCACACCGCCCATGACGCCCACGGCGGTGCCGCTGGCGGCGATGGCGCCGAAGATGGCGACGCCAGTCGCGCCGCCCACCTGGCGCGCGGTGTTCAGCACGGCGGACGCGGTCCCCGCCTGATGGCGTTCCACGCTCGATAGTATGGATGTTGTCATCGCGGGTATGGCCAGCCCACTGCCGATTGGAATCAGCGCCAGGCCGGGCAGCATATCGAGGAAGGTCGCGTGGTCCGAGATGCCGAACGTGCCGAGCAGCGCGTAGCCGATACAGCCGATCAGGCCGCCCACCACCATGGGCACGCGCAGCCCGGTGCGCGCTGACAAGCGTCCACTGGCGATGTTGGAAATGACAGCGCTCCCCGTCAGTGGCAAAAAGGTCAGACCGGTTTCGAACACGGAATAGCCGCGCACTTTTTGCAGGTAGAAGCTGAGCACGAAGATCACGCCGTAATAGGTGAAGTTAGCCAGCACGCCAAACAACACGGCACCCGAAAAACGCATGCTATGGAACAGTGTCAGCGGCAGCATCGGCGCCCGCACGCGACTCTCGACCATCAGGAAGGCGGCGCCGGCGACGAAGGCCAGCACAAAGCCGCCTTGCACCACCAGGCTGGAAAGGCCCCGTGCCTGCACCTCGATCACTGCGCCAATGAAGCCGATCAGCGCGAGCACGGACAGCAGCTGGCCCGGCAGGTCGAAGTGGCGGGATGATTCCTTCCTCACCATGGGCGGCACGACGTAGTACGTCAGCGCGAAGCCGGCCACGCAGATCGGCACGTTGACCCAGAAGATGCTGCGCCAGCCCGCCGTCGACAATAACAAGCCGCCGATCACGGGACCGGCCGCG
>Ga0105855_1000736_pt1 | contig 13113 bp, 9 predicted proteins | sample OrgsoiDNA_201059_FD_89680 | JGI IMG/M metagenome (GOLD analysis project Ga0105855, IMG submission 89680) | Permafrost soil microbial communities from the Arctic, to analyse light accelerated degradation of dissolved organic matter (DOM) -... | ecosystem: Environmental > Terrestrial > Soil >... | reverse complement strand
GCAAATATGGTTGGGAACATGATCGACATAAAGAAACATATACCGATGGCGTTATAAATAGTGATCATACCATGGCCCATTATAGCGATCACGCACAGTCCTATATTAATCACCGCATAAACTGCCAGCAAAAGATTTGCTTTGATAAAACGCATTAATACCGTACCCAAAATGCGACCTATTAAAAAGGCCATCCCGCAGAAAAAAGCAAAATCGCCAGCCTCATGCTCTGTTATCCCGGCAGCTTTTGGCGCATATAACAGAAAAAGGCTAAATACCGATACCTGCGCACCCACATAGAAGAACTGGGCTATCACAGACCATGTTAAATGTTTATGCTTGAATGCGTGAAATATACTTTCGCTTTTTTTAGTTGTTGTTTCTTCTTGGATCTTGGGAAGCTTGGTAAGTGAAAACACCACTGCAATGATAACCAACGCGGCACCTAAAATTATATAAGGTGTTTTTACAGACGAAGCCTCGGCTGCCAACGCCGTTTTTCGGGCAGTTTCGGTCATGGCCTTAAGCTGATCATCTGTGAGGCCTTTTGTCAAAATAATACGGACACCAACCGCAGGAGCTATCGCTGCAGCCAACCCGTTAAATGATTGTGCTAAATTTAATCTGAACGTACCTGTTTCCGGTGGGCCCAATACCGTTGCAAAGGGGTTAGCCGCCGTTTCGAGCGTAGCCAAACCGCACGCGATGATGAATAGTGCGATCAGGAAGAAGGTATATGATTGCGTATTGGCTGCAGGCACAAATAAAAATGCACCAAACGCAAAAGTTAGCAAGCCAGCGACGATTCCTATTTTATAACCAAAATTCTTCATGATCATGCCCGCCGGAATGGCCATGATGAAATAAGCACCAAAAACTGCCGAGTCAACCAAAGTTGCCTGTACTGTTGTGAGCGTGAACGATCTTTTTAAATGTGGAATCAACACAGGATCGAGGTTGTGTGCAAATCCCCATAAAAAAAACAAGGAGGTGACAAGTATAAAGGCAAAGGTCTGGTTGTTCTTTTTTTCCATCTGCTGGTTTAGGTTAGGTAATTGTCGCTAATTGGTTCAAGAAAATTAACTATTGATAATTGGTATTACAAAGAAAGAATGTTTTGCGGTACATTAACTTTTTTGATTTGTCTAATTAATAAACTATTTTGGCATATAACTAACAACTTTATTCATGGCTAACGAATTTACAGTTTAATGAAGCCGCAGCTGCTTAAAGTTAATAATGCACCCGCGCACTCGTTCAGCGTGCGGCAGGATCTTTACCCCTACATCAACAACTTATGGCATTACCACCCCGAAGTGGAGTTGATCCAAATAAACAAAGGCGGCGGTACGCAGTTTGTGGGCGATAACATCAAGCGCTTCGCGGCCGGCGATATTGTGCTGATAGGTTCGCAACTACCACATTACTGGCGCTACGATGATGCTTATTTTGACCCCGATACCAAACTAATGGCCGACGCCGCGGTGATACATTTTGCAGAAAACTTTTGGGGAGAGCAGTTTATGAACCTGCCCGAAAGTAAGCCCATTAAAACTCTGCTCGAAAAGGCCCGAAGAGGTATACATGTACAAGGTAAAACAGCGAAGGAAGTGGCCCTGCTTATCCGCAAAATGATGAGCAGCGATGGCATGCAGCGCATCATTATCTTAATGAAATTGCTATCGGTAATAGCGGTAAGCGATGAGCTGATTTTTTTATCGTCCATCGGCTTTAGCCACGACTTGAACGATATGGAAAACGAGCGTATCAATGCTATTTACGAATATTCGCTGGCCAATTTCCGACGAAAGATCCAACTCAGCGAAATTGCCGAAGTTGCCAGGATAAGTGAAAATTCGTTTTGCCGGTATTTTAAATCGCGGACACGCAAAACCTACTCGCAGTTTTTAATTGAGATACGCGTAGGCGATGCCTGCAAAATGTTGATCGAAAATCGATTGAGCATCAAACAAATTTGCTTTGAATGCGGCTTTCAAAACCTGGTTGGCTTTCACAAATACTTTAAACTGATTACCGGCAAAAGTCCGCTAAGCTATCAGCGCGAATACAATAAGGTAGCTTAACCGAAGGCCTTATCGGCGATGCATTTTAACAGATCGGGATGGAGAAACTCATAATCCAGGTCATGCTCAAGTTTTTCAGGATCAATAATTTTCCACTCCTTTCGTTCATCAATAAATCCCGGCAAGGGCAAACCTGCTGCCTGCGATGCTTGTGTATAAAATTCGCTTCGCGAAGGGTGCGTTGGCGCCGCAGCATGATAGGTACCATAAAACCGCTGGTGGTTTAGCACAGCTTCAATAATGCTGATGCAATCATCCAAATGAATAAGATTAACCGGGGCTTTGCCGTTAGGGATATTGGTTTTGCCCGCGAAGAAGCGGGACGGGTTCCGCCCAGGGCCTACTAATCCCGCGAAGCGGATAATGGTTGTATTGAAGATTGTACTTTGATTGAAGATCTGCTCCGACTGATACAAGGCACTTTGAAAATCAACAATCCCCGTATCGGTAATTTCCGAATTGGTATCCGGGTAAACCGAGGTGGAGCTGATAAAGATAACCCGTTTAATAGGCGATGCTTCTACCTGTTTTAACAACGCCAGCATGTGCGTTAAATAGGCTTCGGGCTTTTGTTTTTTTAACGATGGCGGTACGTTGATGAGCAAAATATCGCTGTTAAAGAAACCGGCGGACGATGAAAGATCATTACATAGTTGTACTAAATAAGGGTCGATATTGTTTTCCCTTAAAACGGGCAGTTTATCCTGAGTTGTTGTTGAACCTTTAACCTCCCAGCCTTGAGCTATCAGCTTGACAGCTAAGGGGAAACCCAGCCATCCGCAACCTAATATGCTTATACTTTTGTCCAAAATGCCCCGTTTTATATATTTGCAAAGGTATCATAAAAACTTTTTGGCACTTACTTTGTATCTTTGTAGCTAAATACACAACCTCTAAAATAACAATGAAGATCATCAAATTAAAATTAGCAGCGTTAAGCATAGCCTTTGCCATGGCTTTGACATTGGTTACCAGCTGCGATAGTTTAACAAAAACACAAAAAGGAACGGCTATTGGCGCTGGTGCCGGTGGTACTATTGGTGCATTAATTGGCCGTAAGGCCGGTAATACCGCATTAGGTGCAATTATAGGTGGCGCTATTGGTGGCACAGCAGGTGCTTTTATTGGTCGTAATATGGATAGGCAGGCCGCGCAGATCAAACAAACCGTACCTGGTGCCGAAGTTGTGCGCGAGGGCGAAGGTATCATCGTGAAATTCAGCGCAGGCATCTTATTTGATATTGACAAAACCAACCTGCAACCGCAGGCTAAAACAGATATTAACCAGCTTGCCGCATCGTTGAAAAGCAACCCCGAGACTAATATATTGGTTGTAGGCCATACCGATAATACAGGTACAGCAGCGCATAACATGGATCTATCGATCCGCAGGGCCGAAGCTGTAAAGGCTTACGCTATTGCAGGCGGTATCGATCCGGCGCGTTTAAGTACACAAGGCAAGGGCGATACCGAACCTATTGCCGATAACACCACTGTCGATGGCCGCTCACAAAACCGCAGGGTCGAAATAGTTATTGTTGCTAACGACCAGATGAAAAATCAGGCAAAACAGCAAAGTGGCGGATCAAACTAATTCCGCATAGCTACTATATGATATTTTAAAAGCCTTGCCGGCAACCGGCGGGGCTTTTTTTGCGTATTGATTTTTAGTTAAATCAAACAAAACCTTTTACTTTTAATTTATCTGGTAACTAATCACTCCAACTATGAAAAACCTATTATTACTTATCGCCGTTGTGGCCTGCTGTCTCCCTGGTTTTAGCCAGACCAAAAGCGTAGCTGTTTGCCACTCACCAACTCAACAATTTGCGATGCTGGCATCGGATAAAAAATTTGTAAAAGCACATCCCGATCCGCGGCCGTTCCATTTTCAAAGCAGTATCGGCAAAGCCATTACCTACTCTTGTGCCGATGGTAAAGCCGCCGACGCGTATGAGTTAAAAGCCAAAAAGCCTACCAATAACTATTTACTGGTTGTGCACGAATGGTATGGCCTGAACGATTACATCAAACAGGAATCGGAAAAATTATATAACGACGTGGGCAACGTAAACGTAATTGCTATCGACCTGTACGATGGTAACGTAGCATCAAACAGCGCCGATGCGGGCAAATATATGGCCGCGGTTAAAGAAGACCGCGCCCAGGCTATTATTAAGGGCGCCATTACTTATGCCGGGCCTAAAGCACGCATTGCTACCATAGGCTGGTGCTTTGGCGGCGGATGGAGCTTGCAAAGTACCTTGCTTGCGGGCAAACATGCTGTTGGTTGTGTGATGTATTATGGCATGCCCGAACAGGATGTGGAGAAACTAAAAACACTTAACACCGATGTGTTAGGGATTTTTGGTAACCAGGATAAATGGATAAATCCACAGGTAGTAGCCAAATTTGCGGATAACATGAAGCAGGCGGATAAAAAACTAACGCTTTACCAGTACGATGCTAACCATGGTTTTAGCAACCCAAGCAACCCGGTTTATAACAGCGAAGCAACTAAAGATGCTTATACGCATACCATCGAGTTTTTAAAACCGAGGATGAAGTAATATCTCCGGCACGTCATTGCGAGCGGTAGCGAAGCAATCTCTACTTACGCAAATCGATGCTGTCAATCGGACCTGTATAGCATAGAGATTGCTTCGTACCTCGCAATGACGCTTCAAGAGACATATTAGGAAACAAAAAAGGGATGAGTTTTAACTCATCCCTTTTTTTATGAACTGAAGCCCGATTATTTCTTCTCAGGCATCAGGATCATTTTGATCAAATTACTGCTTAAATATTTATTAGCAGTTTCTTTTACTGTTGCGGCAGTTACCAGGTCAAGGTCTTTGGTTTGGTTTAAAACCGCATCGGGGTCTTCCTGGTATTGTGCTGTACGGTTTAAATAACCTTGCCAAAAACGGTTCTCGCGTAAGTTTACTTCGATAGTGCGTTTTTGCTCTGCAACAAATTTTTGAATATCCGTTGCTTCCGGTCCGTTTTGTTTGATCTTATCGATTTCATCAATTGCGGCAGCTACCAGCTTATCCACATTGGCAGGTGCGCAACCAAAGTAAATAACTATGCTGTAACGGCCGTTAGGTAATTTGCTGTAGCTTGCGCTTACGCCTGGCGAGTAAACGCCGCTTTCTTTTTGGCGTAAACGGTCAAGCATCCTAAACTGCAGGATCGCACCTAAGGCATCAACCTGTACGTTGTTGGCTTCGTTGTAAGTATACTCGCCTGTGTATGCTATTTGTACGCTGGCTTTATCGCCAATACCCTTGTAAACTGTTTTGGTTACCTGGCCGGTAGGTGGGGTTATGTGCAGGTTTTTATAAGTTTCGCCACGATTAGTGGATGGCAAACCACCCAAATAAGTTTCGAGCAATGGTTTTATTTTTTCCACCTCAAAGCTACCGGTAATGGTAAAGGTAGTTGAGCCGGCATCGGCAAAGCGATCTTTATAGAAAGCATATGCTTTATCAATGCTGGCGTGGTTGATCTGATCTAAAGTGGTTGCCATGCGGCGGAAGTTATAGTTGCTGAATACCGCTGCAACGCTATCCTGGAAAACACTTGCCGGATCGAGGCCTTTGTTAGCCAATGAAGCTTTGATCTGCGTAAGCGTCGACTGCCAAATGTCGGCATCCTTGCGTGGCTGGGTATAATACAGGTATATCAGTTGCAAAGCAGTTTCCAGGTCTTTTGGCGATGAACTGCCATTAATACCCTGCGATGTTTCGCTGATATAAGGAGATATGCTCAGGTTTTTACCCGCAAGCATTTTGCCTAACTGTATCTCGGTCATATCGGCAATACCGCTGCTACCAACCAGATCATCGGCCAGGCTGGCTGATGTAAAATCGGCATCAGGAGCCAATGATGTGCCACCAAAGCTATACCCGTTGATCAGAATCTGATCGTTTTTAAAATCGGTAGGTTTTAAAATTACTTTAACACCATTACCCAAAACTAAAGCAGTTGTACCTATGGCGGGGTCTTTATGCTCGGATACAATTTTAGTACCCGCAGGAACTTTATCCAATAATGGCTTTTTGCTAACATTATCAACATAAGCGGTAACATCTTTACCGGCATTGTTAACCCAGCCCAACAAAGTAGCTTCGGTAGGCAGTTTGTCTTTCTCTTTTTCCGGAGCTTCAACAATAATATCGCGGTTTTGGTCGCTGATGAATTTACCGGCCAGCACGTTAACCTCGCTCAATTGTATCTTATCGATATTGGCTTTGTAAAAAGCGTATTCAAAATCAATACCCGGTATAGCTTCGCCTTTTAAAAAGTTTGCCTGGTACTCGTTCACAAAATTGATCGACTTGGTTTTGTCTTTCTCTTTATAAGCATTCTCTATCCCGGTAATAGCGTTTTGTTTGGCACGATCGAGTTCCGATTCGGTAAAGCCGAAACGACGGGCGCGTTCAGTTTCTTCAACAGCGGCAGTTATTGCCTTTTGCAATTCGCCCGGTTTAGCAACTGCAACAGTTGTAAAGGCGTTTAAACCGCCTAAAAAACCACCATAACTGGCCTGCCCGAATAAGAATGGAGGGTCGGCCTTTTGGGTAAGCTCGTGTATGCGGGCGTTCAGCATGCTGTTAAATAAAGCAATGCGCAACGAGCGGATATAATCTTCTTTGGTTTTAACAGGCGATGCAGGATGTTTAATGATGATTTCGGCAATAGTATAAGGTAATTCTTTATCGGTAACAATTTTTACCGTGGTGCCCGGGCTTGATGCTACGGTATATTTGGTGCGTGGTTTTTCGTTAGCCGGATTTTTTAAGGCTGAGAAATTTAACTTGATCAGCTCTTCAACACGTTTGGGGTCAACATCGCCAACCACAACTACAGCCTGCAAGTCGGGGCGGTACCAATCGTGATAAAAGCTTTTAATAGTTTCGGGTTTGAAGGTTTTCAGGATATCTTCTTTACCGATAGGGATACGGATGGCATAACGCGAATTGTTAAAGATGATAGGATAGATCATTTGCGAAAGGCGCTCTTGGGCATTTTTTCCGTGTAAGCGCGATTCTTCTAAAACAACACCACGTTCGCTATCTATCTGGTCGGTATCAAAGCTTACATAGCCGGCCCAGTTTGATAATATTTTAAAACCGGTTTCGAATATTTTAACGCTATCGGTTGGTAATGGTAACTGGAAAACCGTTTCATCAAACGAGGTATAAGCATTCAGGTCGGCGCCAAATTTTACACCCGATTTTTCAAGATAGTTGATCAGCTCTTTTTTCGGGAAGTCGCGTGTTCCTTTAAAGGCCATGTGCTCGGTAAAGTGGGCAAGGCCCTGTTGCTCATCGCTCTCTAAAACAGAACCGGCTTTATTAACCAAATACAATTCGGCGCGGTTTTTAGGCTCGCTGTTTTTGCGGATATAATAGGTTAAGCCGTTGGGTAGCTTACCGATAATAACAGCCGGGTCTACAGGAAGCAGATCTTCTTTTTTTGATGTGCTTGCCGCAACAGTTTTGGTTTTTGCCGCTGGCTTTTTAGGGGTTTGTGCAAAACCCGAAGTAACAGCCAAAGCCATTAACGCGGCAACCGATAATGAATAATTTAATTTCATAAAAGAATGGTGATTTTCTCTAAAGATGCAAAACGCAGGCTTTAGTTACAAACCATAGGCATATTTATTTTCAAATAATGAAATTTTTTAACTTTATAATGATTAAAATGTTGTACATCAACGACTTGTAATCAAGTGTAGTTTTTTTAGTTCAAATACGCGATATTTAGCCAAAACAGAATTGAATTTTGGCCGATACTACACCTTCGCAACGGTTATGGAAAAGTTTTAAGCGCAATAAACTGGCACTTTTCGGGCTAATTTATATCGGCTTAACCGTGGTAGCAGCCATATTGGGCTATTTGATCATGCCCGACTCCACCCCCCAGGCCAATAACATGGCCATACAGCTGAGCATTAAAAAACCAGGATCGGTTTTTACCATGCTGCGCATACGCAAAGGCCAGCCCGTTGAGCATGTTAACCTGTTTAAAGAGATGCTTTACGGGCAACCGGATGATTACACGAATTTGCCGATAACCGGTTTCCATTTTGTAAAAGATTCGATAGTAGTTGACCAGTACATAGGCGATGAGGATAAGCCCGAACGAGCTGCTTATAATGTTTTTGAGGTAGTTAACGGGCACGGTACATCATACAATAGCAAAGGTATAGCAAACATATCGGTGCAAAACACGCACATTATCAATCCGATACAACTCAAAGCCCTGCAAGACCGTATAAGGGAAAGCCAGATCGTAAAAAAGAAATACTTACTGGGTACCGACCTGTATGGGCGCGACCTGTTGAGCCGTATTATATTGGGCGCGCGTATTTCGCTGGCTGTAGGTTTGGTGTCGGTTATTATCAGTTTACTGGTAGGTGTTGCAGTAGGAGCGGCGGCGGGTTATTATGGCGGTTGGGTTGATAGTTCGCTAAGCTGGGTAATGAATGTGTTATGGGCGCTACCCACACTACTGCTGGTTATTGCCATATCGTTTGCGTTGGGAAAGGGCTTGTGGCAAATATTTATAGCCATTGGCATATCTATGTGGGTTGATGTTGCGCGTTTGGTTAGAGGGCAGGTAATGGGCCTTAAGCAGTTTGAGTTTGTTGAAGCCGCAAAGGCACTGGGGTTTAGTAATTACCGCATCATCAGGCGGCATATATTGCCAAATATTGCGGGGCCTATACTGGTGCTGGCATCATCAAATTTTGCTTCGGCAATTTTGCTGGAAGCAGGACTAAGCTTTTTAGGTTTTGGGGCGCAACCCCCAATGCCAACATGGGGCGGTATGATAAAAGAGCATTATGGCTATATTATTATGGATGCAGCTTACCTGGCTATGTTGCCGGGTTTAGCTATTATGCTGATGGTTTACGCGTTTAACCTGGTTACTATTGGTTTGCGCGATGCTTTTGATGTAAAATCGCAAAATTCGAGGATATAGTTTTTTAAATATATATTTATAAGCTCAATGGATAGCTTTAATACTAATAATGGCGAAGATGAGTTGATACGGTTGCTGCTAAAGCGGCAGTCGGAATTAAACTCCTTACTTGAGGTTACCAAAGCCATTAATAAAAATACTTCGACGCAGGTACTGGTTGAAATGCTGGAGGTTATCCTAAAAAACTACCTTAGTGTTGGCAAGCTCCGGTTTATGATCGAGAAGTTTGGCAGCTATATTTGCGTATCGAAGTATGGTGGTACATTTGAAACCAACCCGGCGTTGTACAAAGCCTGCATGAAAATGAACAGGTTCAAATCGCCGGCACCCTTGCTGGATCATCCGGACACGTTGTTAGCATCCTACGATTACTTTATCCCCATCTATCATAAAAGCAAGCTATTGGCTTTTGCGCTGGTTGGCGATTTCAACACATCCGAAGAGATGCTGGGTAACGATCTCAACTTTATCCAAACACTGATGAACGTGATCGTGGTGGCGCTCGAGAATAAAAAACTGTTCAGAGAGCGTATAGCCGCCGAGCGTTTTCAACGCGAAATGGAACTGGCAGTCGAAGTTCAAAACATGCTCATCCCCTTAAGGCTGCATAAAGAAACCGGGGTTGAAATTGGGGCACGTTACTTACCTCACCAAAATATTGGCGGCGATTATTTTGATTTTATCAGGCTTAACGAAAAAGAATTTTTATGGTGTATTGCCGATGTATCGGGCAAGGGAATATCGGCGGCGCTGCTCATGGCTAACTTCCAGGCCAGTTTGCGTGCCTGGGCAACGGTAGAAGACGACCTGACCAATATTGTGGAGCGCTTAAACAACATCGTAATTAAAAATACCAAGGGCGAAAAATTTATCACCCTGTTTTTGGCTAAATATAACGAAGAGACCCGCCGCCTGGATTATATTAATGCGGGGCATAACCCATCGGTAATTTACTCTAATGGCGAGGCCGTGCAGTTAAAGCTGGGCACCACTATGCTGGGCGTTTTCGAAGAACTGCCGTTTATAAACCAGGGCGAAATTGATGTAGAGCCGGGATCGCTTATTTTTAACTATACCGATGGCTTGTTGGATTATGAGCCGGCCGATGCTAAAGTATGGAACGAGGATATCATGCTGGATTTTATTATGCAGAACGGCGAACTTAGCCCCGATAAGTTTAACCAGAAAATATTAAATGAATTAGCAACATTAGTAAAAAGTAAGCCTATTGATGATGTAACTTTACTCACCCTGCGGATCTTTTAAAATGCTATTAGCCAGATTTCAACAAGAGTTAACTGAGGCCGGATGCGACGAAGCTGGCCGTGGTTGCCTTGCGGGGCCTGTGTTTGCCGCCGCGGTTGTATTATCGCATGATTTTGACCACAAAATACTGAACGACTCGAAGCAGATAACCGAAAAGGTACGCTACGAGTTGCGTAAAGAAATTGAAGCAAATGCGATTGATTTTGCCGTTGCTTTAGTTGATAACGAGGAAATAGACCAGATCAATATTTTAAACGCCTCGTTTTTGGCCATGCACCGGGCTATTGCACAATTGAAAACCGTACCCGCTTTTTTAATTATTGATGGTAACCGGTTTAATAAATATAAAAGCGTGCCGCACCATTGCATTGTTGAGGGCGACGCCAAATATTTCAGCATTGCGGCGGCTTCCATCTTAGCTAAAACCTACCGCGATGATTTTATGTTGCAAATAGCAGCCGAACACCCCGAGTACGATTGGCACAGCAACAAAGGCTATCCTACGATAAAACACCGCAACGCGGTAATGGAACATGGCTATACCCGTTACCACCGCCGCACCTTTAGGGTTACAGACCCGCAACTGACGATTTTTTAAGCATTACTTTGATTAAGCCAAGCGGCTTGCTATTTTTGAGCAGCTACTAAACCAACCTCCAGGTGAAGATATTGATATTGAGTAACCGTGTACCTTTTCCGCAAAACGGCGGATATCCTATTGTGGTGCGCAACACTATTTTGGGTTTGGTGAACGAGGGGCATGAGGTATCGGTGTTAACGGTAAACAACAAAAAACAGCTAACCGATATCCAGACCGACGACTCGCTGATCAGCCGGATACACTATCAATCGTATGATGTTGACCTGAGCCTGTCGTTTAAGGATTTTGTATTGAACCTTTTTGGCCGCCGTACTTATAACGTCGACCGGTTTTACAATGCCGGTTTTGAGCGTTTGCTGGTAGAGGAGTTAAAACGGGTGCAGTATGATATCGTACAGTTCGAAGGCCTGTTCATGTCGGCTTACTTGCCCGCGGTACGCAAAAACACTACAGCCAAACTGATATACCGCGCGCATAACATTGAGTACCTGATCTGGAAGCGTCTGTCGGAACAGAAAAGCGACCCGATAAAAAAATCGTACCTGCGCTTGCTGGCGAAACGCATTAAAAAATACGAATTAAGCTACCTGGATAAGTTTGACGCTATTGCTACATTGACCGGACAGGATAAGCAAACCATGCTCGATCATGGTACAAAGATTCCCGTAAGGGTAATTCCTGTGGGTATTGACCTTACCCGGTACAAGCCCGATTACGAAAAAACGGAATACCCCAGCCTGTTTTTTTTAGGTGCTTTAGATTGGATGCCTAACCGTGAGGGTATGGAGTGGTTTCTGGATAGTTTTTCGAACGATTTGAAGGACGGGGATTTGAAAGTGCGCTTTTATGTTGCGGGGCATAACATTCCCGAAGCGTTTGATGACTATGAAGTGCTGGGCAAGATATTTATACAGGGTGAGGTTGACGACGGGCTGGAGTTTGTGAACAGCAAAGCCATTATGATCGTGCCTTTATTATCGGGCGGTGGTATGCGGGTAAAAATAGTGGAAGGCATGGCCATGCAAAAATGCATCATTACCACTACGCTTGGCGCCGAAGGTATCCACTATGAAAACGGGCACAATATTTTAATTGCCGACGACCGGGAGGAGTTTTATAATGCCATTAAACATGCCATAAGCGATGAGAATTTTTGCAAACAAATAGGCATTAACGCGCGCTTGCTGGTTGAGCAGGAGCACGATACCAATAAGGTGATATCGCAACTGATAGCCTTTTATAAGGAGATACAGCAAGGCTAATGTTTCGGCACAATTTATTACTTTTGCTCCCGTATTAAATCCTGTTAAATTTTATGAAGAATACTGCCCTATCCCATGTACATACCGCATTGGGTGCAAAAATGGTTCCGTTTGCCGGATACAACATGCCCGTACAATACGCGGGCATTAATGCTGAACACGAAACCGTGCGCAAAACGGTTGGTGTTTTTGATGTGAGCCATATGGGCGAATTTATTTTGAAGGGCGATAACGCGCTCGACCTGATACAGCGAGTTACCAGCAACGATGCATCGAAACTATACGATGGTAAAGTGCAATATTCTTGCCTGCCTAATGAGGACGGCGGTATTGTTGACGACCTTTTGGTTTACCGTATCGACGAAAAAACCTATATGCTGGTGGTTAATGCTTCGAATATTGATAAGGATTGGGACTGGATAAGCAAGTACAACACCAAGGGCGTGGTTATGAAAAACATATCCGATCATACCTCGCTTTTGGCAATACAAGGCCCCAAAGCAGCCGAGGCTTTACAAAGCCTCACCAATATCGATCTGGGATCGATGGAGTATTATACCTTTCAAAAAGGGGTATTTGCCGGGATAGGTAATGTTATCGTATCGGCAACGGGTTATACCGGCGCAGGTGGTTTTGAAGTATATTTTGATAATGAATACGCCGAAGAAATATGGAAAGCCATTTTTAAAGCGGGCGAGCCATTCGGCATTAAGCCTATCGGTTTAGGCGCGCGCGATACCCTGCGTTTGGAGATGGGCTTTTGCCTTTATGGGAATGATATTGACGATAACACATCGCCATTAGAAGCCGGTTTAGGCTGGGTAACTAAGTTTAATAAGGAGTTTACCAATTCGGCCGCGTTGGCCGAACAGAAAGCAGCAGGTGTAACCCGTAAACTGGTTGG
>Ga0105855_1000734_pt1 | contig 13122 bp, 7 predicted proteins | sample OrgsoiDNA_201059_FD_89680 | JGI IMG/M metagenome (GOLD analysis project Ga0105855, IMG submission 89680) | Permafrost soil microbial communities from the Arctic, to analyse light accelerated degradation of dissolved organic matter (DOM) -... | ecosystem: Environmental > Terrestrial > Soil >... | reverse complement strand
TGCCGGGGTGTAACGGCTCGTTCTGCACGGTAATGGCATCAACGGTAATACCGTTTGCCTGCATGCTTTTAATATATTTCACCAGGTAATCGGCATAGGCTTTATAGCAATCGGGTTTTAAAGCGCCGCCTCGGGTGTCGCCGTTGGTTTTCATCCATACCGGTGCCGACCATGGCGAACCCAGTATTTTTATTTTCGGATCAATCGCCAGTATTTCCTTCAATACGGGTATCACATCGTCTTTATCTGGCCCCAGGTCAAACTTTTTCACACCCGGATCAGTTTCGCCCGTTGGCAAATCATCGTATGAAAATACATGGTCGTTCAGGTCGGATGCGCCGATACTAACCCGCAAATAGCTTACACCAATGCTATTGTCTTTGGTGCTAAACAATTCTTTCAACAATGCGGATCTTTCGACGGCACCCATGCGGATAATGTGCTGGGCGCTCCCTCCCGTTAACGCAAAACCAAAACCATCAATAGTCTGAAAAGCACTATCCATTTTAATAGCAATGGTCGGCAGTTCAGTTTTCCCTGTTTTAAATATCAGCGCATCTTTTTGTTGGGCAAACAGCGCCGAACGGTCGGCATTGGTGATCCATACACTTACCTTAGCATCCTTTTGAGCATAACCGTAAAAACTATTTACCATCAATACGATGGCAAGTATCTTTTTAATACCGGGCATTATTGTATAATTAATGTACTGATTGAGTGCGGCAGACTGTTCACCACAGCACCTTTGTTTTTAATGATCAGGTTATAAGTTATTTTATCGTCGCTGGTGTTCATCACCACTACGGTAAGTTTACCAGCCGAATTTTTAAACGCAGTTGTCAACAGCTTGTCGCGATTGGATGAACTTACAATACGCTTGTCGCCCGGGCGAACAAATTTGGAAAACTGCCCCAGGTAATAATAAATATTGGTATAGATGAGCTTACCTGTTTGCGTATCCGCATGTACAGGTGCAAAGCAATAATTGCCTACGTGGTTTGGCCCGCCCTGTTCATCAAGTAAAATGTTCCAGTCCGTCCAGCCAACTGTCCCATTGTTAAAATCGTGAATAATAGATTGCCCGTACTTTTCGCCCAGCGCCCAATCGTTAACGCGCGCCATATCAAACTTTTCGATACAGCCTTCGGTAAACAGCAAATGTTTATCCGGGAAAGCCTCTGCTACCCGCTTCACATTATCAAACTGCATGGCGCTACCTGTCCAGGTTTCGTACCAATGGTAACCAATGCCCCAAATGTATTTTGCGGCCTCTTTATCCTCAAGCATGGTGCTGGCCTGCTGGTAAACAAGGTCTCGGTTATGATCCCACGCGATGAGTTTTGTATTTGCCACGTTCGAAGCTTTCAGCGTTGGCCCCAAATATTTCTTAATAAAATCGCGCTCGTCTTCGGCAGTAAACACGCACGATTCCCATTTCTGCTTAGCCATAGGTTCGTTCTGTACTGTTACCCCCCAAACCGGTATACCCTGTTTTTGATAAGCATTGATAAATTTTACAAAAAAGTTAGCCCAGCTTTGCATGTATTCGGGTTTTAGTTTTCCCCCATGCAAAACATCGTTGTTGTCCTTCATCCAGCCGGGCGGGCTCCATGGCGAAGCGAACAATGTTAGTTTACCACCTGCTGCCGCAATGGCTTCTTTGATAAAAGGTACACGGTATTTCAGGTCGTGGCTGATACTAAAGGTTTTCAAAGACACATCTTTGTCGGCAACATAACTGTACGAGTCGCTCGAAAAATCGCAGCTTTGGATATTTGTCCGCGCAAGCGTATAGCCTATCCCTTTTTCTTTATCATAAAATGCAGTTAAAAACTCCTTCTGCGCAGCCTTGGGTAATTTGTAAAAAGTCTCGGCCGAGGCATCCGTTAACGCGCTGCCAATACCCAGCATGGTTTGGAAAGTTTTGGCCGGGTCAACAAACACACAAATCTCCGTTTCAAGCGGTTGTGCCTTATCGGCGAATTTTAAAGTTTCGGTTTGCGATAGGCGATAGTCGGTACCCTTTGCAGTTGTATAAACCTTAACCGTTTTATTGGTAACCGAAAATACAGGACTTTGAGCCTCTGCAACAGTGGCAAACAGCACTAAGCACGATAGCGTAAAAACACCAGAGTAAAATTTAGACATAATTTAGTTTATTGAACCAGCTATTAGGTTTGATATAACCGGCATGATTCAAAACTATTAAATTTAATTGTTAAATAACAATACAGTTACACACAAAAAATTGAATATTAAGTAGTTACCACATATATCGATACGCTTAAAACACAATAAATACAATCGCAAATGATTTGATTAATAGGGCTTTAGGTGTATTTATTACACTTTGATAACGGTGGGCTAATACGGATGATGACAGGAATAGAAATTATTCAATTTAATAAAATCCGATTCACATATCCGGCAGTTCTAACAATCACCGGGCAGCGAAATAGAACATAAAGTGTGTGATCGCAATTTAGTTACAACAAAACTAAACCCGTTTTATGGGTATTTAATTCATTTCTTTATCTTGCAGAGCTTTTTACGGTGCATGTCGTCGCGGCATGTAATACATCTACAAATTAAACCCAACGTTGATTAAAAAAATGAAAAAAGTTATTTTGGTAACAGGCGCCTCATCGGGCTTAGGTTTAGCTACGGCGAACGCGCTTTCGGCCCAGGGCCATACAGTTTACGGCGCCGCGCGCAGTATAGATAAAGTAAAAAACGCATCGTTCAGCACTGTTCAGCTTGATGTTACCGACGATGTTTCTGTAAAAGCTGCCGTAGATAAAATATTAGCCGCCGAAGGCCAGATTGATGTATTGATTAACAACGCCGGCAATGGCATCACCGGCCCTTTATACGCCATGCCCGTTGAACTGGCAAAAAAACAATTTGAGGTTAACTTTTTTGGTGTGGTACGTATGTGCAGCGCCGTGTTGCCCCACATGATTGAAAAAAAACAAGGTTTGGTGATCAATATCGGCTCACTGGCCGGCTTATTTGGTTTGCCTTACCAGGGTTTATACTCAGCATCCAAGTTCGCTATCGAAGGTTATTCGGAAAGCTTGCGCATGGAGTTGCGCAATACCGGCATTAAAGTAACGGTGGTAAATCCCGGCGATTTTAAAACCGACTTTACCGGTAACCGCGAAAAAGCACCTTTCCCGTTAAAGAATGAATCATTGAAAAAAGAATTCGAAGCCGCCGTGGCCGCTATGGAGAAAGACGAAAGCGTTGGTGCCGAGCCATCAAAACTTGCCGCGCAGATTTGCAAAATAGTTGAAAAATCGAACCCTAAACATAATTACCTGGTGGGTGCCATTGGCCAAACCATCGCGGTTACACTTAAATCGATATTACCCGGCGGCTTGTTTGTTAAACTGATGAACGACCATTACGGCATTAAATAAGCATGCAAGCCATTAAAAACGACAAAAAGACTATCTGGGCCTGGGCTATGTTTGATTGGGCAAACCAGGCCTACAATATGGTGATCACATCAACTATTTTCCCGGCGTATTTTGTAGGCATTACGTCCGATCATAACCCTGACCAAACGGTTACTTTTTTTGGTCATAAATACATCAACACGGTTTTATCGACTTATGTATTGGGTTTATCGTACCTCATTATCGTGGTGTTGTTACCTATACTAACATCCATTGCCGACTATAAGGGCCATAAAAAGCTGTACCTGCAAATGTTTACCTGGATTGGTAGTTTGGCCTGCGCAGGATTGTACTTTATGTACGAAGACCCCAATTTCCATTTACACCATTTTGAATTTGGAATGATCTGCTTTTGCTTAGCATCCGTTGGTTATTGTGGTGGTTTTGTATTTTACAACTCGTACCTGCCACAAATAGCTACAGAAGATCAGGTGGATGCCGTTAGTGCCAAAGGCTTTATTTACGGTTTTGCCGGTAGTATTGTAGTACAGTTACTTTGCCTGATCCCTGTTATGGGCCATGACTATTTTCATATTACCGAAGACTATGCCGCACGTATCTCATTTTTGATCGTGGGCATTTGGTGGATAGGCTTTTCTTTTATCGCGTTTTACATCCTGCCAAAGGGCACGCCCAATGCAGGCTCGCATAACTACAACGTATTTACGGGCGGTTTTAAAGAGTTGGTAAAAGTATGGCATAAGGTAAAGGAGCTGCCTTTGCTGAAACGTTTTTTACCGGCCTTTTTCTTCTACTCAGTAGGCGTGCAAACCATTATGCTGGTAGCGGCTAACTTTGGTGCTAAAGAGCTTAAAATACCCGAAGATAACCTAATCACGGTTATCCTGACCATACAGGTGGTAGCCATTATTGGCGCATCGTTTACGGCTAAGCTTTCCGAAAAATTCGGAAATGTAAAAGTCCTTTCGGGCATTGTGGCTTTTTGGTGCCTGATTTGCGGGGCTGTTTACTTTGTTACCACACAGGTAGAGTTTTACATTGCCGCGGCCCTGGTTGGTATAGTAATGGGCGGTGTACAATCACTATCGCGCTCAACATTCTCCAAATTCATTCCGCAAAATATACCCGATACAGCATCGTATTTTAGCTTTTACGATGTTACCGAAAAACTATCTATTGTGGTTGGTTTATTTACGTTTGGTTACGTAGAAGACCGCACTCACGAAATGCGCGATTCGGCTCTGGTGCTGGATGGTTATTTTGTTATTGGGATGGCTTTGTTGTTAATGTTAGTAGCTTATCAAAGCAAAGCAAAATCGGCTGCGGCACATATTGGGATGGCTTAATCAAACCTTATATACAACGCGAACCCGGTAAATACATTGATTTATCGGGTTTTTTTATTCAGCTACGATCTTACGATACTTATTTACCGATGCACCCATGCCCAAATCTTTATGATAAGTCGGCGGGTTATTGGCCCATTGGTACGGTGTGTACAAAGTGGCGCATTGCGGGTTGTTCTGTTTCAACTCGTTATAAGCTTTCCAATATTGGTCATACTTTTTTATCGATGCCGCTATCTTTTCTTTATCATATTTACCTGTTTGGTCGCCTGCATAACCCAACGCCATAATATTCCATCCCTCGGCGATGATCTGATGGAGCAACAAACCGTATTGGCTTGATACACGAATGTAATCCTGATCGGCTTTATTGGAAAGGTTGATCGTCCTGCTCAGCTCAGCTATCTTTTGCCATAAGGTTGCCGCTTCATACTTTTCGTCGACAGCTTTTTGTAGTGTTCCGTTATCGTAAAAGGTTTTAAACACCTCGGCTAAACGGCCATCCGTCCCACTCAAAAACTCATCGCGCATCCAAAATGTCCAGCCGCTTTTAAAAGGTAGTACAGCCGAATCGTGTCCGCGTAATATGGCTTTCGCAGATAACAAACACAATTCGCGGAAAGCATTCCGGCTTTGGCCTTTGATGCCGTTCTCATCCATAAAACGGTTAAAAACCTGTTCTTCGGTTTGTTTGGTATCAGCCGCCCAATGGCTGATCACATAGGCGTTCAACTTACACCAAAACTCGTTGGTAATATACGGCCCAACCCAGCCACCACCACGCGACCATGACCACATGCCTTTATATTGCGGCGTGGTTACTATATCTTTCAATCCTTTATAACCCTTTTGTGGTGTATTGGTAGCAAACTCTTCAAAGCCGTTGATAACACCATCCATAATATAGTTGGGATAAGCGCCTTTACCCTCATACTCGCGCTGGCATTGCACCTCAACGATCTGTGGGTGCTTACCGATGCCTAAGGTCGGGTTAAAATCCATAGTGCGTTGGTAATCGCCCTTGGTATGTTTCACCGAAAAGACCAGGTTGGGGTGCGGTTCGATACGATCGGTAACCGATAGGTACACATCGGGTTTGGTGTCCATACCCGCCGAAAGCCAGGTGCGGTAAAAAACCATTTTGCTGCGCTTAACACAAACCTCTTCGCGCAGCAGGTTAATTAACTTAACGTGACTTTCGGCCCCATTGGTTATTGGGTTGTTGCCGGTATGGTACGGTACATTATTCAAATAGGTTTCGCCGGTGCGGACAACCAGCCCGTCCAGATCAGGAAAAGTATCAAACAGTTCCTTAAACATGATGCGGTGTATCTCGATAGTTTTTGGCCTTTCGAAAGATACTTTTCCTTTCTCATCGCATATCTCATCATGGTACAACTCAACCAAACGTTTGGGCAGCACGATGATATCGGTAAAGCAATAGCACTTTTCGCCGGCGGCATGGGCTCGTTTAATATTGGCACGTACCTTATCGGCTGCCTGCATTACCCAGGCACGTTCTTTTGATCCTTTCGGAAAAATATCCGGGTTTAGGCTATCGAATGTAATGGCTGCGTGCGCGAAGGTAAAATCGTTAATGACCTGCCCGTTATAGCCTTGTTGCTTTAAAAAAGCCGGGTCATTATAAGCGGTTTGTGTTAACGGTTCACCCGGATTGTTATGAACCATATCCAATATGTAACCGGGCTGTTGCTGGGCTGTCGCCGGCAATGCACAAAGCTGCACATACACAAAAAAGACGAGGATGCTAAACTGTTTCATTTGCTATTGCTCGGCATTAACTAAAAAGTATACAATCCGACAAGCCGCCCCTTTCGACTTTTCATCTTTATTGGTGCTTATTTCCAGTTTAAGCAAGTGTTTGCCTGGCTGTAAACCGTCGCCTAAGAGCAAATACCAGGGCAGGTGCAGGCTTTTGCTCCATTGGGTATAAAGTTCCAGCTCGGGATAGCTTTTTCCATCGATAGTATATTTCACCATGCCGGCATCCGGGCCGGATACTATGGCAAAGCCAATAGTTTGGCCGGTAAAAGATAACTCGAACGATGCACCTGCTTTTTCGCCAACAAGCACCGGCATATTTACAAAACCGGGGCGTGTATGTACACTGTCGGCAGGTTTCCAATTCGGATCAAGCTTAAAACCTTTAAGGTTTGCTGTCTTATCTACCATCAAATAATTGCCATTAATATAAGCCAGGGCATCAGCTTGTTGAGGCAGGTACGATGGTATAAGTTTAGCCGGTGCAGGCTTATCCAGTTCAACTGATAGCAGTTGTTTCATGGTGCGAAAATAGATCTCCTGCCCAAAAGGCGATGGGTGCAGGTTTTTAAAATCCTTTTCCCAGCTAAACTCACCCGCATTTATCCGTTCGGTAACCTCTTTGGCCAGGTTGATCAATGGCATATGGTACATTTTGGCCAAATCTTCATGTATCTGCACTTCGGGCGGTATTTTACCCGAGTTATAATCTTTTATTTTGTCCGGATCAACAAGAGCCATCATGATAATATTGGCATACGGATTGGTTTTGAGTACATGCCTGATGATACCTTCCAACGCACGGCGCTGTGTTTGTTCGTTAGTGCCGTTGCCGCGATCGTTCACTGCGGTTTCTAAAAACATCAGGTCTACACGCCCTTTGCTTAACACATCCTGGTTTACCCTGAAAGCATGCGGCAAACTACCTAACGATGGTATGCCCGCGTTTAAAAAGTTAAATTTTGTATCCGGGTAGCTTTGCTTTAGATACTGGCTTACCTTATCGCGCCAGCCGGGGTTATGCGTTATTGACCCGCCAAAGAAAACCACGTTGGCGCTTTTTTCGGTTTTAATACGATATAGCGTATTATTTAAATCGCCGAAACGTCTAATGTAATTCTCACTATTTAAAAGTGTTTTGCCGGAGTCTGTTTTGGTTTGCTGAGCAAAGGTTTTGGCCTGCACAATGAGCAACAGCGCCACTATAATTTGGATTGATCTTTTCATGCTATATGTTAACTAAGTAACAGTTTTTAGCCTGAATAAAAGTATCGCCAATTGTCGCGATAGTAAATTAAATTCACATCGTTTTACCTGGGCAATTCAATATAGAAAACCGTTCCGGAACCTGGTGTACTTTCAAACCAGATACGCCCGTTATGCTTTTCGATTATTTTTTTGGAGATGGAAAGGCCCAGACCAAAAGGCTGTTCGCCGTTGGTACCTGTTTTTTTAGCCGGGGTAAACATTTCAAATATGCTGTCTTTATCCTTATCGGGGATGCCCATTCCATTATCGGCAACATGCACCAGTATATGTTTATTATCGTCGCTAACTTTAATACCGGTTTTAATAGTGCCACTTTCGTAACTAAACTTAATGGCATTCACTATTAAATTGTTAAACACCCTCCAAATTTTTTCGTGGTTAACATCGGTCATAATAGGCTCATCGTCGGCTTCAAAAATAATCTGCTGGTTTTTCTCGTTTGCCTTAAACTGCAGCAACTCAACCGAATCCTGCAGCAACGCTTTCAAATCAAGATTTTGCTTAACAATAACCTCATTCTCATCCGCCAAGCCCGATTTTAACAACTCGCTTATCATCTCTATCGAGTGTATACCTGTTGTTTCTATTAGGCGTAACATGTGTTTACTATCTTCACTAAAGTCATCCTCGTCGAGCAAAACGGTTGCAAGGCCTATCATCCCTGATAACGGATTTCGCAGATCGTGAGCCATAACCCGCATTATACGGATGTAGTTTTTGTTGGCACGCTCCAACTCGGCAAGTGTAGTTTGCAATTGTTCGTTTTGCAGCGACGTAAGCTTATAATTTTTACGGCTTTGGTTTAAGTTACGGTTAATTAGCACTATGATAGTGATGAGTAACAAACCGGCAATGCTTATACCTATTAAATAGATCAATTTTACGCTATCCTGGTGTTTAACTTCGGCCAGTATCTGTTGTTGCTGTATGGCTTTTAGCTCGTGGTCAACATCAAAACGGTACAGCATAGATACCCTGTTATCAACCGAATCTTTTAAGTGCAGGTATATATTCTGGTATGCATATGCTCTTGCCAGGTCGTGCATATCAAAAAGGTACTCGGCATACAGCTTATTCCAGGTAATTTCAGAGTCGGGATTATCTTTAGTATATTTATCAAGCAACCTTCTGCTTTGTTTAAAGGCTTCTACGGCCTTACCGTATTGTTTGGTTTTAAGGTATATCTGTGCCAGCTTTATAAACGGTGGTATCCGCGAACCGTCCAGATCTTTATTAGGTATATTAATGCACTCTAACAAATACTTTTCGGCTTGTACCAGGTCGCCGCTCCTTAAACTGAGCCCGCCGAGGTTATCATATAAAACCCCCTTGGCGCTGTTGGTGTAAAATTTATCTATTACCTTGCCCTTTTCGGCTGTATTAATAAGTTTAAGATCTTCATTATAATAATAGCGTGCGCTATCAGTCATCCCGGCCCTCTCATAGGCAATAGCGGTATTATCAAGTTCGCCCTGGATTATAAAAAAAAGCTTTTGCTGCGACATCGAACCCGCACAGTCTTGTATATGCTTATATGCCTGTATCTGGCATTGGGCGGCCAGCTTATAATTTTTTTGCTGGTAGTATATGTTCGCTATTTTACCTGCCAGGTTACCATCGTCGCAGCCACCGTTCGATATGAATTTTTTACTCCGGTAATAATAGTCGAGCGCCGTATCGTACTTTTTAAACATGATACTTACATCTCCTTTTATGAGCAGCGCTTTTAGATATTGGTCGGGGTATTTTTTGATTTTATCCGAATCGGAAAAAAATGCCATGGCACTATCGGCATATAATTGCATTTTCGCCACCTGACTACGGCTATGCTCGGCTATCAAACTGTAGTACGTACATATGATAGGGTTATCAGCTTTAATTTGCGGACGCAGTTTTTTTAATACAGTGATCGCGCTATCACCTTTACCAGCCAACACAAGGCTATCAACAACATTAAATTGCTGTTTTAATGCCTGGTCTGCCTTATCACTGTTGCTAAAGCATGCCGCTACAACAATACTGATGATGATAAATATTGATAAACGAATACTTGGCCGGTAAATAGGCATATATAACGATGGATAAAGCTAAATTACTAACCAATAGTTTAATTGATAGCCAAAATTACTCATTATACTGATAAATAAGCAACTAAAAAGCATCTTTTACTAATCGGTTTTTAATTTGCGGGTCATTTTGTTAAAAAATTGTATAAAAACAAGAAGAGCTCCTGATGGGCAGGAGCTCTTTCTAACCAATTATAAACCTAAATTATGAGAAGAGTAGCTAAGGGAGGAATCGAACCTTCTGATACTTGCTGCCTAACCAGCGCCTTGCTTTAATTACAATACAAATGTACACAATTGATTTTTAATTGCAATACTTTTAATAAATAAATTTAATTTTTATTACATTTTTAATAAAAATTCGTATTTATTGACACTTTGAAAATTTAGTTGGTTTTTTTGAGGTTTAAATTTCGGACTTTATAACTAAAATATACCGATTGGTATACTTTAAGCGCTGTGATTAAACTTTACAGGATAGATTGGATGATATACACCTTATTATTTAGGGTAAAGTTGTCGCCAGACTTTTTTCCCTGAAATTGCCTGCCTATAGGGGATGCCATGGAAACAGCAAAATAAGTTTCGTTATTATATAGTAACGCGCCCGCGCTTATTGCGATATAAAACTTGCCGTTATTGGTTATCGCCAAACTACCAGGCTGAACTGAAGCCAATGGCGGCCCGTCAGCAGCTATCTGGCTTAAGGCTATCTTCAACTTATTAGCTTCGGTTAGCTGGGCCATATTACGGTTGGTCTCCTGTTGCATCATTTCGCGCCCGGTTTCGTATTTATCGCCCGCGCTGCTTTTGGTTTCTTCGCCTGCCGATTGTTGTGCCGATTGAATTGCCTCTGTCGACGCAGCTATCCTGGCTCCTACATAAGCCATGCATAAGTTGTATAAAGCTCTTTTTATGTTACTCATATTATTGGCAAACATCCTAAAATTTTGCGGCTGTTGTTGCACTTTTTTGATGGCAGACGGATTAGATGACAATTTACCTTGGCCAGAAATAATCAGGCGCAAGCCTAAGTAAGCTGCATTTATGCCGCACCAGTACATTTAACGCCTTAGCGGAAGTCCGGACACTCTTTTTTGACACAAATGAAAAAATAGCAGAAAATCAATTTTTATAGGTTACGATGTTAAAATTCACAAAAACCTGCAACTATTATTAAATGATATATAAAAAACTCACTGTCAGCTTGTTTTTGTATTAAGATCTCTTATCGCAAAATTAACTGTAAGCATGACACTACAGGATGGCATATTAAATATAATATATTACGTTCGTAGCTACAATTATTAACCTCTGTAACAACAGATACATAACCATACAAGCATAGTATAACCTTAATTTATTCTTGTCGCAAAGAATTTAATTAGAGATACCTGCGAGTATTTACAAGAAAATCAATTAGTATATAACATTTTATAAACAGCTATTAACCAAGCGATTTTATTGCCAATTAAAAACTAAATAAACCCATATGAAAAAAATTTACTTATTCATTTTCCTGATTGTAATAGGTTTATCGCAAAATCAATCAGTAAAAGCTAACATTAGTAAAGTAACAAACAAGGTGGTTTTAGCGCCGCCTGCAGCTCAAACTATTACTTTTACGGCTTTTACAACTACCCAAACTTTTGGTAATGCAGATGTTACTTTAGCGGCAACTGCAACATCTGGTTTAGTTGTAAGCTTTAGCAGCAGCAATACCGCTGTGGCAACCATTGTAAGCAATAAGATACACATCGTAGGCGTTGGAACTGCTACAATCACAGCATCACAACCGGGCGATGGCGTAAATTATAGCGCAGCACCGGTAAAAACGCAAACATTTACCGTTAATGCCGGTGCCCAGGCTGTTATTAGCGCTTTCCCGGCAGCAAGTGTAGCTTTGCAATCGGCAGATATTACCCCGCCTGCTACCAGTACCTATGCTCCGGCTACTTTTGTTAACTATCCTATTATATATACCAGCAGTAACCCTGCTGTTATAACCATAATCAACAACCGCATACACCTGGTTGCTACAGGTACTGCAACCATTACTGCAAACCAATCGGGTAATGGTAATTTTCCAAATGCAATCGCTGTTGCTGCTATATATACAGTAACCGCCCCTCCGGCTCCTACTTTTTCGGCAGCATTGGGCAGCAAAGCTGTAGGCATTGTCGATTTTGACCCCGGAGCCACTTTAACAGGCACAAATCCATATTATACTACTATAACTTATAGCAATAGCAGCGCTGCTGCAAGCACTGGAGCAAGCGCGTTTTCAATCATTAATAACAAGGTACACTTAATAAGTGCATCTCCATCAGCTAACTCAATCACCGCGTCAATAACCTATCCTGTTGGAACAGGCGGAACAGCCACCATTGCAAGCACTGCAAATACAAGCCTGGTTATTACTGCGGCTACCACTACCACTACTACACCGGCTATTACGTTTACTGCACCAGGCTCAAAGGCATTTAGCAATATTGATCTGCCTTTAACCGCAACAAGCAACAGTACGGCCAATATCCCAATTACATTTACAAGCTCTAATCCATTAGTTGCTACCATAGTAAACGGAAATATCCACTACGTAGGCTTAGGTACATCAACCATTACAGCTTCACAGGGCGGGGGTACCGATCCTAACCTGCCACCTAATGTTGGTGCCGCAAACAATCTAACTGTAACTGCGCCGTTAATTGCGTTTACAGCTGTAGGTTCTAAAGCGTTAACCCCGATTGATTTTACCCCGACAATAACATCAACATTAATCAATATACCTATCACTTTAACCAGCAGCAACACAGCGGTTGCCACTATAGTTAATGGCAACATTCACTTTGTGGGTATAGGTACATCTACTATTACAGCATCGCAGGCAACCGCTGCTACATCAGCAGGGTATCCGCCGCCAGTAGATCAAACATCGGTATTAACAGTTACAGCACCTGTAGGGCCAACTTCTCCGGCAATATCATTTTTGCCTGCTTTGGGTAACAAGCCTTATACTAATGCGGAGTTAGCTCTTACTTCAACAAGTACCGCGGTAGGTGCTCCACCAATAACCTATACAAGCAGCAATCCCGCGGTAGCCATTATCACTAATACGCTTACATTAGGCGCGCCTAATGGCGGCAGCAATTATGTTAACGGCACTTATCTTAACGTACCTTTAACCGGCGGTAGTGGTAGCGGCGAATTAGCTACAATAGTTATATCAAATAATAT
>Ga0105855_1000731_pt1 | contig 13188 bp, 8 predicted proteins | sample OrgsoiDNA_201059_FD_89680 | JGI IMG/M metagenome (GOLD analysis project Ga0105855, IMG submission 89680) | Permafrost soil microbial communities from the Arctic, to analyse light accelerated degradation of dissolved organic matter (DOM) -... | ecosystem: Environmental > Terrestrial > Soil >... | reverse complement strand
TCCCCGTAACTGCTTAAACCTATTTCTCATGTCTAAACTATCACTATGAAATTTATTGTTACGTTTAAAAACCCCATTTTTACAACCGGAGCTTATAAAGTTGTGCCATCTAAGCCAATTGAGGCTGTTGTGATAAGCGACTATACCATTACCGGCAATTTTTTAACCTGTACCACCACCGATTATAATCGCAAAATGATCATCCCGGTGGATAATATCCTCGGGCTGTGCGAGTCGTTTGAATAATTAAAGATATTCTGCCAATTGCTTTCCAAACTCGGCTGCCGATGTAAAATGGATCGCGGCAATACCCAGATCGCGTGCGGCTAATACGTTGCGGTAATTATCGTCGATAAATAAAGCTTCATCGGGTTTGATATTGTACCGATCAAGCAATAACCGGTAAAACTCCGGCGACGGTTTACGGATACCCTCTAAACCGGAGATAACCAAACCGTCGAACTCCTTTAAAAAATCGTATTTGCTTAAAGCTATCGGCCATGTTTCGGCCGACCAGTTACTGAGCGCATATAACTTATACCGGCCGCTTTGTTTCAGCTTTTTAAAAATTTCGAGCGTACCGTCAATCGGGCCGGCCAGCATTTCGTCCCACCGGCCATAAAACGCCCTGATGTTGGCTTCCTGCTCCGGGTATTGTGCAACGAGCATTTCGGTACCTTCTTTTATAGAGCGTCCGGCATCCTGCTCCTCGTTCCAGGCGGAAGTGCAGATATTTTGGAGAAAGTATTCCATTTCGGCTTCATCGGCAAACAGCTTTTTGTAAAGGTGTTTGGGATGCCAGTCGATAAGTACAGCGCCAAGGTCGAAAATAAGGGTGGTGATCATGAGGGTAAAAATAGCAGGATTATGATAAAACCGTGCAATTTTATCACTCCACCAAAATTCTGTACATTCGTTAAAAATCAAAATTATATGTTCAAATACTTACAGCGCGCCTTATTATTTACAGGTGCCGCAATTATAGCAACATCGTGCTCACAGCCTAAAACAACCGCAATTGATGAGCAGGATGGCCTGGCCACTTTTAGTAAAGACAGCCTGGTTAAACATATTGTAACCTTGTCATCAAACGAGTTTAAGGGCCGCAGGCCTTTTACCATCGGTGAAACCAAAACCATCGCTTATTTACAGAGCACATTTAAAGCTTACGGATTGGAGCCCGGCAATGGCAGCAGCTATTTGCAGGAAGTGCCGATGGTGGAGATCAGTCCGAAAACAGTGTCTCCGCTCTGGGTAAGATCGCCCAAAGGCACATTCGATTTGCAAAACATCAACGATTTTGTGCTATGGACAGAGCGTACCGATACAGTAAATACTTTGAAAGAAGACGACCTGATATTTGCCGGTTACGGCGTAGTAGCGCCCGAATATAACTGGAACGATTATGCCGGTTTGAATGTTAAAGGCAAAGTAGTGATGGTAATGGTGAACGACCCGGGCTGGGATCAGGGCGACAGCACCTTGTTTAAAGGCAAAACCATGACCTATTACGGCCGCTGGACCTACAAGTTCGAAGAAGCAGCGCGTCAGGGCGCCAAAGGCTGCATCATCATCCACAATACGGCTGCAGCATCGTATCCTTTCAACGTGGTACAAAACTCAAACAGCGGTGTTAAATTGCATTTAGATAAACGCGCCAATCATGCTTATCAGTTGGCTGTACAAGGCTGGGTAACGCATGAAAGCGCTATTAAAATTTTACAATACGCAGGTAAAGATACCAGCGTACTGGCGGATGCCAACAAACGCGGTTTTAAAGGCTTTGATCTAAACACCAAGCTCTCTGTAGTGGTAAACACCAAAGTTGTTTTCAATAAATCGCACAACGTCATTGCCAAAATAACCGGCACCAAACGTCCCGATGAGTACATTATTTACACCGCGCACTGGGATCATTTTGGGGTGGGTAAACCCGATGAAAAAGGCGATACCATCTACCACGGCGCACTGGATAACGGCAGCGGTACAGCATCTATCTTAGAAATTGCCCGAGCATTCAAAAGCATGAAAACTCAGCCCGAACGTACCATCGTGTTTATTTCGGTAACGGCCGAAGAACAAGGCTTATTGGGCTCCGAGTATTATGCGCAGCACCCCATCTATCCGGTTGACAAAACCGTAGCCAACATCAATATCGACGAGATCAACAACTATGGTAAAACTAAAGATTTCACTATAGCCGGCGCAGGCCAATCGGAGCTGGAAGACTATATTGTTGACGAAGCCAAAAAAAACGGGCGCTACTTAGCACCCGAAACACATCCCGAAGCCGGTCATTATTTCCGGTCGGATCATTTTAACTTCGCTAAGGTTGGTGTGCCATCGGTAAGCGTAGGCGCGGGTATTGATGTGGTTGGTAAAGGAAAGGCCTATGGCCAAAAAGCCGAGGATGATTTTAACCAAACCCGTTACCACCGCCCCGCCGATATGTATGATGCTACCTGGAACTTAGATGGCGGTATGGAAGATATTGAAATGCTTTTCCAGGTTGGTAAACGCCTGGCCTCCGAAAGCACTTTCCCTAAATGGAAAAACGGTTCGGAATTTAAGAAATTGAGGCAGTAGATAGCCACACCCAGCCCCTCTCCGGTAGAGAGGGGCTCTATAAACTATAAATTAATCTTTATAGTAAGCGTCCCAAAGCTTGTTCCGGAATTTATTGGTCGGGTCAAGTTTCTTTTTAAGCGCAAAGAATTTTTTCGAATTAGGATAGGCTTTTGCAAACTGCTCAGGAGTGGCGTGTATCTGGTAAGGTAAATAATACGCACCATTGTTTGCTATTACAGTATCTATCAGCTCTTTCGTCCATTTGTCAACTTTTTTCTTATCGGCATCACTTGTACCTTGTTTATAATACATTACAAACGAAAAGACCTCCGTTTTCGCCCAGGCCAATAGTGTACCAGGGTCCTGTTTTGCATTACGTATGGAAATGTTGATCACATTAACACGGTTTTTTTGTAATACTTTACTCATAGCCGGGTAAAAGGTATCAAAATTATCAACAGGCACAAAATACTCTTCCAATACGTAAGTAGCTTTTTTTCTCGACCGCGGTTCAAGCTCTTCAACATTTGAGCCGGCTTCGTAATTGCGGTATTCAACAGGTTTTTTACGATATAAAGTCGGGTCTATTATATGTTGCCTGAGCCATTTACCAAACGACGAGCCTGATACTACCGAATACGCCAACTGGTTAAATGTGTATTTTTTTTCAACCGGGTTGAGCCTGTCCTTAACTGTTACATCTTTAATACTTACTTTATGTGTAACAGATCTTATCATGTTATAGCCGTTGGGATAAATATCGGCACTGTGGAATATAACATCAGGGTTATTGCGAATGTGATCAAAGAAATATTTTTTGTATTCATCGGCCCTCATTAACGTATCCGAGCGTTCAACTTTACAGTTATCAGTTAAATACAAGGTAGCCTCCGTAATCACACCCAAGCCTCCGTACCCGCCTATCGCACCAAAAAAAATATCCTTGTGTTCCGTCGGGCTTGCTTCAACAACATCACCATTAGCCAAAACAACTTTTATGCTTTTTACCGACAGAATGATTGGCCCCCAACCAACGTAGCGCCCGTGAGCATTAACACTTAGGGCACCTCCAACAGTAAAGTTAGCATACGATTGCATGATCTTTACAGATAGGTTGGCGGTATCGATATAAGCAAGTAGTTTGCGCCACGTGATACCCGTTTGTACCGTTATTTCTTTATCCTTTTTGGAGAAATTCAGAACCCTATCGAAACTGCGCATATCTATCTGCAAAGCGCTATCGGTAGCGGTTTGTCCACCCATGCTATATCTGCCGCCACCAATGGATATGGGTCCGGGATTGCTCCTCACCGCGTTTATAATTTCTTCGGTAGTGGTTGGCCTTAATATCGCTCTGACTTTAATCGGATTGAGTTGGGTAATATCATTTACAACCCTGGAGGTATCCTGGGCAAATAAACTAAAGGACAATAAAAACAATACGCCAAAAAGAGCGGGTTTGTAATATCTAAACTTACTATCCATTTATACAGAATTTAACTTTAGATATATAACAGACTAATTAGTTACCAACCTGGGAGGTGAATATATCTCATCAGTTTTGAGACGATGATCACCCGTTCTCTAACAAATACTTTTTAAACCCTGCAAAATCAGTACCTAAAGCAACCGATAAACTCGGTTTACCTTCCAACTCTTTCACCTGCTCCGGCACTATAATTTTAGCACTTATCTCATTCGAAAATACTTCCGGGAACTTACACGGATGCGCGGTAGCCAAAAATACACCTGCGGCTTTATCGCTTGGGTTGGCTTTTTGATAATCTTTTAAAGCCTGCCATGCTATTGCAGTGTGCGGACAAACCACATAACCATATTGTTTGTAAACAGCCTCAATAGCATGTTTGGTTTGCTCGTCGGTATAGCTGCAACCGCTTACCAGTTGTTTTAACTTTTCAGGATCCTGGAAGATATGTGCAATGCGGATCCAGTTACTTGGGTTGCCCACATCCATCGCGTTGCTTAATGTTGCTACTGATGGTTTAGGTTTATAAAAGCCGGTACTCAAAAACTGCGGCACGGTATCGTTAGCATTGGTAGCCGCGATGAATTGCTTCACCGGCAGGCCCATCTTCCAGGCTAATAAACCAGCGCCGAGGTTACCAAAGTTCCCGCTTGGCACCGAGAATACCACTTCACTTTTACCTGCACGCAGCAGTTGCGCGTAAGCGTTAAAGTAGTAAAAGGTTTGTGGGATTAAGCGAGCAATATTGATAGAGTTTGCCGAGGTCAGCCTGAATTTCTCATTCAGTTCATTATTAACAAAAGCCTGTTTAACCAAGGCCTGGCAATCATCAAAAGTACCGTCAACTTCTACCGCGCGGATGTTCTGCCCATTGGTAGTTAATTGCTGCTCCTGTATCGGGCTAACCTTGCCTTTAGGGTACAGTATGGTTACGCGGGTATTGGGTACACCTAAAAAGCCCAGGGCTACCGCACCGCCGGTATCGCCGCTGGTGGCTACCAAAATATCAAGCATCTTTTCGCCATCGCGTAAAAAATAGCTCATTACGCGGCTCATAAAACGAGCGCCAAAATCTTTAAACGCTAAGGACGGCCCGTGGAAAAGCTCCAACACATAAACACCTTCTTCCAGCTTAACTATCGGTGCCTCAAAGTTTATCGCATCGTCAACAATCGCTTTCAGATCCTTTTCGGGGATGGAATCGTTAAGCATCGTTTTAGCCACTTCAAAAGCAATTTCGGGCAGGGAATATTTAGCCAGGTCGCGTAGAAAATCAGGGTTTAATTTGGGGATGCTCACTGGCATATATAACCCTTTATCCTGCGGCAGGCTGTTAAAAACGGCTTCTTTAAAAGGCACGTGCACTGCCGGACTGTTGGTACTGTAAAATTTCATGGTGTATTTAACCTAATATTTGGGGACCTTGTTCATTCACTGCTGATACGTAAGTATAGCTGGCAATGTTGAGGGTTTTTAAATGTTTTTGAATGTTGGTTGTGATGTTATGCGCCGTTTGCTCATCGCGGGTAAACGCAAAAACCGATGGGCCCGAGCCGGAGATACCAAAGCTGATCGCGCCGCCTTCCATGGCCATTTCGCGCATTTTGTAAAAATCAGGGATCAAAATGGAGCGGGTTGGCTCAACCAACACATCGTGCATGCTGCGGCCAATCAGGTCAAGGTCGTTCATAAACAAACCGCTTACCAAACCGGCTACGTTGCCCCATTGTATTACCGCGTCTTTCAATTGTACGCTTTTGCGGATCATCTGCCGGGCATCACGCGTAGGTACATCCACATCGGGGAATACGATGGCACAATACAACCCTTTCGGAACGGGCAGTTTAATAATATCCAGCGGATCGTAGCTGCGGATCAACACAAAACCACCCAGCATGGCCGGTGCAACGTTATCGGCATGGCCGTAACCGCAAGCCAGTTCCTCACCTTTCATGGCAAAGGGTACCATTTCCATCGGTGTCAACAGATCGCCCATTAATTTATTGATGGCATACAAACCCGCCACCGTACTTGCCGAGCTTGAGCCCAGCCCGCTACCGATAGGCATTTTTTTGTAAAGTTCTATCTCCACGCCAACATCGGTACGATCTACGTGTTTCAGGTAATGCTGTACGCTGGCGCTTACGGTATTTTTTTCGGCAGCTAAAGGCAGCTTGCCGTTGTCACCTTCAATTTTGGTAATGGTCACACCCGGTTTATCAACCAGGCGCATCACTACTTCGTCGCCGGGCGCATTAACCGCGAACCCCAAAACGTCAAACCCGCATACTACATTGGCAACCGTTGCCGGCGCAAATACTTTTATTGATTTCATATTGTTAGTCCGGGAGACCGAAAGTCGGCAACTCCGAAAGATTAATTTTTAGTTCGACACTTTTCTCTTTTATAACAGGAAGCACCTACGGAGCTTCTTAACTCTTCTTTTAGCACTACAAACAGGCGACTCCTATGGAGTCAAAAGTTCTCCTGCTCCAGAGGAGCATCCTGTTTATAGAAAAAACCCGACAAAATAGTTGGCTCCGTAGGTGCCTCCTAAATCGTGTGGATACTAACAAGCGACACAGCCTCTTCTTGATCCCTGATTCTTGCTTCTTGACTCTCCTAATGCGCTCCCACATTCACGATATCCGCAAACACGCCGGCAGCGGTAACCTCGGCGCCTGCACCCGGGCCTTTTACAACCAATGGCCTTTCCTTGTACCGCTCGGTAGTGAAGGATATGATGTTATCGCTTCCCGAAAGGGTATAAAAAGGATGATTTTCGTCTACCGCCTCTAAGGTTATGCTTACCTGTCCGTCTTCCAGCTTGCCTATATAACGCAATACTTTTCCGGCCGCCTCGGCTTTGGCCTTCATATCGGCAAAGAACTTGCCTTCGTTATTTAATTCTTTATAAAAATCGGCCACGCTACCCGCATCCAGGCAAGCTTTTGGCAGCATGCTTTCAATCTTCACATCGCCAGGCTCCAGTACATATCCTGCATCACGGGCCAGTATCAACATCTTGCGCATAAAGTCAGTACCACGCAAATCATCACGTGGGTCGGGTTCAGTATAGCCTTTATCCTGCGCGGTCTTCACCACATCATGGAAGCTTACATCGCCCTTAAAGTTATTGAAGATGAACGATATCGTCCCCGAAAGTATGGCTTCGATACGGATCACCCGGTCGCCGCTCATCATCAGGTCTTTCAAGGTACGCACTATCGGTAACCCCGCGCCAACATTGGTTTCGTAATAAAAATCAACGCCGTGCCTGCGGGCAGTTTCCTTAAATATTTTGTATTGGGCATAAGTGCCCGAGTTGCCTATTTTGTTGCAGGTTACGATAGATATATTCGAACGAAACACCTTTTCGTAATACCCGATAGGTACCGGACTGGCCGTATTATCGGCAAACACACAGTTAGGCAAGTTCATGTCCTGCATTTTGGCGATGAACTCGTCGAGGTTAGCGGTAACATCTGATGTTTCCAAAGTTTCTTTCCAATTATCCAGCGACAAGCCATCTTCGCTAAACACCATTTTACGGGTATTGCTGATGCCCACGATTTTTACCTGGATACCGTTATGTTTCTCTAAAAATTCCGCATGCTCATTCAACTGGCGGAACAAGGTAGTACCGATGTTGCCGGTACCTAAACAGAACACATGCAGGGTTTTATTTAACGATACAAAGAACGAATCGTGTACCGCATTTAAGGCTTTCGCCAGATCGGCACGGGAGATGATCACCGAAATATTATATTCCGACGAGCCTTGCGCAATCGCCCTTACGTTGATACCGTTACGGCCCAGGGCATGGAACAGCTTACCCGATATCCCCGGGGTTTGCTTCATGTTTTCGCCTACTATGGCCAGTACCGAAAGGTTTTGCTCGATCTGTGGTTTATCCAGTTTTTTGGCGTGCAGTTCCAGTTCAAACTCCTGTTCAATTAAGTGCAGCGCTTTTACTGCATCCGCGGGCGGAATAGCGAAAGTAATGCTATGCTCGGATGATGATTGGGTGATCAAAATCACGCTGATCTGCTCACGTGCCAGCATACTAAATAAGCGACCGCTAAAGCCCGCTTTACCCACCATGCCACTGCCTTCCAGGTTGATAATGCTCACCTCGTTGATAGACGAAATACCTTTTATCGGCAGGTTCGACGGGCTAACGCCGTGCTTAATATATGTTCCCGCGAAAGCGGTATCAAAAGTATTGAGGATGACAATAGGTATCTTTTTCAGGAATGCCGGGATCATCGTCGGCGGGTAGATCACCTTAGCACCGAAAAACGAAAGCTCCATTGCTTCGGTGTACGATAGCTCGGGCAGCGAAAATGCCTTTTTCACAAGGCGCGGGTCGGCGGTCATCATCCCGTTCACATCAGTCCATATCTGTATCTCCTCAGCGTTTAACGCGGAGCCTAAAATAGCTGCGGTATAATCGCTGCCGCCACGGCCTAAAGTGGTAATACGGCCCGCATCATTACTCGATATAAAACCGGTCACAAAAAGCAAACGGCCGGTATTTTCGTAGTAGTAATTGCGTACCAGCATTTCGGTGAGCTCCATATTCACCTTGGCGTGGCCAAAGCTGCTATCGGTTTTAATCAGGTCAGCTGCATTTACAAACTGAGCCTGCGGAAATTGCTGCGCGGCAATTTTGCTCACCATAAAAGTTGAACAACGTTCGCCGTAGCTTAACACCAGGTCTTTGGTTTGAGCGGTCAGTTCGCGTAAGCTTAAAATGCCGTTCAGCAGGTCTTCAAGTTCGTTAAAGTAGATCTTTAATTTGGTGAACACCGGGTTTTGCTGCTGTACATTTAATAAAGCCTTTACCACATCAAAGTGCTTTTTTTCCAGTTGCGCAAGTGGTTCAGCAAAGCTATTGCCCAACGCGGCCTGCTCGGCCATAGATATTAGCAGGTTGGTAACACCACTCATGGCCGATAATACAACTACCGGGTTTTCGCCATTTTGGGTTTCCTGTTTCAGGATGCTGAGCACAGTGCTGATACTTTGTACAGAACCAACCGATGTACCGCCGAATTTTAAAACTTTCATTTTTTAGTTAAATAAAAAAAGCCTTTCTCTTTTGGAGGAAGGCTTTTTTGTGATCTTATATTTTTCAATTTTCTACAAAAACTATCCTTCCTCCAGTTTTAGCCCGGTGGTTGTGGTTGTTGTTGTAGTAATTGTGTTCATGTTCATTTTATTATCGCTTGCTTAGCTTTTTGTAAGCGCCGGTAAAGTAAGGCTTTATATTTTAAATCTGCAAGGGCAATTTTAAATTTTTTAGATAAAGTCGATGGGTTCAGTAGGGAATTAAAATAAACATAAGATCCGGCATGCGGGATTACTCTTACGTTAAAATCTGTTAAATAATTGATGAATAGCTGTTTGGCATATATCTTAGAGAAATAACCCAAACCACATGAAGCGTTATTACCTGTTGTTTACCTGCCTGTTTATTCAAATTTTGGCGAAAGCTCAAACTTATCCCAGCAATATTGAGCAAAAGATACACACCATTGAAAACAGTATGGTTAAGCGTGTCGCCGACGACGGCAAGCCATCTTTAACCCTTAAACAACTTATGGCTAAATATAAAGTAAAAGGCATAAGCATCGCCGTAATACACAATTATAAACTGGAATGGGCAAAAGGCTATGGCTGGGCCGACGAAAAACGACACATCCCGGTAACGGCGCAAACATTATTCGAGGCGGGATCCATCAGTAAATCGCTTAACGCTGTGGGGGTGCTTAAATTGGCGCAAACCAAAAAGCTCAACCTGTTTGCCGATATCAACCAATATCTCACCAGCTGGAAGTTCCCTTACTCTGCTGTTGCAAAAGGCAGGCATATCACTATGGCCAATTTGTTAAGCCACACCGCCGGACTAACTGTGCACGGGTTTCCCGGCTATGAAACCGGAAAACCCTTGCCCGGTATTGTACAAATACTCGATGGTAAAAAACCGGCAAACTCCCCCGCTGTACGCTCGGAGTTTGAGCCGGGGTTAAAGTTTCAGTATTCTGGCGGTGGCATTACTATTGCACAGTTAATGGTAATGGATATTACCCACCAGCCATATGCTCAGTATATGTTTGATAATGTGCTCAAGCCTTTAGGTATGCTTAACAGCACGTATGCCCAGCCGCCGGTAAATATTAAGCCGGAATTATTAGCGGCCGGATACGATGAAACAGGAAAAGCAATCGCAAGTAAGTACCACGTATACCCCGAACAAGCCGCCGCAGGTTTATGGACCAACCCTACCGACCTGAGCAAATTCATTATCGAAGTGCAGCAAGCTTACGCGGGCCGGTCGGCAAAGGTTTTGAACCACCAGACTACCCAACTAATGCTCGCGCCATATTTAAATCAAAGCGCCGCAATGGGTGTTTTTATTGATGACTATAACGGCGTTAAATACTTTGAGCACTCAGGCGTTGATGAAGGTTTTATCAGTCATTATTATGGCAGCTTTAATAATGGCGACGGCGTGGTCGTAATGATCAATACCAATAACATGGATATTATTTCGCAGGTAATAAATACTATTGCGGGCGTTTATCATTTTAATGGCTTATACCGCGCGCCTAAAAAACAGGTTAAGCTTAGCGCCGATGCAATGAAAGGCTTTGCCGGTAAATACGTCATCGCCAACCCGGCCATGACTTTAAACATCATCGTTAAGAAAGATCATTTGTTAATTACACCTACCGGCGATGATGCCTTTACCGTATATCCGGAAGGCCAAAACAAGTTTTTTGCTAAAGATTTCAATGTGGATATTGAATTCGTTCGATCTGCAAATAGGCAAGTAAACGGCATCACTTTAACACAGGATGGCGCTAAAATGGCCGGTAAAAAAGCACAGTAAAACCAAAACTTCATTTACAAGTTGTTAAAGCCCTCCCTTCCGGGGAGGGTTTGAGTGGGGCTAATCCCCAATCGGCGCACCCGGCGGCATCTCCAAAGCGGGCGCTGGTTGAAACTTGCTTGGCTCTTTTTCAAACTCTTCTATCTGCAACAAACCCAGGTACAATGCCGCTTTCTGTTTTGGTGCTGCGGTGACTAACTGGCTTTTCATCCAGGTTTGCAATTCGTGTACCTTTAACAGTGTTTGGCCTTTTACATTTTCGGCGGTGCCATTATCTGCTGCTAAACCCAACAGGTGTTTAAGCGTCAGGTTATTCACCATGCGCTGCAACTCGCCTTTGTAGCCGGGGGCAACAGGCGCTTTCCAGGTTTGGAGTAGTATCTTATCCAACACAGGCATAAAACCCGGTTGTTTGCTGTCGCGGGCCTCATACTCAATCAGGCGCGCCGCACGTTCCCCGTCAAAAAGGTTAGTCAGGGTGTTGTCGGCAGCCGTTTCTGCGGTCGCTATAGGGTCGAACGTAGAGCCGGTATGCCCGCCAAATGTTTCCACAGATGACGGATACCCGGTCGGTCGCGGTGGTATCTTTTGTATCAATGCCTCGGGCAAGGCCAGGGCATCAGGTGTAATGGTATTCATCAAGGCGTTAAAAGCACGCCATTGCTCGGCAGGCTCAACCATTTTGGTGGCTACCTGCCCGTCGTTTTTAATCGCATGGGTATAGTACAGACCGCCTATCGATTTTGCCGCGGCCACAACCTGGTAACGGTGCAGCAGGTACATCGGCACCAGCACCTCTTCTATGGTCGCCATGGGCTCGCCCTGGCGGATGGCTTTTTCCGAAAAGTTATCCAATATATGCCTGCGCACAGTCATCAGCTTATTCAGCTGATCTATCGGGTTAGCGCCATCGTCCCATTGGTTAGCCATCGGGTGTACGCTCACGGCCTGGTCGGGAGCATAAACATACCCTTGTTTAATCGTTTCGTTGGTGATCTTATCCAGCTCGGCATTTTCATCAGCGCCTTGCGGGAAATCAGAATATCCCCAGATAATCGCCCGCTTATCCCAGCTGCCGATACCTTTGGCGTACACATCCGAAAGGTCGATCGTACCGTCCGGCTTCAAACTAAACCTCGGGAAAGGATAATCCATTACCGAGCCCCGGTTGTTCGGACTGGCCCCATAATTATGTGTTAAACCCAGCGTATGACCGATCTCGTGTGCTGATAGCTGCCGGATACGTGCCAGCGCCATTTCTTCCATATCTTTTGGGATAGGTTTGCCATCTATATAAGGTTGCAGCAAACCTTCGGCAATCAGGTAATCCTCGCGGTGTCGATCAGAACCCAGCGTAACCATCCCTTTAATGATCTCGCCCGTGCGCGGATCGGTATACGATGCGCCATAGCTAAACGCCCTGGTTGGCTTAGCCGAACGGTTTACCCAGTTCACCATGTTATAGCGGATATCCATCGGGTCGGCACCTTCCGGGAGTACTTTTACAATGAAAGCGTTTTTATACCCCGCGGCTTCAAAAGCCTGGTTCCACCAGGAGCCGCCTTCAACCAATGCTTTTTGTATCAATGGCGGCGCGCCACGGTCAATATAATATACTATCGGTTCAACCGGCTCGCTTACCGCTGCCGACGGGTCCTTTTTCGCTAAACGGTGGCGTTCGATAAAACGTTTCTCAATCGGCTCGCTCATCGGTGCCGAAAAATCGAGGTAGCTAAAATCAAAATAGCCAGCCCGCGGGTCGAACTTACGGGGCTTATAATTGCCGTCGGGCAGCTCCACAAAACTCTGGTGCATATTCACCGTAACCGAACTCGCATCCGGCGCGATATTGCCCCTGCCGCTCCCGGCAAAGGTGAGCACCGCTTCAAACTCAGTATTTTTAGGGAAGTTTTTGGTATTATCAAGGTACACCGCCGATCGGCTTTCATCAACCCGGTAACCACCACCGGCAGCTCCCGCCCCACGGCCACGGTTTGCGGCGGCGCTGCCTGCATTCGCCGTACCGCTTCCGATCCGATCGCCTATTTTTTGTGCATCGCGGATGATGAACGGTGTCAGGTCTACCAGCACCTTATCGCCCTCGGTGGCAACAGGCGCAAAACCAAAGATGATCGATTTGGCAAAAGCATTCTCCACGTCGTGCTGCTCATCGGCGCTGCCGTTCACAGAGCGGTAATTTAAATTAGGTTCCAGCAAAAACACCTTGGGGCCAACC
>Ga0105855_1000729_pt1 | contig 13235 bp, 10 predicted proteins | sample OrgsoiDNA_201059_FD_89680 | JGI IMG/M metagenome (GOLD analysis project Ga0105855, IMG submission 89680) | Permafrost soil microbial communities from the Arctic, to analyse light accelerated degradation of dissolved organic matter (DOM) -... | ecosystem: Environmental > Terrestrial > Soil >... | reverse complement strand
CTCCGCCAACGCCAAACCCGGCCCGGTACGCATTCTCCAGTTCTACGCCAGCGTCGGAACCCTGGCGCCCGGCGAGAAAGCGCTGCTGTGCTACGGCGTGGAAAATGCCAAAGCCGTTCACATTTCGCCGATTCTTCAGGGCGTTTACCCCACCCACCGCCGCTGCCTGGAAATCGTGCCGGAACATACTACCCACTACACCCTGCAGGCCGTAGGTTACGACGGCACGGTGGCCATTCGATCCTTCACGCTGCCCGTACAGGAAGCGCCGCCCAGTTTGCCCGAACTCCTCAACTATGCCTGGGTCGCCGCCGTCTCCGACATCAGGCGCTCATAGACGCCGCGCGCCGCGCGTTGCGCCGCCACCTTCTTGGTCCGGCCTTCGGCTTGCCCGTTCCAGCGATTGCCGACGCGCACTTCCACGGTGAACGTCTTGGAATGCTCGGGCCCCTTTTCGCGCACGATGCTGTAATGCGGCTGCGGCAGTTGGCGCGATCTCGCCAGCTCCTGCAGCGCGCTCTTGAAGTTCGCGATGGCCGGCTGGATGTCCGTGTCCGCTTCGGGGTCGCTGAAATTCGGCGCGTCCAGCACATGTCCCGCCACCAGGTTTCGCGCCGCTTCCAAACCTCCATCCAGGTAAATGGCGGCGATCAACGCTTCGAGCGCATCCACCAGCAGCGTCTTCTTGGCGCGGCCTCCGCTCATTTCCTCGCCGTGGCCCAATTCCAGATAGCTGCCCACATCCAGCCGGCGCGCGACGCCGTGCAGATGGGCGGCGCTCACCAGGTGCGCTTTGATCCGCGAAAGCTCGCCTTCGTGGGACTCCGGGAAGCGGCGAACCAGTTCGTCCGAAACCAGAAACCCCAGGACCGAATCGCCCAGGAATTCCAGTTGTTCATTGTCGTTCAGCGGAGAGTTGGGCCCGCTGTGGGATTCGTTGGCGAGCGAACTATGTGTCAACGCGCGGCGCAGCAATTCCGGATTGGAGAATCGGTAATTCAGTTTCAATTCCAGGGTTGCCGGCTCCGCGCGCATGAATGCAATCTTACCGCTGCCTTACTTCGGGTCGCTACCGGCCGCCTTGCCGCCGGCTTTGATGGCCGCGGCGCGCACGTTCTGCGCCACCTGCCGGATCTGCGGGTGGAGTTGCGCATCGGCCAGAACCTTGTCGCAGAGGGCGATGGCGTCGTCATACTTGCCGAGGGATTGGAGAGCCGAAGCCTGCCGCACCAGATATGCCGGCTGCGGGTCCATGTCCGAGGCCGTCTTGAACTCGGCCGCCGCCACGTCGTACTTCTTGCGGGTGAGCGCGATGAGCCCGAGCGCGCTGTGCGCCTCCGCCGTCATCTGCTGCTTGACCTCGTCCCAGTCCTTATCGGCCATCTGTGGATTCGGCTTGGCCGCAGTCTTCAGATTCTCCATGGTAGCGGTCAGGTACTTGTCCGACCGGGCCAGCTTCTCTTCTTTGTCCAGGTCGTTCTCGCGAGTGGTTTGCGCCAGCACTTCCCCCAGCATCAGGGTGGTCTGGTAATTCCTGGGATTGATTTCGAGCACGCGCTCGCCATACACCTGGGCCTTCACCATATCGTTCTTTTGCTGGTAAGCGCGGGCTTCGAAAAACAAGGCCATCTCTTTGAACTCGGTGTCCGCGAAACCCGTGATCACGCTCTCGGCGGCGGCGATGGTCTGGTCAGGACCCGCCTGCGCCGCGGCGATCATAGCCTTCACCGCATCCAGTTCCTTGGCCGACTTGGGCGCCGGCGGTTTGGCTTGCGCCATCAGGCTCGAGGCCCCGGCCGCCAGGGACAGGATGCCGGCGAGAATCATTCGTTTCATGCGTAGGGCTCCTTCGATTTTCCGTTACTTTTTCGCACTTACTTTTTCGCACTCTGCTGAACGCCTTTTTGTGCCTGCTCAAGCGCCGTTTTGGACGCGCCATCCACCTTCACGGCGTCCTCAAAATATTTTAGCGCCTGCTCCCGCTCTCCCGCCGCTTGCGAGAGTCTCCCCAGGTATACCAGCGCCCAGGCCTTCACCGGCGGTTCAGGCTCCAATTCCAGCGTCTTTTGAAACATTCGCTCCGCCGACTCCGGATCCTTTTGCAGCGCGGCGATCCGGCCCAGCCCATAATAGGCCGCGGCGTGCATGGTCTTCTTGTCGGTCTGCTCCAAAGCGGCCAAATACAGCTTCTTGGCCTTCTCCACGTAACCGGGGTCCTGCGTGCGGGAGCCGAAAAGCTCGTCCGCATCGGCCAGCGTCTTAGCCGCGCCGGTCAAGGGAGCGGGCGCCGGAGCCAGCACAGTTACCGTTCGGGCCGCCCGCTCGGTGGGTTGCTTGTTGAACTCGACACCCGTGAGCCGCTTGTCTTCCTTCACCAGGTCGATAGCCTGCACCATCTCGGTATAGTAGAGCATCATGGATTGCTCCTGCTTTTCATACGCCGGCAGGGCCTCGGCAAAGTAGGGCGCCAGAATATAGCCTTCGCGCAGGGCATCCTGAACCATGGCCGGCTTTCGGTCCAGCCGCGCCTCCACCGCCTTGATCAGCGATTCCGTGACCAGCAGCAGAAAGTCTTCCTTATAATTATCGTTCAGCCCCTGCGCCCGCATGGCATGGTCCACCAGGCCCTTCTTGCGGTTCAAAACTTCCAGGTTGCGCGTGGCCAGCGCGTCCAGCAGGTAGTGCAAATAGGCGTGCCGCAAATCGAAAATGCGCGGATCGGGCGAGGGCGTCACCACGATGGTATATTCATTCCCGTAACTGCGCGTCTGAATCTGGTTCGGCCCCGCTTGCAGCTCGATAAAAATCTGGAACCGCCGCCCCTTAAAGCCCGAAGTTATTTGCCGCAGGTAGCCGTTGACCGCCAGCACCGCTTCGGTGACCGGCTCATGGTATCGCGCGAGATACCGATCGATGACCGGCTGCGACCGCTTCCACAGACCCTCAATGTCAGCTTCCTGATAGAACGCCGCCAGCAGCCCGGAAAGCTCCTGCATGCCGGAGACGTCCGGGGGAATCTCCACGTCGCGCTGCTTGAAAGCGAAGGTGGGCGGCCCGGAGCAGGAAAGGGCAAACGAAATATACTGGCTCAATTCCAGCGTGTCGTTCTTCTTGCGGTGCCGGTCGAAAAAGTCCTTGATCGGCGCCAGAGAGGGAATGTTCCGCTTGGCCAGTTCCGCGCGAATGGCCGCGCGCAGCGGATGGTTGGTGGGCGACGAAAGGTCGGCGCTATAGCCGGCCGCGTTGATGGCCGCCATGACTGTGAAGAGGCTTGGGCTTGCGTCCAGTTGCCCGGTTTCAGCCGGGAAAGCCGCCGCCGAAACGGCCAAAAGCAGGGAGAGCGTAAGTACGAATCTATGCAAATGGATACGCCTTGCGACATTCCAGTTTATCATCGGGGGGCACCCGGATGCCCGTAAGTCGTAAGACCTCCGCAAGACCGCTCGACGGAACGAAGCCAATTTGCGCCGATTACCAATCGGCGCGCAGGATACCATCCTGCCCCACAGCCTGGCTTCAGGGCGGAACGAAGCCAATTTAGGGGCGGCTCCCGGAGCTGGGGTTGCGGGTTTTTGCGGAACGAAGCCAATTTTCGAGCATTCCTTCGCGATGCGGCATCGGGTTGTTGTTGGCTGATCATGAAGGGACGCGGGCAGGACCGGATTGTGCCAGACCGGCCCTACAATCCAATAGTGGCATGGACGGTACGGGTAAATCGGAGTTGAGAGCCGTAAGCTACTGAAAATAGGGAGGCGATTTCTTGGATTTATGTGGTACCGGGTTGCGGCTACGGGGCGATACGGCCAAGTCGCGGCTAATCGGCTTTCGCCGGATCACCTTCATCATTGCGAGCAGGCCGGTTGAGTCCCGATCACGTCATTTGGCTGAGAAAACGCCCATTGCTTCTTTATACCGGTGTCAGACACGCATCGACCGAACTTAAGAACTCCTCACCCAGTCCGGCTCTGCGGCCTTCATACCAGACGTAGGCTTCTGCAATGTCCAACTCGGCTTCCGGAGCGATCACCAGCTCAACGGGCATAGCGGGCACGCAGCTTGCGCCTCACCTCTTCCCAGGGCAGTCCCAATGCCGGGTTTTTCAGTAGATTCGCTTTCCTGCGTGCCAGTTCCTGCTTTTGCCAATCGTGGACTGGCACGGCCTCCGGCGCGGCCGCAAGGTCGTCCCAGAGATCTTCGACAAGTTGGAGCTTCTCGGAGGGGCTTAGATCAAAGATCGACGCTGAATTCATTCGGGTCTCCACTGCCAATTCTCTCAAATTGCCTGGCCACTTGGGCTTGGGCGATAAACGTACCGACCCGGCGAGTGATATGCTCATTGGAGCGTAGGGGACGCATCCGGTCCGCGGAAAGGGTAGAAGCCCACCCATCTAAATCCGATTGTCGCGAGACTTCTTTCAGCCCGACGTGCGGACGGCGGGCGCTTGAATGAAAGGAGTTCGCAATGTCAAACCGTTCCCAAGACACGCCGCGTCGACTTCCCAACCGTCCCAGTCTCCGTCATCTGAAGGATCAAGCCAAGGATCTGCTCAGGACCGGCGACGCCCGGTCCATCACAGAGGCGCAATTCAAGATCGCACGGCTCTATGGCTTTGGGAGCTGGCCGAAGCTCAAGGCCCACATTGATTCGCTCGAAGAGATCGGTCAACTCAAACGCGCGATCGACGATAACGACATCGATTCCGTCAAGAGGCTGATGATCCGCAACCCAGCTCTGCACCAGGCGCCCCTGGGGTATGCGAACAACGGTCCGCTCACGTGGGTAGCCGAATGCCGCATCCCCTGGGGACCGCCCGCGCCGACAAGACTCGCCGTGGCGCAATGGATGATCGAAAACGGATCGGACCTTCACCAAGGAGGCGATGGACCCCTGATGCGCGCGGCGCTTCGCGGCGAGCGAATCCCGATGATGGAACTACTGGCCGCCCACGGCGCGAACGTGAATGCTGCATGGAACGGCGATTTTCCGATCCTGTTCGCGCCTTGCGAGACGGTCGATCCGGTCGCAATGCGATGGCTGCTGGAACACGGCGCCGACCCGAATTGTCTGAAACCGGGAAGCCGGATCACGGCGCTGGACTATCTCATCGGAACCTACGTCCGTTCCGCCGATCTCCCGGCGTGCATCGATCTTCTGGTCAGCGCCGGGGGCAGCACGCGATATGATCTGCCGGGAGTTCTCGACATCCTCCGGGATCGAGTGGATCTGCTGGCCGCGCAACTGGAAGCAAGGCCGAAGCTGGTAGACTTGCGTTTCCCGGAACTCGACTTCGGAAGCAGCGGGGCCCGTCGCCTCCTGCTCCGTGGAGCAACGCTCCTGCATGTGGCTGCCGAGTTCGGAAACGTGGCAGCGGCCAGGCTTCTCATGGAGCGAGGAGCATCCGTAAACGCGCGCGCATGGGTGGATGCGGCGGGCGTTGGCGGCCAGACACCGATCTTCCACGCTGTAACCCAGTCTCACGACTGGGGCCTGTTGATGACCCGCTTGCTCTTGCAACACGGAGCGGACCTGTCCGTGCGTGTAAAACTTCCCGGCCACTACGAGCGGCTGAACGAAGTCGTGGAGTGCACGGCGTTCGGATACGCTTTGCGATTTCCCGGCGTCGAGTTTCCTGGAGCCAATGAGAAGACACTGAGCCTGCTTCAGGAGCGAGGGGCATTGAGCGATTGAGTAGTCAACTTCCTCAATCTCACTAATTCCTGTCAAACGTGGGCTGCATCATGACCCACGCGTTGGGATCGAGCGCAACGCTCACAGGTTCGCTATCGAGCGGAAACGTGAAAACGGAATGCCGCTGGTCGAGCCGCACGACTTGGAGGTGTTGCACCGGCCGGGGCTGCGGCGGCGCGCTAACCTGAGCGCCCGCGCGGCCCGCCCGTCCGCCCGGTGGCGGCGCCTCCATCACCGTAATGCCCAGTTCAACCGGCATGCGATAGAGGCCTGAGGTTTGGATCTGGTCAAGCGTCACCTGCACCTGTTTCATGGCCGCATCGTAATGCCAGCTTCCCCGTACCCGAAGGGCGCCGCCGCGGTTCAACAGCTCATGGAAGAGCCAGGTGAGATCCTTGGCATCGGCCGGACACGCGTCGCCGGCGCTCTTGCAGGCGTCCTCCATAGCGCGCCGCAGGTCGCCCGTAGTGGCGTTGCCGTTCTGGAAGCGGCTGTAGTACAGACGGATGCCGGCCCAAAAAGTATCCGTGCCGATGACGCCCCGAATATTGTGCAGCACTTGCGCGCCGCCCTGATATATCTGGGCGCTATTGGCGATCACCTTGCTGAAATCGGCGAGATGGTCATGCACGACGGTCGAGTCCGGATGAGACAGTGCGTAGTCGATCGCCTGGAGCTTGCTCCGTTTAATGCTATCGAGAAAGGCGTCGTGTCCATCCTGGAATTCCTGGTAGAGCAGCGCGAAGTAGGTGGCGAAGCCTTCGCTCAGCCAGACGTCGTCCCAATCCTCCTCCGCCGCCGAATCGCCGAACCATTGGTGCGCCATCTCGTGCGCGATCAGTTGGCGGCCCGGCCCGGCGTCGCCGTAGCCATAGAAGATGGATGACGCCAGCTCCATGCCGCCCCCGATGCCGTTGGCCTCCACCTGGGCCAGTTTCTCGTATGGGTACGGGCCAATGCGGTCGCTGTAGAACTCCAGAATCGGCTGCGTGTAAGCGCGAAACGCCTTGAAGCTCACGTCCTTTTCTTGCGGATAGACCCAGGACGAGAGCGGAAGGCCGTGATATTCGCCGAAATACGCGACCGCAAACGGCGCCACGCCGAGCGACATCAGGCAGGGGCAGATGGGGACGGATTCCTGCCAAACCGTGCGCCGGAGGGCGTTGGGCAGATCGGTCTGCTCCATCATGCGCCCGTTAGAGATCACCTGGTAATGCCGCGGCGCGGTAACCATGGTTACCTCGGGCGCTTTCATGGACGGGTGGTCCACTACCGCCAGATAATTGCGGGCCTTGTGCGGCCAGGGATTGGAAAAAAAACTCCGGTCGCCGTACTTATTGTTGCCGATCAGGATACCGGTAGCCGGGACGCCATGGTAGCTCACCGTGAACTCACAGCGCTCGCCACTCTGGAACGTGCGCGGCAAGTGGACCCGCAGACGATCGCTCTCGTGTCGATACGCCAGGGCTTCTCCGCCGAAGGTGACCGCCGTAACCGTCATACCCTTGCCTCCGGCCGGAGCCGTACGATTACCACTGCGGCCGGCGGCCGGCTCCGCGCATGGATCCGGGAACCCGTTGGCCATTTGCGGGCCGCGCGCCGGCGCGCTGAAATTGCACAGATCGAGCTCGACCGCGGCGATGCCCGGGGTGAGAAACTGCACCGCCACCGTGTCCTGGACGACGAATTCGTCGTTCCCGTCGCTCAGGGTAATGTCGAAAGTATAGTTCGTAATTTTTATTCCGGGCTGGCGGGTATAGGTATCGGACCAGGCCGGAGCGGCGAGCGCCAACAGTAAAGCCGCGAACCATTTCAGATTCGTGAGTCTCATCTTGTACGAGCCGAGCTTATCACCGTTTCAAAGGCCGCCTGATATCGCTCCGATGTCCTTACTCTCAAGAACGCGCTTCGGCGCGCCGTGCCGGACGACCTCGATCATGGCACGGCCGATCTGTTCGGTCGTAAGAATGTAGGACGGAAAAACCCGCCGCAGCACCGGCAGCAGAGGCTTGCTCAGCGCATAGAAAAGACGATACGACGCCGTCTTGGACTTCGCTCCGTGCAGCGGTTCAATGATACCGGGCCGAAACATGTACGCGGCCTTAAAGGGCAGACGCAGCAACGCGTTTTCGGTCTGGCCTTTGACCCGCGCCCACATCACGCGCCCGTGTTCCGAACTGTCCGTGCCCGCGCCCGAGACATAGAGGAACGTCATCCGCGGGTTGAGGCGCGATAGCGTCTCCGCCGCCGCCATCGTGATGCCGTACGTGACGCGTTCGTAGTCGGCCGCCGTCATCCCGGCCGAAGATACTCCAAGGCAGAAGAAGCACGCATCGAAGCCGGAGAGCTCCATTCCAATGGATGAGTAGTTCAACAAATCCTTATGCACTACTTCCCGCAATCTCGGGTGCAACACCCCCGTTGCGATCCGTCCAACGGTCTTCACGAGTTGTACGCCGGGGTCCAGCAGGCATTCCCGGAGAACACCTTGCCCAATCATCCCGGTCGCTCCGAAAAGAAGTACATTCATGCTCTTAACTCCGGCATTATCGATCAGCGCGGCCACCTTGTCAAACCCACGCATCGGAGCCTGTCACGCATCGGAGCCGTGCGGCGCTACACTGGCATCGTGCCCTACCGGTCTTCTCTCTGCCTGATGGTCTCCATGGTTCGCGATGGCGCGATCTCGCCCGTGGAGCTGGTGGACCAGCATCTCCGGCAGATCGAAGCCCGAAACCCCGCGCTGAACGCTTTCGTCACGGTGATGGCCGACCGTGCGCGCGAAGAAGCGCGAGAGCGCGAGCAGGCCGTCCGGAGGGGCGAGCCGCTAGGGTTGCTGCACGGCGTCCCGCTGACCGTCAAAGACAGCTTCGACATCGCCGGCCAGCCCACGCGCGCTGGCAGTCTGCTGCGAACGGAGCAACCGGCTGCCAATGACGCCGCGGCGGTAGCGCGCTTGCGTAGCCATGGCGCCATCATTCTGGGCCGAACCAACACACCGGAACTGCTGGCGGCCTATGAGACCGACAACTTCATTACCGGCCGCACCAACAATCCCTGGGACCTGGAACGCACGCCCGGCGGATCGAGCGGTGGCGAGGCGGCGGCCATCGCGGCCTTCTGTTCGCCCGGCGGCATCGGCAGCGATGGCGGCGGTTCCCTTCGCATACCGGCGCATTTCTGCGGGATCGCGGCCCTGAAGCCTACGCCGGGCCGTATTTCGGGCATCGGGCATACGCCTTCGCTCGGCTACCCTGCCGGCCTTTTGAGCGTGGTGGGCCCCATGGCGCGCACCGCCCAGGATCTGCACCTGCTGTTCTCCGCGCTGGCCGGGTATGACGCCCAGGATCCCCTCTCCGCCCCCGTGCCTCTGCGCCAGCCAACTCCGGACAGTCCGCGCATCGGTGTGTGGGAACAGTTCTACAACGTGCCAGTCGATCCTGAAATCCGAGCGGCCATAGTCCACGCGGCGGCGCTGCTTAGTGGGCTGGGCTGGGCCGTGGAGCCATTCGAGCCGCGCGGGTTGGAGCGGGCGCCCAATGTCTGGGCCGTGCTCTTCGGGTGGCCCGCCTCGGCCACGCGGAAGTTTGTGGAAGGGCGCGAAGATGAGGTCCACTGGACGCTTCGGGAATCGCTGGGCGGCGCCGGTCCATCGGCCGATCAGGTGCTTCTGAACCTGGCCGCGCGCGACCGCATGCGGGCCGCTTTGCTGCGCCAGATGGAGAACACGGCGGCGCTGCTCATGCCGGTGAGCTGCATCACGGCCTTCCGGCACAGGGAGCGCCAATGGCAGATCTCAGACCAGACCGTGGGGTTATTTCAGGCCCAGGAAGTTGGGTTGTTTCAGGCAATGATGCCGGCGGTGCTGGCCAACGTGTTGGGCCTTCCGGCCGTGACCGTTCCCATGGCGATCTCCGCCGCGGGCCTGCCCATCGGCGTGCAACTGTTGGGCAGGCCGTACGAAGACGAAGCGCTGCTGGAAATCGCGGCGCGGCTGGAGCAAGCGCGCGGCGACTTTCCAATTAAAATGGAATAGATGATCTCAAGATTCCTGTTAGCCGCGTGCTGCGCTGCCATCGCCATGGGCGCGCAGCCTCCGCGGATAGTCTTTCCCTACGCTTATTCGGGAGGCCAACGAGTGTCGATAAGAGCTGACCAGGAGACTGCGCTCAAGCAAATTCTCAAGGCGGTCCTGGACCAAAGTCGGCCCGATGAACTCGTCGTTGTCGACGCGATCGGTAAGCCGCTTGACGATAAACAACAAGGTGAATTCACCCGTTACCAAGGAATTCCTACGCGGGCGCGCACAGATCCCGGTCTCTGCCATTTCGCCATGTGGACGTGGCACCGACCATGTTCATTAATGGCGTCCGGAAGGTTGGCTTCTACAGCCCCGAGGATCTTTGGTCGGCCCTTCGCCTCGCCGCATTCGACGCCCGTGGTAGCGACTCGCAAACGCCCTCACGGGGGCGATAGAGAGTCCCGTCTGGACTGGGAGGTGACACATTGAACCATTTAAATAATTTGACAGCGGTCGTGGTCCCCGGCGCCAGCAGGATGGAGGCTTGGACGACCCTGGGCAGCGTAGTGCTCGCAGCCGCCCTGTTGAACGCGACGCAGCAACTCGCTCAGGGCCAAAGCGCCCTTCCACCGACGTTTCGGGTCTCGGTCGATCGTATCCAGATAGGCGCTGTGGTCATCGACGCCAAAGGGCGCCACGTAGCGGACTTAAGGATTGATGACTTCACGATTCTGGACGGCGGCAAGCGACAACAGCTCACCAACTGCGAATATGTTCGGCTGACCACTTCCGGTTCGGCTCCTCCGGCGGTTCCGAGAGGGCAGGGGTCCCTCTCGTCGCCGCCTGCGGCCACCCATGAATTGACTCGTGAGTTGGTGCGGCGCACGATCGTGTTTCTGGTGGACGATGAATCCTTCGCGGCCAGCACGATTCCGGCAGTCCGGGAATCAATAGGGAGCACCATCGAGCGGAGCATCCAACCCGGCGACCTTGCCGCGTTGGTTCGCACCAGTTCGGGCAATGGGTCGCTGGAGCAGTTTACATCGGACAAGCGCGTCCTTTTGGAGTCCGCGGGGAAAATCCGGTGGACGCCGGGGAGCCGTGCAAACCCTGGGGTGCTCCGGCAAATTTCGGGGACTGTTGTCGGCGAGCGCATGGGCAGCTACCTGGGGGAGAACTCAGAAATGCGGACGCAAGAAGTGCTCCGGTACGTAATCTCAGCTCTCCGCGACCTTCCAGGCGGAAAGGCGATTTTCCTCATTTCGCAGAGCCTTCCCTACGGAATGCAGTACGCCAATCCAGCGAGCTCGACCGCGACGGAGATTGGCAAGTTGGTCGATGAGGCCCTTCGGTCAGGAGTGATCATCTACAGTGTCGATCCCACTCCACTCTCAAGCCTGACTCCCGACGCGGCCTACGATGTTACGAGGGATTACACCGCGGCCAATGGAACCGCGGGTTGGGGAGGCCCGCGCGGTGGCGTCGGCGCGCTATCGGACCAGCAGGCGGCGACACAACTGAACGGATATACGCCCCGCGCGCTAGCACTTCTCGACTACTTTCGTTCCGGTCTGCGCGCGCTGGCCGAAGGGACTGGCGGGCAAATGGCCGCCGACACCGATGCCGGCACCGCGTTGGGCCGCTTTGTCGACGACCTCCAGGGCTATTACCTGTTGACTTACAGGCCGCTCGCGCCGGAGCGATACTTTGCCGTGAAAGTGGGAGATCAGCCGCCCTTTCGCAGCCTCAAGGTCCGAGTGGCTCGCGCCGGTATGCATGTGCGGTCGTACGCGGGCTATGTCGCCGAACCCGACCGATTTAAGCCCGAGACCTCGGCGCACGGTGAGATCTCAAAGGCACTGTTCTCGCCGTTCTCTGCCGCGGGCGTTCGCGTGGACCTAACGTCGATCTTCACAGTACCGCGGCCCGCGTCGCCGGAACTCAATCTACTTTTGCATGTCGACGCCCGCGATCTCAGTTTCACCTCGGGCGAAGATGGGCGGCACAATGCGGAGTTCGAAGTGGTGGCGCGCGCAGCGGGCGAGCGGAACGAGCCCGCCCAAGTGGTGAGCAAGGAGGTCGTCCTGCGGCTGGAGGAGAGCAGCTTCGCGGAAGCCGTGCGGATGGGAGTAACTTACCGGGTCTCTGTTCCGGCCCAACGCGCCGGCCTCTACGACGTGCGCGTGGCGATTCGAGACCCAGCCAGCGGCAGGTTGGGAAGCGCGCGGGAATTCGTGGAAGTGCCAGATCTGAAGACTGGGCATCTCGCCGTTTCCGGGGTACTGGTGTACAACACCAACCCGGGTAAGGCGGATGCGGACGCGCCTGGCTCGCCCGAATTGCGCCGGTTCCGACGCGAGAATAACCTCACCTACTCGTGCCAGGTATTCAACGGGAAATCGGTCACGGGCGAGGTCCGGCTCGTGCAGGATGCTAGGCAGATATCGGTGGCTCCGGCGGAGGTGGTGCGGAACGGTGACGGCACCAGCACCGCGAGAGGAGTCATACCCCTCGCCACGCTGGCTCCGGGCCATTACGTCCTTCAAATCGTCGCCAGCGAAGATACAGGCAAGGACGCGGCGGCGTCGCAGTGGACCGATATCGAAATCGTGCCTTGATACTGCTATGTCATGATACCGGGCGCCAGATGAGTCGCGGCTAGGCTGGGCCTTGTGTTGGATCATGCTGTTGTTGTCTTGGCACGGCGAGACTTCTCCCCCCGTTACCAACATTCCCCCAAAGCAGTTTGAGATTGCCTCGATCTCAGCGTCACAAATGGCTTCTGTTTGTGGGTGCCTGGATAGCGCTTATCGTCGGTTTCGCTGGTCTTTTCAGGATAAGAAAGTCTAAAATGGAATAGATGATCTCAAGATTCCTGTTAGCCGCGTGCTGCGCCGGCATCGCCATGGGCGCGCAGCCTCCGCAAAAGGTCTTTCCCTACGCCTATTCGCAGGAAGACCTGCCCAATGGATTGCGGCTGGTCACCGTCCCCACGGACTATCCCAACATCGTGGCGGTCTTCATCGTAGTGCAGACCGGCTCGCGCAATGAAGTGGAACCCGGGCACACCGGCTTCGCTCACCTGTTTGAGCACCTGATGTTCAAGGGTACGGAAAAGTTTCCGCCCACAAAGTACAACGAAACCCTCAACCGCATTGGGGCCGCTTCGAACGCGTCCACCTCGGACGACTACACCGTTTACCACACCACGTTTTCCAGGGAGGATCTGGAAACCGTGCTCATGATGGAAGCCGACCGGTTTCAGCATCTCAAGTACACCGAGCCAGAGTTTAAAACCGAAACCCTGGCCGTGCTGGGCGAGTACAACAAGAACAGTTCCAACCCCTTCCAGAAACTGAATGAAGTGGTGAGTGACACGGCGTTTGACCGCCACACTTACAAGCACAGCGCCATGGGTTTCCTGAAAGACATTCAGGACATGCCCAACCAGTACGGCTACAGCCTGAAGTTTTTCGACCGCTATTACCGGCCGGAATACACTACCATTATCGTGGTGGGCGATGT
>Ga0105855_1000727_pt1 | contig 13258 bp, 4 predicted proteins | sample OrgsoiDNA_201059_FD_89680 | JGI IMG/M metagenome (GOLD analysis project Ga0105855, IMG submission 89680) | Permafrost soil microbial communities from the Arctic, to analyse light accelerated degradation of dissolved organic matter (DOM) -... | ecosystem: Environmental > Terrestrial > Soil >... | reverse complement strand
GTATCATCAAAAGCCCTTGCATCAGTAAAATTATAATCGATTGAGGCAACTGACCGGATGGTTAAATGTTTTGTTGGCTGATAAGTAATGCTCCCGTTGATGTTGAGCACTCGGTTTGTTGTTTTACGATACTGAGCGGCAAGCAATCTCAGTGGATTGATCAATGCCAGGCCATTCCCGTTTGTCGCGTTTGCCTGGTTTACATCGTAAGTATCAAGTGTTTGTCCTGGAGCAAGTACAGGCTGATACCGAACAACTTGACGCAGATTGTTACCTCCGGCACCACCAGCATCGGAGGTGAATTGTCCATTTAATACATTGTTGTTAAATCGGACGTTAAAGCCCACCTTTAGTTTATCATTGGCCTGATGATCAAAACGAAAATTTAGAAGCTGGCGATTGTAGTTGGTAAGAACTAATAAGCCATCCTGTTGATTTAGGGTTCCGCTAATACTATATTGAGTTTGTTTGGTGCCCCCCGATACACTGAAATTGTGCGTAGCCATGTACGCGTTGCCACCAAAACTTTGTTTCTGCCAATCAATACCTGCAACATTCTGATAGGCTTGCACGGCACTCCAGGGATCTGTAGACTTCACATACCTGCTAATAACCGAAGTGTCGTTTGTTCGCTTAGCCCGTTCATATTGATATAAAACAAACTGATAAGGATCCATTACACTCAACTCTTTCGGAAGTTGCTGAAAACCAATCGAATTATTATAAGTTACCAGAGTTTTGCCATTGGTGTTTTTTCCACCTTTGGTGGTAATAATAACAACGCCATTGGCACCTCGGGCCCCGTAAATAGCCGTAGAGGCAGCATCTTTTAAAACATCGATAGACTCGATATCTTGCGGTGAAAGTACGGTAAGCGCGTTATCCAATTGAACGCCATCAACGATATATAGCGGGCTGCCGCTTTGTGTAATCGAATTCCGGCCGCGAATGTAAATATCGACCGGGGCACCTGGTTGACCCTCTGAAACAACCACCTGTACACCGGCCAACTTACCCTGCAGCGCTTCTGCTGCGGAAAGCGTTGGGTTGTTCTTCAAGTCTTTAGCTGTTACAGATGAAACTGCACCTGTCAGTTCGCGTCTGGAAACGGTTTGGTAACCAATTGCTACAACCTCGTTCAATTGTTGCGAAGAAGATTCCAATGTTACATCTACCTGGGTTCGGTCAGTAATTTTGACTTCCTGTGTTTTATACCCAATAAAACGGAACACCAATACTGCTGCTGAGGAAGGCACGGAAATCTTATACTTACCATCGGCGGTTGTCTGGGTTCCGATAGTAGTACCCTTTAGTATGACTGTAGCCCCAACAATAGTCTCTTTGGTGAGATTGTCCGTCACTGTACCAGTTACCAACCTGGTTTTATTCTGCGCAAAAGCCCAGTGGCAGGTAATAAACACGAGGAAAAAAAGTAATTTTCTTTTCATAATTTCTTTCATTAAGGTTTCTATTGCAGCGCTTCACTTTCTGCAATATTGGGGTTTAAAAATTGGTTGTATTTTTATACTGCTATGAGGTCAGGTTTGAGCTACCAGCCTCGTAGCGATAACAAACATAGTGTTAGCCAATCCTGCCAGGGGGTGAATTTTTATCAGATTAGGTTGAATATTTATCGGAAAACCGAAAACGAAAAAATTATTATCAATTTCGTTCGTCAACATACAAGGATCTTTAGGCGGATATCATTGGGTGTCCGTCTTAATTATATTGTTGCAGGACTGATTGCGATTTCTTTGATGTCCAGCGGCATGAGGAAAAGCAGCATTTTAGTATGCTGAATTTAATAAAATCAACCAGTTCAACTGAAATTATACATACAGGTTAGCTATCTATTAGCAAAGGTGCAAATTGTTATCTGGCTTGCTCATCTCCATAGCTCGAATTACAATTTTTATGCAGACTTTCGTTATTACTTAACCTTAGCGGTGTAACCAATTATTATATTTAGCCAGATGATCAAAAGTCCGGCAGACATAAGACAAATATATTTTCAGTCCAGATGCCTGTGTAAGTAACTACAATATTGATATGGTGCGTTCAATTTATTCTTTTACGATTTTTTTGATTTTGACTACGCAATTATTTGCGCAGCCAAAATGCAAAATTGAACACTATTCTGCTGAAGATGGCCTTTCTCATGACATCATTACCTGCATGCTGAAAGACCATGAAGGGTTTATGTGGTTTGGCACCTGGGATGGCATCGATCGGTTCGATGGCCATAATTTCATTCCCTACAAGTCTTCACCTGGCGACAAGTCCCAGCTCAAAAATGACCGCATTGACCAAATCACAGAAGACAAGTTTGGCCATTTATGGCTGAGAGCTTATGATGGACAAATTTATCGCTTTGATAAAAACACAGGTGCGTTCCTTTCGCTGGCATCAGTTTTACAAAGCAAGCCTAACCTGACGTTTGATAGGATTATTGGTAGCAGCGATGAAATGCTTTGGCTATCTACCGTTCATGACGGTCTGATAGGTGTACCCATAACTTCTGAATATCCCAGTATATTTTATATTTATAAAAAAAACGGTTCGAAAAAATTCCAATTGCCGGACAATAAAATCAACTGTTTTTTTAAAAGCAGTGACGGTACAATATGGTTAGGTACACCTCACGGAATAGCCGCCTTAATCAAAGAAAATAGGGGGACATACACGGTTAAGCAATTGGCATGGGGTGATCATCTGCATGAAAGTTATACCGCTATTGCAGAGTCGGGTAAAGCACTTTATTTTGCTACAGCTAATGGTAACTTAACCATTTTAGATAAAAATAAAGAAACCGTTCGTTCCATAAAAGTTAGCGAAACTCGCTTGAATGGGTTGGCATTGGAAAAGAAAGGACACCTCCTTTTTATCACTACGACCGATGGCGAACTGGTTACAATGGATACCGAAAACCTGCGATTGGAAAGGATGGTGTATAGCCCCAAGACTCCTTTATACACCATTTTTGAAGATAGCCACTACAATATCTGGCTTGAGCCTGAAAGAGAGGGTATCGTTCGTTATGATTGGGCCAAAAAGAAGTTTAAAAAATTCGTTCAGCCAAATGATATAAAGTATAATTATTCCGGCAATCATTACAAGGTATTTGAAGATGCTACCGGCCGGGTATGGGCAAATATGAAAGGTGGAGGCTTTGGTTATTTCGATCCACCGGCTGATAGTATAAAATACTTTTACAATAAGCCCAACACACCAGACTTTCGTTTTTCCAACATGGTCAATATCCTATTTTATGATCCTGACGGAATCCTTTGGCTACATACTGATCAGCGGGGGATCGAAAAAATAGTCTTTCAACCCAATGATTTCAACCAGCATCTCCTTGTTAATCCCTGGAACCTTAAATCAGATAATGAAGTTAGAGGGTTGTTAACTGACCGGAAGAACAGGCTTTGGATAGGAGCAAAAAACGGCCGGCTCTACTTGCTGGATCAGGGCAAGGAGCTAAAAAATATATTTATTAACCCGCCAAAAAATGGTATAGGAATGGTTTATTCGATCATGCAAGACCATAAAGGCTCCGTGTGGCTCGGAACCAAAAATAATGGGCTATATAGAGCAGATCCGGTAAATGATAATGAATCCCTGTATCAGCTAAGTCATTTTGAGAATGATGCTCAAAACCATATGAGCCTTAGCAATAACCAGGTATACTCACTGTTGGAGGATAAAATGGGGCGGATATGGGTTGGAACTTTTGACGGGGGATTAAATTTGGCCGTTCCCTCTAAAGAAGGATTGCATTTTTTGCGCATGGAGGATACAAGGTACGGATATCCTAAAAATCATTTCCGAAAAATAAGGGATATAGCGACAGACAAAGACGGCAAACTGTGGCTGGGAACTACAGAGGGCCTGTTGGTACTTGATTTTATCGCCCCGGCACATTTTAAAGTTCACACTTTTAACAAGCAACCTGGTGATAAAACAAGTCTCGGCAACAACGATATTCAGTTTATTTACCGGGACTCAGAAAATAGAATGTGGCTGGCTACTTCAGGAGGGGGATTGAGCCTGGCATTAAATAGCCAATCTACCGGAACGCTCAAATTTAAAGTTTATACTACGGCAAACGGTTTGCCGAGTGATTATTTGTTATCATGCGTAGAAGACCAAAAGCATCATCTTTGGATCGCCACACAAAATGGACTGTCCCGGTTTAACCCCAAGACGGAACAGTTTCAAAACTATGATTCTTCGGATGGAGTACCCGGTTCGGCATTTTCTGAGGCTTCGTGCCAACTAATGCGGGATGGCAGTCTGGTTTTTGGTACGATCAAAGGATACCTTATTTTTAGACCTGAGCAAATCCATGACTATGCTATAAGCGGAGCGATGGTTATCACCAATCTACAGATCAATAACGAGGACATCGGCACCAACAGCGCCGATTCAACATTGAAGAGAGGCCTTAACCATGGTGCGATTACCTTACAATACGATCAAAATAATATTAGCGTTGACTACACTGTGCTGGATTACCGGTCGGCCAATAAACAATTTTACCAGTATAGGCTTTTGGGTTGGGATACCTTATGGCGAAACAATAAAAGTCAGCACATAGCCACTTTTACTAACTTATCTCCCGGCCATTATACCTTTGAAGTCAGATGCATCAATGGCGATTTGTATAAGAACCTTCCTGAAAAAAAAATATTGATCACGGTATTGCCACCGCCTTGGCGCACTTGGTGGGCCATCCTTATTTATGTATTACTGTCGGTATTGCTACTTGAAATTGTTCGACGTACTGCAATAACCTTGCTTCGATTGCGACAACGCATCGCCATTGAACGGAGGATCGCGGAACTTAAAACTCGTTTTTTTACAAATATTTCTCACGAACTTCGGACGCCGCTGACCTTGATCCTGAACCCGATAGAGGAAATTTCAAAGCATGAACAATTGTCGAAGAGGGGGATGGATCATATCGATATCGTCCGCCGAAATGCAGGCAGGATGACCAGATTCATCAATCAGTTGCTTGATCTTAGAAAAGTGCAAGGCGGGAAAGCCAAATTGAATTTTTCTCAGGTTGAACTTGTTGCCTTTATCCGGGAAATAAACGGATATTTTGCTGACCTGGGGCATGAAAAGAAAATTGATTTTAAAGTCGGATCATCCAGCCCCGAAGTCTACGCCCAGTTTGATGCCGAAAAAATGGAAACGGTACTATATAACCTGATAGGCAACGCCTATAAATTTACCACGTCCAACAAAAAGATAAACGTTCAGATTACCGAGCAGGTTGCAAACGATATGATTTGCATCGAGGTAACAGATGAGGGGCCTGGCGTGCCATCTGAGCAACTGGAAGATATTTTTGAACTCTATTTCGAAGGAGAGCAGGACGGTCATGATAAAAACCTGAAAGGCACAGGAATAGGACTGGCATTAGCCAAAGAATTTATTGATCTGCATGAAGGAAAGATAGTGGCACTCAATAATCCGGATGGAGGGCTTACCGTTTCTTTCACGATCCCCCGTAGCCAGCATCTTCAGGTTGGGGGTAAAAGTGATAATCTAAATGCTCCGGAAAACCTGGCTGAAAATATCGTATCAATTGCCCGCAAAACTTTGCCTGAGCTTAACGCGCCAAATCACGACAGCCATCTTCCTGTGTTATTGCTGGTTGAAGATAACCAAGATATGCGCAGGTTCCTCAAAGATCAATTAGAGCCGGTTTATCATATCATTACAGCTAAGAATGGCGAGGATGGTCTAAAAAAAGCACGTCAGCATCATCCGGACGTCATCGTCAGCGACATTATGATGCCAAAGATGGACGGCATCCAGATGCTCGACCAATTAAAAAATGATCCATTAACCAGCCACATACCTATAATTTTATTATCCGCCAGGAGTGCGATAGAGAGCCAGATTAAGGGTTTGCAGTACGGAGCTGATTATTACATTACCAAGCCTTTTGAAAATGAGTTCCTTTTCGCTGCTATTGCCGGTTTATTAAATCAGCGCAAAAGAATATTCGACAGTCTAATAGCTGGAAATACCATAGTTGAGTTAAGTCCCAGTCAAATCACTATCACCTCAAAGGACGAAGAGTTTTTAAGAAATGTACTGCGGATCGTTGAAGAGGAAATGGGAGAGCCTGATTTTAACATTGATACAGTTGCTGAAATGGTTAATATGGGACGAACGAGTTTTTACAATAAATTTAAAAGCCTGACACAGCTTACTCCTGTAGAATTTGTACGGCATATAAGACTGGAGCGCGCAAAACAATACTTTGACGCAGGAACCCGAAATGTTGCTGAAACTGCTTATACTGTTGGTTTTAATGATGCTAAATACTTTGGGACTTGTTTCAAGGCCAAATTTGGTTGCTCTCCTTCTGAATATTTAAAGCGGACCACTACTCCAGCGCAGCCGTTGGATTAGTTTTTGAAATGATAGATTATTGGGGAATGTTCGGGTAATGTCAGTTTTGTGAATACACCATATAAGATACCAAAATGAAATCCATCGGAAAGTCAGAGCCGACATTGATCGCTTGTATTAACATTGACGTTAGATCGAACCTTTCGATAAATATTCAACCATATTTAACAAATATTCACCCCCCAAGCACGTGGCGGACATTATATTTGCTGGTAACAAACCTAATGTTTCATAGCTAATTGGCTGTTCGTTTTTCCTTTATTACAAATTGATATAACTTAATATAGAAATGACACCAACAAGGCAAATGACATGGTAACTTCTAACGTGCAATTTAAATCTATGAAATATATCGCCATCCTTGTACTGACTGCTTGTCTATACCAGCCTGTACGTGCACAAACTGATGTGGTACCCACCCCATCAAAAAAAACAGTTAAAGATTATCCGCACACCGGTGAACCGGCCATGCCCCCGGTTAAACCCATTCTTGATGAACCGCTAAGGGATGTCAGTATTTGTAAAGGTGGAGATGACTATTATTATCTTACTGGAACACTTGGTCCCAAATTTATGACCGACAATGAAGGTATTAAAATATGGAAGTCGAAAGATTTAAATAAATGGGAACCTTTAGGACTTGTTTGGAGTATTGAAAAAGATGGTACCTGGCAAAAGCAGTGGACCGAAAAAAATGGCCTCAAGCGGCGGGCGTTATGGGCACCTGAAATTCATTATCTAAAAGGGAATTATTATATCGCTTATTGCATAACTGGCCTGGGTACAGGTCTGCTGGAAAGCAAAACAAAAAAACCCGAAGGCCCTTATGTCAGTGTTAATACGCCAGATGCACCACTGACACGCGGCATCGATGCGTCCTTATTTCAGGATGATGACGGGAAAGTTTATTTTTTATATGGTGATGGCCGTATTGCCGCTATGAAAGATGATATGAGTGGGCTTGAGAATAAGCCACAGCTCCTTCAATGCGCAATTCCTGATAATGATATCGAGCATCATCATCCTTCGAGGCCTTGTACCGATATGTCGCATGTCGGTTTTGAGGGTGTTTACCTATTTAAAGCCAACGGTCGCTACTATTTATCATGCGCAGAACGATACTATGAACGTTATCATTGCATGACAGCAGAGGCTACTAATATAATGGGGCCTTATTCGGCGCGTTACGTATCGGTACCTTATGCAGGGCATAACACTTTTTTTCAGGATGGACGTGGAAATTGGTGGAGTACGATGTTTGGTAACGATGCGGATGCCCCGGTGCAAAAACAGGCGGCTATTGTGCCTATTGAATTCGACAAGGACGGCCATATCAGACCAAAAGTTAAATAGAACAAATTTTAAAAATAGCCTTAAATCTGAGGCCACGACTAAAACGCATGAGATCAATCAATATTTATAACCCACTAATTGCTATCGCACTGTTTGCATTGCTTTATGCAAAGCCGGTAACCGCTCAGACTGTACTACAGGATTTTCCCCTTACTGAAATAAAACTTTTGAATAGCCCCTTCCTTTCGGCCGAGCAAACCGACGCAAACTATATGTTAAAACTGAAACCAGATCGTTTATTGGCTCCCTTTTTGCGTGAGGCTGGGCTGAAACCCAAAGCCCAGAGTTACGGCAATTGGGAAAGTAGCGGATTAGATGGGCACATTGCTGGGCATTACCTGACGGCTATAGCACAGATGTATGCCTCAACCGCCGACCCGCAATGGAAACAACGGCTTGACTATATGGTTAGCGAGTTGAAGCGGTGCCAGGAAAATCGGAATGACGGTTATGTAGGAGGTATACCAGGTGGACCGGAAATGTGGGCGCAGGTAAAAACCGGCGACCTTACACTATTTCGTAAAAAGTGGGTGCCATGGTACAATATACACAAGTTATATGCGGGCTTGCGGGATGCTTATCTTATCGGAGGTAATAGCACAGCTAAAAATGTTCTGATCAAATTGAGCGATTGGGCGGATCAGGAGGTTGCCGGTTTAACCGAACAGCAGATGCAGAAAATGCTTGGAACCGAACATGGCGGTATGAACGAGGTGTTTGCCGATGTTGCAGCTATAACCGGGGATGATAAGTATCTTAAACTAGCCAAAAGATTTAGCCATCAGGCTATTCTATTGCCTCTTGAGGCTCACGAAGACAAGTTAGATGGTGTGCATGCCAACACTCAAATTCCTAAAGTGATTGGGTTTGAGCGTATCGCTCAGATTGATCATGATAAAAATTATGATGATGCTGCACGTTTTTTTTGGAAAACAGTTGTTAATAATCGCTCCATTTCAATAGGTGGAAATAGTGTACATGAGCACTTTAATCCAGCAACAGATTTCTCAACTATGGTGGAGTCAGACCAGGGCCCCGAATCTTGTAATAGTTATAATATGCTTAAGTTGACTAAGCAATTATTCCTAACCAAACCGGAAGGAGAATACATGGATTATTATGAGCGCACGCTGTATAACCATATCCTATCTACTCAGCGGCCGGGGAAAGATGGAGGATTTGTTTATTTTACACCCATCAGGCCGCAACATTACCGGGTTTATTCACAGCCTGATGATGGCTTTTGGTGTTGTGTTGGTACGGGAATGGAGAATCACGGCAAATATGGTGAAATGATCTATTCGCATCAGGGAGAAGACCTTTATATCAACTTGTTTATTGCTTCTATCTTAAATTGGAAGGAAAAAGGGGTTACGCTCACCCAAACCAATAACTTCCCATTAGAGGAACACACCGAATTAAAACTTAATCTTGAAAAGCCTAAGGCATTCAAACTTTATATCCGACGTCCGGTATGGGTTAAAGATGGTGGATATAAAATCACGGTCAATGGCATTGCGGTCTCAGGAGAAAAAGATTCAAGTTCTTATGTTGTAGTTTCACGACAATGGGCAAATAATGATATGATCAGTGTTTCCCTCCCTATGGCAGACAAAATGGAGCAACTTCCGGATCACTCATCATGGGTTTCTATAGTACATGGCCCTATCGTTCTAGCAGCTGCTACGGGTACCCAGGACCAGATTGGGTTAATGGCTGATGACAGCCGCTCCGGCCATATTGCACATGGTCCGTTATATCCTCTGAGCAATGCACCCCTATTGGTTGACAAAGGAAAAGACATCTCGAATGAGCTAAAACCTGTACCTAACGAACCGCTTACATTTCTGTTGACAGATATGATTTATCAACCAGCGTATAAAGAAATAAAACTAAAGCCTTTTTTTGAAATATATGATGCACGTTATATGCTTTATTGGCCTATAGCGAAACCAGGAGAAGAGAAGAAGCTTCAAAATGAGTTGGGAGAGAACGACCGTTTGCTGATGTCGCTTGCACAACGTACTATTGATCAGGTTTCACCTGGTGAACAACAATCAGAGTCGGATCACTTGATGGCCGAGAACAATAGCAACTCTGGTGTATTGCGTGACCGTCATTGGCGAAGCACAACCGGGTTCCTTACTTATAAAATGAAAATGAGTCCGATAGGCAAGATACTACAGGTCACATATTACGGTGGGAATAAGGATCGGGATTTTGATGTTTACGTGAATAGCCAACGAGTGGCACATGTTGTTTTGGACGGTGCCAAAGGGGATCGTTTTTTTACGGTTGATTACATCATACCTGACCAACTGCAACGAGAGAACGACATAGTTGTTAAGTTTCTGGCTACCAACGGATTGACTACTGGCGATATTTTTGACATTAGGGTGATAAGATAGGCTATTCGCTGTCTGTTAAGGGAAGAGTATGGATTGGGCGATGGCCGGATTCAGGCTTGCCCAAAAAACGTCTGGTGGCATACAATTCGTGCTGCCACTTAATGCCTGAAAGGATTAATAAAGTAAATTAATAGTTAGTTGATGTAAAATGTTTTTTTCTTCCAGACATTTTTGTTTTATCTGTTATACCGGGCTATCCTATGCCGATGTTAAAAAACTAAAGCGGAGTAAGATCAGAATAGGATTGGGATGGAGAACAATGGATAAATAGCGAAAGCCCCAATATACTATTAACTTTATTGAATAAGCATTTGGATTTAATGATAGATATGGCCTATGTTTATGAAAACTGCAACGTATCAAGCAAAAGGGAGCAGGTAAGCTTGGTGCTCGACATCAGCACTATAAAGAAAGGGGTTCACGAATCCCCAAAAATGGACAATCTTGATCCCTCTTCGCCAATTTATTTTCCTCGCTCAAAATTCTGAATTTTATCACTAACGATAGTCATTTTAATATTGGTCAACCTGGACCAATCAGGTATGGTTTATTCATTTAAGCAAAAGGCTTATTGCTAATTTGAACATTTGTACTCCATTTTTTAAATTTTGTACCCGTTAATTCAATTTCCATTTCTGGAACTTTACCCCTCGAATCAAAAACCAAAATTGTTAAAACTTATCGGCGGCCAAGTTTTTGGCTTTTACTACAGAATCAAAATTTTATAAAAAAAATAGAATGAAAAGCCTTTTTTAGTTTACGAGGGTTATGCCTGGGTATTCCCAAGTCAGCACGAAATCACTTGATCAGGCCTCCTGAAATGTCCAAACAAATTACATTACAATTAAACATTCAACAGGAACTTGTGATTTTGTTGAAATCATTAAAAGATCTATTTTATGAAAAAGTTAATTCTACTTACTCTTTTATTTTCTTCAGCTATACAATTTCATTTTTTATACGCGCAGGAATTACCTCAATTAAAGCATGAGGGTAATATAACCCGGTTGTATGTTGATGGTAAGCCATTTATTATGGTTGCCGGAGAGTTGCATAACTCTACATCCTCCAATTTAACATATTTGGCGCCCATTTTCCCTAAATTAAAAGAAATGGGACTTAATACAGTTCTCGCATCTATTGCATGGGAACAATTAGAACCTCAGGAGGGTAAATTTGATTATTCTATTATTGATGGGATCATATCCCAGGCTCGCCAAAACAAACTAAAACTTTGTCTCCTATGGTTTGGAAGTTGGAAAAATGGACTTTCCACTTACCCACCACTTTGGGTGAAAAAGGATTCAAAACGTTTTTTTAAACTGAAGCAAAGCAATGGGAGCACTGGCGAAGTAATTTCAGCTTTTTGTAAGGAAACTCAAATTGCAGATGCTAAGGCATTTGTGCAATTAATGAAACGAATAAAAGAAGTAGACAAAGAACATACTGTTGTAATGATCCAAGCGGAAAACGAAGTGGGAGCATTCCAGGATATAGATTATAATAAACAAGCACTCGACTTATTTAAGTCTCAGGTTCCGGAAAACCTAATTCGGTATTTACAAAAAAACGCCAATAATTTAAGCCCTGAAATGAAATATGTTTGGCAAAAAAACGGGAGCAAAACTAAAGGTACATGGTCTGAAATATTTGCTGATACCATGAAAAGTGCACAAAACTTTTTCATGACCTGGCAATATGCCAAATACATCAATGAAATATGCCGTTTAGGCAAAAAAGAACTAAACCTTCCAATGTATGTAAATTGCTGGTTGGTTTTAAAACCTACTGATTTACCCGGCGTATATCCAAACGGAGGGCCAGTATCGAAAGTAATGGATATTTACAAAGCCGTTGCACCCGATATTGATATCTGCGCACCTGATATTTATGAACCCAACTATAAAGAAATATTGGCGATGTACCATCGTTCTGATAATCCACTTTTTATTCCCGAAAGCACGACTGAACAGTCCCGGGCTTTTTATACTTATGCAGAACATGATGCCATTTGCTTTTCTCCTTTTGGGATTGAAGATGCTTATACCAATTTGGCCTATCGTCAAGCGATCTCTGTAATAAATGAATTAATGCCCTTCATACTAAAATATCAAGGTACAGGTAAAATGCACGGTTTCATGCGCACTAAAAACAGGACCACCGACACGCTGATATTTGGCGAGGATAAAGTAATTGTAGAATATGATAATTGGAATACTACTGGATATGGCTTAGTTATTCAAACTGCCCCAGGTGAATATATAGCAGCCGGCATTACAGCGCGACTAAAATTTGAATCTGGAAATCCCAAAAAAATAATTCGTATTGGCCAAGTGTTTGAAGGAAAGTTTGAAGGAGAGCAGTGGATAACATCCCGTATGCTTAATGGAGACGAAACCTGGCACCATGACCGTCTGCTTATAACTGGGCGTAAAGCAATGATCACTCAAACTTTAGAAGGACAACTAATTCCTCCTCAGCCAGGGCCAAATCAACCCGCTTTAGAATCAGCTACTAAGAGTATTGAAGTTCAAACTCCGGCGGTTTATAAAGTGGTTACTTATGAAATAAAATGAGCAAGCCCAGGCGCGGCTTTGCAAGAGTAACCGCGAGAAATTTAAATACACCTCAATGAAAATAAACATATCATGAAACGCAGGCAACTTTTAAAGCATCTGGCAGCTTCCATTCCGGCGGTGGCATTAGCCAAACATATCAATGCTGCTGATATCATGCTTAATGCTAATCACAAAGTTATGGCTTTAGAGCCATTTAAACCCAATTGGGATTCACTTTCTTCTTATCAAACGCCCGAATGGTTTCGTAATGCCAAGTTTGGTATTTGGTCGCATTGGGGGCCGCAATGCCAGCCAGAACACGGCGATTGGTATGCACGGAGTATGTATGAAGAAAATTCCGGCGATTACAAATGGCAGGTAGCCCGTTATGGGCATCCTTCTAAAGCGGGTTTCAAAGAAGTAATACATGATTGGAAGGCTGAGAACTCGGACCCTGAGAAACTTGTGGCACTATATAAACGTGCAGGAGCACAGTATTTTTTT